>Ga0256839_1003649_pt1 | contig 15711 bp, 16 predicted proteins | sample 354166metaG_FD_185968 | JGI IMG/M metagenome (GOLD analysis project Ga0256839, IMG submission 185968) | Hydrothermal vent microbial communities from Mid Atlantic Ridge, Atlantic Ocean - 354-166 | ecosystem: Environmental > Aquatic > Marine > Hydrothermal vents | place: Atlantic Ocean: Mid... | reverse complement strand
CAATGCGCTGTAAAACCACTTTGCGCTGCTCTTTTGTCGCCTCAATCGATGGGTATTGTTGAATCACCACACGTCCGCGCAGAAACAGCGGTAAAAAAACATCACCGGCACCCCGCACCCCTCGAATGTGCAGCGGCGTTATTGGCGCGCCACTTAGATAAGCCAGGCGCACGGCACCTGTTTTCAGCCGAGTCATGGTTTCACTCGGGTGCTGTATACGCCCTTGGGGAAAGAGCGCCACCACCTCGCCATCAGCCAAGGCTCGCAACGCGCTTCTAAAGGCAATCTCGGGCCGACCCTGGCGATCCACCGGAATACAGCCCACCAAGCGATAGAGCCAGGTAAAGCCGAAGCGCTCATACTCTTCCGATGCAATCAAAAAACGCAGCCGCCGAGTGCTCGTTGCCAACAACAACAGCGGATCCAGCCCCGAGATATGATTGGCCACCACAATAGCCGCGCCCTGCTGCGGCAGCGTGATCATCTTATCTTGTATACGGTGAAAGCGGTGGCAATAGAGACGATTAAGCCCATCCATCCAGTTCAACCCGGGGTGTTGCCAATCAACCATGGCCCGCTGGCGAGCCAGATAGAAAACCACAAGCAACAGGCTGAGGCTGATGAAACAGAAAAGATAAAACATACGCTGGCTACTTCATTATTGAGCGGTTATTGGTCACTTTTTCTTATCACTTTTACCCGCCGCCTCACTGGCGACACCCTTTAGCTCCTCAAACAGCACAACTATCGTACTCTGTCCGCGCATTTTGGCGACTTGCTCCGCACTCTGCCCCGCGCTATTTTTTGCCGCAATATCGGCACCGTTGGCAACCAACAGCCGGATCAACTCCGGATTCCCCGACTGCGCGGCAAGCATCAATACCGTCATCCCCTGGTTATCAGCCCGGGAAATATCCACCCCTTCGGCCAGCAGCAACTCAACCATTTGCAGGTTTCCATAAAAGGCCGCCCCCATCACCGGCGTGCGTCCTTGGGCATTAACGCCATCCACAGGAGCACCCTGCAAAACCAGCTGTCTCACCTCCGCAAGCCGCCCTTGTGCGGCTGCAGAAAAAATATCAGCCCCTGGCTCAACGGCCTGAGCAGAAGCCATCATCAGCGTAACGAATATTGCCAACAAGCCAGCCATTGGTTTCATTAACACAACCCCTTCACTCTCATTTTTAAAATCACACAGAATAGTCAGGCAATAATAGTACCAACCCACAATCAGCCGCAAACCTCTTTTTAGCAGGCATAAGTGTCTCCAAAGACTTGCCATCTCTGCCACAGGTCATTATCGTGTGCGGCAAAAGAAGCCAAAGTGAAGTCTAAAAATGCCTAAACTAGCCCCCTTGCCCAGCACTGTTTGCGATGATGTAATGCGCGCCCTGCGTGAGGATATCGGCAGTGGCGATTTAACTGCCGCCCTGATACCAGAACAGCAACAGAGCACGGCAACCGTTATCAGCCGAGATAACGCCACCCTCAGCGGCCGCGCCTGGTTTGACCAGGTCTTTTTACAACTTGATCCACAGCTAGAAATCAGCTGGCACGCAACCGATGGTGAACAGGTTAAAACCGACCAGCCGCTCTGCACACTGCACGGGGCAGCCCGTAGCATTCTCAGCGGCGAGCGCTGCGCATTGAATTTCTTGCAAACCCTCTCCGCCACCGCCACCTTAACCCAGCAATACGTTGATGCCATTAACGGCACAGCATGCAAAATTCTCGACACACGAAAAACCATTCCTGGCTTACGCTTGGCACAGAAATATGCCGTGACCTGCGGCGGTGGTCACAACCACCGTATTGGCCTCTATGATATGATCCTGATCAAAGAGAATCACATCATGGCCGCCGGCTCCATTGCCGCCGCCGTAGCGCAAGCTCGTCGCCTCTCCCCGGGAATTAAAGTGGAAGTTGAAGTGGAGAACCTTGACGAGCTACAACAGGCGATCGAGAGCAGTGCAGATACCATCATGCTCGACAATATGAATATTGCCACAATGAAAAAAGCCGTCTCAATAACGGCTCAGCGTTGCAAACTGGAGGCATCTGGCAGTGTCAACCTCAAAACAGTGCAGAAGATTGCCCACACCGGAGTAGATTTCATCTCGGTTGGACTACTCACCAAAAACATTAAAGCGGTCGACCTTTCAATGCGTTTTCAACCGTCTTAATTGAGGCTCTCCATTAATCTATGAGTGCTCATTTCGGAACAGATGAGAGCAATCCCCTCTCAAATCTAAACTCATTTTGTAATGCGGTGAAATCATAATCGTGTTAAATTTTAATACACGCTGTATATAAAGTAAGAGAGCTTTGTACAAAGAGTATAAATCTAGCAAAACTCTTCTGATAATCAATAATTCATCTTTCGGAGAAAATTGGTGAAAAAAACTGTAAGCATCATCGCAATCTCATGTCTGGCACTTCTCGCAGGCTGTTCTGAGCAGACCGCAGAGACCACCGCAGACCCTGCCACACAGCCACCGACACAACAGGCCGCACCGGCGGCAACACCGGCACCCGCTCACCCACCCATGGGCGACCATAGTGACCATAGCGGCCATCCCGCTGATCATCCGGCCCTGCCGGGGCACACCCCCTCACAGGCGGCACCAGCCCATCAGTATCAGGCTCAAGTTATCAGCGTGACTCATGCCGCAGGTTACACTTACATGGAGATCGAGTTTAATGGTAAAAACACTTGGATAGCCGCCTCGCCTGTCAATGTTAAGACCGGCGACACCATCGCCTGGGCTGGCGGTGCGCCGATGAGTAACTTCACCAGCAAATCACTCCGCAAAACCTTCGATGAGATTATCTTTGTCGATCAGGTTAGCGTTGTAAATTAAGGCAGCTCTAAAGCTACTCGACTTGTAACCATTCAGATGACAGTGCCCTTTTGTCTCCCTGGCAAAAGGGCATTTGTATAACCGCCACCCCTTATTTTTCAGGCGAAACCCTGCCCCTCTCCGGGCTATCATCTACACCTTAAAGGTAACAAACCAAGCTATGCGCGCTTCCAAATTTTTGCTTGCCACACTCAAGGAAACCCCTGCTGAAGCTGAAGTTATCAGCCACCAGCTAATGCTACGAGCCGGCATGATTCGAAAGCTCGCCTCAGGTCTCTACACCTGGCTACCCATGGGGCTAAGAGTGCTACGAAAAGTGGAGGCCATCGTCCGTGAAGAGATGAATGGCGTTGCCGCCCAAGAGCTACTAATGCCCACCATACAACCTGCTGAGCTGTGGCAAGAGTCGGGGCGATGGGATGAGATGGGAGACGAAATGTTGCGCCTTCAAGATCGTCATCATCGTGACTTTTGCTTTGGCCCCACCCACGAAGAGGTGATTACTGACTTAGTGCGCAGTGAGCTTCACAGTTACAAGCAACTACCTGCCATTTTTTATCAACTACAAACAAAATTCCGCGATGAGCGTCGCCCGCGCTTTGGGGTGATGCGTGCCCGTGAATTTCTAATGAAGGATGCCTACTCCTTCCACATAGACGCAGCATCACTGCAAGAGAGTTATGAGCTGATGCATGCAGCCTACTGCCGTATATTCGAGCGGATAGGGCTTAATTTTCGTGCGGTGCTGGCCGACACCGGAGCCATTGGTGGTTCGCTCTCCCATGAGTTCCATGTATTGGCTGACTCCGGAGAGGATGATATCGCCTTTAGCAGCGACAGCGACTACGCCGCCAACATTGAGATGGCCGAAGCAGTCGCACCAGCAGCAGAGCGTGCCACCGCTACACAACCGATGCAATCCGTGGAGACACCCGACAGCCAAAGCATCGATGAAGTCGCTAAATTATTGAAAATACCCGCCACTAAAATCATCAAAACCTTACTGGTTAAAGGCACCGAAGAGGGTGAAGTTGTCGCCCTGATCGTGCGCGGTGATCACACACTCAATGAGATAAAAGCAGAAAAACTGCCACAAGTCGCCAGCCCGCTCACACTAGCATCAGACCAAGCGATCAAACAAGCCGCCAATTGCAGTGCTGGCTCACTGGGGCCTGTTGACTTGAAGATCACATTAATTGCGGATCACAGCGCTGCTCAACTGGCTGATTTTGTCTGTGGTGCCAATCAAGATGGAAAGCATCTGAGCGGTGTAAACTGGGGGCGTGACCTAGCGGAACCCACAGTAGCAGACCTGAGAAATGTGCTTGAAGGCGATGCCAGCCCCGATGGCAAAGGCAAACTGGTCATTAAACGCGGCATTGAGGTGGGGCATATTTTTCAGCTGGGCGATAAATATACCCAAGCACTCAAAACATCGGTACTGGATGATAAGGGAAAAGCCACCACACCACTCATGGGCTGTTACGGCATGGGTGTTTCGCGCATTGTCGCAGCAACCATCGAGCAAAATAACGATGACAGAGGTATTATCTGGCCCGAGTCGATCGCCCCTTTTCAGGTAGGCATTGTCCCTATCAACATGCAAAAATCAACCTTGGTACAGGAGCGTGTCGAGCAGCTCTACTCGGCATTAACAAAGTCTGGAATTGATGTGTTACTGGATGATCGCAAAGAGCGCCCCGGCGTAATGTTCGCCAACATGGATCTCATCGGCATCCCCCATCGCGTGGTCATTAGCGAGCGAGGCTTAAAAGCGGGCACGGTTGAATACAAAGCGCGACAAGATAGTGAGAGCCGTGACGTAAGCCTAGAAGAGGTGACACAGCAGTTATTAAGCCAGCTATCCACCGGGTAATTTGAGGTGTAGATATCAGGAATAGCAACTAGCTCTTGTTTCTATTCAAGCATCCGGTAACATTGAGTGATTGTAAAAAACGACCATGTGAGGGTAGTAATGGCCACAAATAAAAAAATAAAACTCTCATTTAACCTCAGCTTAACCGTGTTGCTTCTCCTAGGAGTTAGCATCACCGCACATGCCGAGGTTAAAAACTTTCAGATTCATGGGGAGACGACCCCTTTTATTGAAGATGGTATCCATGATCCCGAAAATGATGCCATTGGCATATTTCAACACCCCACCACCGCAATGAAGGATTTCCCGCGAGATACCGTAGGGGTTATCGACTGGGTTAAAGCGCTGGAAGCGGGGAAACTGGTTGCACGAGCCAATCGACTCGGCACCGCAGAGAGTGAGATATTTGACCTCGACATTATCCGAACCAATACTGGCGATATGCCCAACGTGAAATTTTCCCACGCCAAGCACACCAGCCAGATGGATTGCAAAAGCTGCCACAGCGGACTCTTTGAAGAGCAGGCCAATGCCACCGAGATCAGTATGTCAGACATTCTTACCGGAAATAAGTGTGGTGTCTGTCATGGCAAAGTCGCCTTTCCACCCACCAACAACTGTATGCGCTGCCACAACGTCATACCATAACTTTACCCGGTATATTGAGCACTGACAGCAGCACACCCAGCTCCCTCAATAACGATAACAGTGCCACTGCCACCATCACCATACCGACCAGTTGCGCCCGCTGCCCGCTGATCAACGGCACAGAGAAGGGGAGCTTTAACCCAGGTGAAGGGAGGCGTTTGCTGCGTACAACCTGCCAGCCCAGCCATAGAAACAGCAACAAGGGGATCGAGCGCAGCAACACAAACCCCCAGGTGGCAAAAAGAAGCTTTTTCTCATTCAGCGCCACAACCCCTTCTGGGGTTGGCTCAAATACTGTTACCTTCAGAAACTGATCAAGCGTTGGTTCAAATAGCAGCAGTAACAGCAAGTAGGAAAAAACAACCGTCACCCAACGCGAGCGCTGCAAAGGGTCACCCACAATAATTTCAGGCCTATTCGCTCTCATCCTAAACAACACCCGACCTTAATGATAAAATAAAAGACCATGATTATCCCTCACCAACAACTCCCCGCCGACACACTCCACGCCCTTGCTGATGAATTTGTCAGCCGTGAAGGTACCGACTATGGTGAAAATGAGATGTCGCAACAGAGCAAAGTGAGGCAAGTAATCATGCAGCTAGAGAGAGGCGAAGCGTTTATTCTCTACAGTGAGTTACACGAAAGTTGCACCATCATCTCCAAGCAGGAGATGCAGCAACGGGGCGACTCAGCGCACCATGAAGCATAGCGTTCACGCTATATCTGCTCTGGCTTACTCGACTCCTCCTTAAGGAGACTCTGATCAAGTCATGAATGTTTTACGCTGGTTGAAACCGCCCTCATTTGCCCCGAAAATCGCACCCATAAGAACGACTATTACTGCTCATTTCGGAACAAATGAGAACAGTTTCCTCTCAGCCTAAATTCTTCCAGACTTAATCAGAGGCTCCTTAACATATTTTTTCATTCGGCTAGTGACTTTGGCTAAATATTTACGGGTCTCTTCATAAGCGAGCTCTTTTACCAGCACTTGATACACCTCTTCTGAGGTCATGCTGTTAATGGTATCCACCGCCCTCGAAAAGCTCTTTCTGCCGATAAAAGCAGCACCCACATTACTGGCACCGGTGTTATACGCGGCAATGACACAGTAGAGGCGACTGATGGGATCGGTCACCTTTCTCATGTAACGGTAATAAAGAATATGCAAATAAGCCGAGCCGACACCAATGTTTTTATCGATCTTATAGAGGTAGGAGGGTGCCAGCAGTTTCGTTTCACCATAGAGATAGCGTGAAGCATCTTTGCCCGCAGACCTCGGTACAATCTGCATAAGACCATAAGCGGGAATGTGTGAGCGAGCCATGGGGTTAAAACTGCTCTCCGTCTCGATCACTGCCAAAATAAGCTCCGGGGGTAGTCGCTCTCTTACCGCCGCCGCCGTCACCTCCTCAGAGAAGCGATTAGCCTTTTTTCGCACTGAATGCGGAATCACAAAACTGGCGGTTACCATCGCTTTTTCGCCATTCATGGTTTTGGTAATTTCCCACTGAACCGGCGCGGTGGCTTGTTGGCTCACCTTAACATAAGGCGAACCATCAAAACCCGCCGCAGTGACATCCGCCAGTGCAAAAATACGCTGCCCGCCGGGCTGCGCTGTTTTAACCACAGAGGAGTGATCAAGCAGCCGCTGCTCGACTCGCTGGGAGAGTTGATCCGCCTGATAAGCATCGGCCTCGGTGCTGTTAAGCCACTGACTAACAATAGCGCGGATTTGTTGCTCAACACCCTCAGCGGTATCATCCGCCCCCAGCAACAGCGTCACCTCAGCACGCCCCTGCTCAAAATCAGCAACCCGACGAACCTGATTGTTTTGCACATAACTCACCCAAGTCTTCGGCCCCAGCTCTAAAAACTCGCCCCACTGTTGAGTGATTTCACGGTTATACGCCTCAAACTCCTCTTGATACGCTTTTTGATAAGCCTCAAAGCCCGCTTCCAACTCCCGCTGATACTGCTCAAACGCCTGCTGCTCCAACTCAACCTCTTGGGCTTGCTGCGCAACAAAGGCTTCAAACTCATCCTCACTGGATGCTAAAACGGAAGCAGAGGAAAATATAAAGAGCAACGAGAAGAGGAGAAAACACGCCGGCCTAACGCTGGTGAAACAGAAGATACTCATGATTTTAAACACTCCAGAAACATATCATCCCTTTTATACCCTTGCGACATTTAAAGCACATGTTAACCCAGTTAGCGACTTTAATACTCAAACATCTCCTGCAAACAAGCGCAAATTTCCACCTCTGTTTTAGCACCAATTGTTCCCAGCCGTTTGACTAACCTGGATTTATCGATCGCTCTTATTTGATCAAGTAAAATCAGCCCACCTTTCCCTTTGAAGCGGCACTTAATACGACAGGGAAATTCAAAACCCTTTGTTGTCATCGGAGCCATGAGTATCGTAGAGAGGGCTGACATTTCATTTGGAGATATCACAATACAAGGCCGTGTCTTATTAATTTCCCGCCCCCTCACCGGGTTGAGATCAACAAGCCACACATCAAACCGCTTGACCATCACCACTCCAGCTCATCATCTGAAGCCAAAGGAGTGTCCAACCACTCACTCTCGAGAGTCTCTTGGCCTTGATGAAGCACTCTTGCGCCCTCTATCGCCTCTTCCCACCCCTCTCGGGCTTTTTTTTCAGGTGTAATAAGCAACCCGCCACTCACCAGCTGCAATTTGAGCTCTTTTCCTTCCAAGTGAGCCTGCTCTACTAAAGGTTTAGGGATTCTAATCCCCTGAGAATTCCCAATTTTGACTATATGCACCATCTCTATATCCTCTACCAACAGGAAACAACTGTAACTATAATGTAATTACGCCAATTATTCCACAAACTAGAGCTACAGGGATCAGTTTCTATATTCAACAGACACAAAAAAGCCAGAACCTAAGCGGTTCTGGCTTTTTATAAAACGTGGTGCCCGGGGACAGAATCGAACTGCCGACACGAGGATTTTCAGTCCACTGCTCTACCGACTGAGCTACCCGGGCTTTATTTGCTGCGTATTAGACCTCTTAAGCTCCGCTGCGTCAAGCAGAATATTAAAAACTATTGATCGCTGCTCAACGCATTCATCTTTTACCCCAACGCGTCGTTATTTTCGCACTCAATCGGCCACATATTCACGCTATATGCCCCTCTTACCGTGCGAAAAGCCTCGATTGGAGCTGAAATCTAAACGCGCTGAGTGGTGACCCTTAATTATACGCGGGATTGGCTCTTGTTTCTCTATTTCGGCGGGGTAAATTCACCGGGTGTGACATCACCATCACCGAAGAAAAACTTCTCCATCTGCTCCTCTAAAAAGGCACGATGTTTGGGGTCAATGGGGGTCAATCGATACTCATTTAACAGCATGGTCTGCTGCTTTAGCCACTCGCCCCAAGCCTCTTTCGATACATTTTCAAAAACCTTTTTTCCCAGTTCACCAGGATAAGTTGGACGCGCAAGGCCTTCGGCCTCTTTACCCAGTTTTATACACTGCACCATTCGGCTCATAATATTCTCTCTTTTATCTGAGGAGGGATCTGTTTGATTAATCGCTGTATCGGCGCAGCCAAGCCCCGCTGATCAGGATTCTGTGAGTTATACCAGACTCCCAGCCCCGATTCCATCACTACATTAGCCACAGCGGCTACCCGTAAGTAGAAGGGACTGATATCCAAGTGAAAGTGGCTAAACGTGTGGCGTACAACATTGCCTACCACCATCTGCTCTACCTGATAACCCAGACGGTGGTGACACCAATCACTTATCAACGCACCCTCGGGTAGTTCGGGCAAACTCCACAAGCCACCCCAAATACCCGTGGCCGGGCGCTGTTGCAACAGCACCTCTCCCTGCTTATTCACTAGCACAAGCAAATCAGCTGCTCGCACCGGTAATTTTTTGCGCGGCTTGGACGTTGGGTATTGCACCGCCCTGCCTTGTTGATGGGCAACACATTGTGATTGTAACGGGCAAGATTCACAGCAAGGGTTATGACGAGTACAGCAGCTAGCACCAAAATCCATGATCGCCTGGGTATATTCAGCAATGCGGGTTTGTGGGGTGTGTTGATCGGCCAGCTGCCAAAGCTGCTTAGCTACCGCCGCCCGACCCGGCCAGCCATCAACCGCATGATAGCGACAGAGCACCCGCTTCACATTACCATCCAGAATCACATGACGCGTTCCGGTTGAAAAAGCCAGAATAGCCCCCGCCGTAGAGCGCCCTATTCCGGGCAGCTTGAGCAGCGCTTCAAACTGGGTTGGAAAGCGCCCCCCATGCTCATCTCTAATCAATTGAGCCGCTTTGTGTAGATTACGCCCACGGGCGTAGTAGCCCAAGCCACTCCACTGATGCAGCACCGCATCCAGCTCGGCATTGGCGAGAGACTCCACATCGGGAAATTGTGCCATAAAGCGCTGATAATAGGGAATAACAGTGGCAACTTGAGTCTGTTGCAACATGATCTCAGAAACCCATACACCATAGGCAGAGACGCTATGGTGCCAAGGCAAAGATTTACGACCATGCTGATCATACCAAGCTAAAATCGCCGGGCTGAACGGGGTATTAGCGACTTCCAAACAGGCTGTTTTCAATGTTTAGGGCGACGACCACGCTCACGCTCTAGGCAGCGAGCAAGAGTTTTAAGCAGTAGTGGTACCGTCTCCATACCATGAATATCTTCGGCTTTTACCCAACGAAAAGATTCACTCTCCCAGTTGAGCGTTACCAAGTCCGGATCCGCAATATCAAACAGAAACGGGTGTACCTGCCAGCAAGTATCTAGCTCTGGAGCGGGAACATCGAGTGGGTCACCACCACAAACAAAGCTGAGCTGCTCTTCTGCCAGGCCGGTCTCTTCACTAATCTCCTGACGAGCCTGACCCATCGCATCTTCACCAAGATAGCCGCTCACCCCAGACCAGAAGCCAGGGTAGGTCTCTACCTTATCACTGCGTTTTAACAATAAAATACGGTTCTCATAACGCAAAAAAGCTGTCACAACTTCTCGCTTTTCCATATAACCCATTAAGATAGCCTCATTCAAATACAAAACAGATGAGCCTATTCTGCGAGTGTTTTCAGAAAAACGCCAGCAATTGGTTGATTTTTTAACAAAAAAACCACCAACATGGAGTGCTGGTGGTCTATTTATATCGTTTAAAAAGAGGGTGCCAAAGATAAACGCACCAGGGCCGTTTCGCTATTTCAACCAACGGCCATTATAGCCCGCCACCCCTTCATCGGTGGTGCGGCCGCTTTTGAAGAGCTCATCATAATCCTCTTGCTTGATCGCCTGAACTTCACCTTGGGCATTTTGGTAGCGCCAATCCCCCTCAATACACATAATCATCAGGGTATCTAAAATATCATCAAAACGAATGGCATGCAGAAGAGCCATACCTTGCAGGTCTTTGATAGTCAGCGGTCTCTCGCGTTTTTCAAACTCTTCATTGATCAACGCTTCCAAGGCTACATCCCACTTTGGCTTATCAAAATCTTCGCTCATCTCGACTCCTGCTCCCTCACGTTTATTAATTGGAACCCTTTATAGCGTTCTACGGCATGGATTCTTTAGAGGATTTCTGATTAAATCTGGGTGAATTTAGGTTGAGAGTAAATCACTCTCAATTTGTTCCGAAATGCGCAATATTCGTTGCTCTATTGGTGCAATTTTCGGGATAAATGAGAGTGATTCCAGCCAAGAAAACACCAACCCTAATCAACTGAAAACACCAAAAAACCGGCAGTTACAGACAGAGGGGATTAAGGTATTATCAGCAACAATTTATCTTTGCTAGGAGCAAGTTGTGCAACCACTTTCAGGCAAACAGCGCTACAGCGCCAACAAACTTCAAAAGCGCCTTCGCAAGGAAGCGGGCAACGCGATGATGGAGTTCAACATGATCGAAGAGGGCGACAAGATCATGGTTTGTCTTTCGGGGGGTAAAGATAGCTTTGCCATGCTCGATATTTTGCGTTACTTCCAAAAAATAGCCCCCATCCATTTCGAGATTATCGCCGTCAACCTTGATCAAAAGCAGCCCGGATTCCCAGAAGAGATCCTGCCCAACTACCTCGACGCTCTAGGTGTGGAGTACAAAATCATCGAGGAGGATACCTACTCCATTGTTAAGGATAAAATACCGGAAGGGAAAACCACCTGCTCACTCTGCTCGCGGCTGCGTCGAGGCATTCTCTACCGCACCGCAAAAGAGCTGGGAGCCACCAAAATAGCCCTAGGACACCACCGTGATGATATTCTCGAAACACTGTTTTTAAATCTATTCTATGGTGGAAAACTAAAAGCGATGCCCCCCAAACTAGTGAGTGACAACGGTCAACACATCGTCATTCGCCCCCTCGCCTACTGCCGAGAAAAAGATATTATCCGTTATGCAGAAATACAGGCATATCCGATCATCCCGTGTAACCTCTGCGGCTCGCAGCCCAACCTGCAACGTCAGGTTATTAAAGGGATGTTGCAAGCGTGGGACAAAAGTCACCCAGGGCGCATAGAGACCATGTTCACCGCCATAAAGAACATCAAGCCATCGCACCTGATGGACGCGGGAATGTATGACTTTATCGGCCTGAAAACACAAGAGCTGCCGTTTGAAGAGGGGGATATCGCCTTCGATAGCGAAGAGATGACTAACCGCGAAAGCCGCGTGGAACCGATAACAGTTCAGCCGATGAAATCATTAAAATAAGAGGCCGCCACCGTGACATTAGCCGATGGATAGCCAGCAGCTTAGCCCCGCTCTCACTCCACTACCCCACCAAGTCCCGCGCCTCTCCATGCTTCATAATGTCGTACACCAGATTATAAAGCGCATCCATATTTTGCGGATCTTTCAGCAGCACCCGCGCCAACAGGTCATGTGACTTCATCGCATCGACGGTGGCTTTTTTCACCACGCTGGGCAAATCACCCTGCAAAGCCTGTTGTTTGGTGTTTTTCTCCACCTGCTCACAGACACGTTCGTTACTCTTGGTAATATCGACAATATGAGCCGTCAAGTGACGTTGATCTATACCCTCAGCCACATCACCAAACAGGTCATTGATACGGGCAATGATTTCACGAATAAACGCTTTTTCTCTGTCGCTGGGGTCAGCTTCATTGGTGGTGATCGGGGTTAAATTATATTTTGCGCCCTCCTCTTTAATAGCCGGCTGCTCTGTTATTTGATAGCCCGCTAACACCAAGCCATTGAGATCTATCTGTTCGGGCGATATACCTTGAAGCCTTTTTGAAAACAACTTAGCAAAGGCAGCAAAATTTTCCAGTTCAGCATCCCCCAGCTCAAGCAGTTGGGCGACATAATTATAGGTTCTTACAAAACGCGCTAGGTCAGTTTTAAAGCGCATTAACCCCTCACGCTCGGTGGCAAACTCACTGCGTTGAGCTTCGGCCTGTTGCCGCGCTTTTTCGTCAGCGGCTTGGTGCGCTTTATCGATAGCCACATCCCAGTGCTCTATCGCATCAGTGAGGCTCTTTAACTTGCTATTAAAAACATCGGTGGGGCGTTGTGTGGCGCTGTAGAGCTTCCTATGCAGGTTGTCCGGTGTCTCTACACCCAACACCATTTTCCCCCGTGCTTTTTTGAAGGCTTCAAGATCGCTGTGAATATAAATTCCTGCGTCATCAGTTAAGGCCTTCATATCGTAAACCACATTAATATCCTGCACCGCTTCCAATTCTGCACCGTCGTCATACATTTTAAAGGCATCAAGAATAGTCTGCGGCTCGTTGACAAAATCGATCACATAGGTTTCATCTTTACCCGGATAAGTACGGTTCAGGCGAGACAGCGTTTGCACCGCCTCAACGCCGCTGATCTTTTTATCCAGATACATGCCCACCAACCTGGGCTGATTAAAACCGGTCTGGAATTTATTGGCGACAATCATCACCTGATATTCTGGGCGCTCAAACTCGCTACGAAGATCACCCGTGGCATCGGGGTTAAGGTTATATTCGGTGTACTCTTTCTCCAGATCAATGCCCAACGGTTCACGTTCGTCATCATCCCCCAGGATGCTACCCGGTACTTTGCCAGAAAAAGCCACCAGCGCTTTAATGCCCTGTAGATTGTGTTTTTTAATGTATTGATCAAAAGCCAACTTGTACTTCACCGCCTGCGGGCGGCCACTGGTGACCACCATCGCCTTGGCCTCACCATTGAGTAACCCAGCGATATTTCGCATAAAGTGATCGATAATAAATTCCACTTTTTGCGCCACAATGGTGGGGTGTAATGATTTCCAACGGGCTAAAGCACGACGGGCAAACTTCTTATCCACCCGTTTATCATCCACCCCCTGATCACCTAAGCGCACCGCCTGTTGATAAGGGGTGTAATTTATCAGCACATCAAGAATAAACCCCTCTTCAATGGCTTGGCGCTGACTGTAGCGATGGAAGGATTGCGGCTTATTATCATCCGATACTGGCTGGCTTTCATCTTCAGGGCGACCAAACAAGGTAAAGGTGCTGTGTTTAGGGGTGGCGGTAAAAGCAAAGTGGCTGACATTGGCCGGACGCACGCGGGACTTCTGCATCTCCAGCAAAAGCTCTTCCAGCGTCATCTCTTCCAATTTATCTTTAGAGTCCAGCGACAAAGCCGCCCGCAAGCTTTGCGCGGTCGAGCCGGTTTGCGAGGTGTGCGCTTCATCAATAATCACCGCAAAACTGCGCTCTTTGAGTGACCGTTCGGTAAGTATCGCCTCCATCGCAAAGGGAAAAGTTTGAATCGTCACCACAATAATCGGCACGCCATCTTTCAACGCTTGAGCTAAACGATGGCTTTTAGAATCCCCACCGCGTTTATTGCTGTCGATGGTTTCAATCACCCCCGTTTGGTGATCAAGCTGCTGCACCGCCTCTTGCAGTTGCACATCAAGCACGGTGCGGTCGGTGACAATAATCACCGAATTAAAATAGGCTTTGCCATCGGGGTAACGTAGTTTAATCAGGTCGTGCGCCGTCCAGGCAATGGTGGATGTTTTGCCCGAACCCGCCGAATGCTCACACAAGTATTGCTGCCCCGCTCCTTTTTCCTTGGCATCGGCAATCATTTTGTTAACCGCATCAAACTGATGGTAGCGCGGGAAGATCAAGGTTTCCGACGTATAAGGCATGCCGTATTTATCCACCGCTTCTTTGCTCTCCACATAAACAAAACGATGAAAAATGCGTAACCAGGCATCCGGCTGACAAATCTCCTCCCAGAAATAGGCCACCGGATATTCACCGTCGTCTCGGGCGGCATTCCCCGCATGGCCGTTATTGCCTTTATTGAAGGGCAGAAAAAAGGTTTTATCGCCATTCAGTTTGGTGGCCATGGCAATTTCACTATCACTCATGGCGAAATGCACCACCGCGCCGCGTTTAAAGGTGAGCAGCGGCTCTTTTCGTTTGGTTTGCGGATCTATTGGCAGGCGGTCGGCTTTGTATTGTTTGATGGCATCGTCGATGGCTTGGGTAAAATCGGTTTTCAGCTCCACCGTGGCCACCGGAATCCCATTGATAAAAAAGCCCAGATCAATCGCCCACTCACGGGTGGGGCAATATTTCAGTTGCCGCACCACGCGCAGAATATTATTTTCATATTTGGCCACCTCTTTGGCATTGCGGCCATCCTCCGGCGCAGCCTGGCTCATGCTGATATTGCCACAACCCGCAATATTAAAACCGTCACGCAACACCTTCATGGTGCCGCCGGTTTTGAGGCTTAACTCTTTTTCCAGCCGATCCAGCAAGGCCTTTTCACTATTTGCCCCATTTGAACGATTGAGTTTTTCCCACACCTCGGGCTGCGTTGCTTTTACCCAAGCCACCACATCCGCCGGATACAAGGCTCGCACCTGATCATATTCACGGGCATGGCCTTCCACCCAGCCGTTTTCGAACAGTTTTTTAACCACATAAGTTTCGAGGTGTATTTCATGATGTGCGGCCATCTATAATCCCTTTGCTTTAATATGTTTGGCTTTTCTCGTTCCCACGCTCCTGCGTGGGGATGCATACGACGCTATCATTTTATTCCAGTATGGATTCCCACGGAGGACCGTGGGAACCAGAGCACGGTCTTCCGTGGGAATGCGTTTCTCGTTCCCACGCTCCCGCGTGGGAATGCATACCCATCTACCAATCCTTAACCACGTCAAGCAAACCTTCACTACCTAAATAATCCCTGGCACTGGAATAACGCCAATGCTCCGGCAAGTCCACATACCCACGCTTTACCGGATTGAAATGCACATACTCAATTTTTTGACGCATCATTTCATCA
>Ga0256839_1003648_pt1 | contig 15716 bp, 11 predicted proteins | sample 354166metaG_FD_185968 | JGI IMG/M metagenome (GOLD analysis project Ga0256839, IMG submission 185968) | Hydrothermal vent microbial communities from Mid Atlantic Ridge, Atlantic Ocean - 354-166 | ecosystem: Environmental > Aquatic > Marine > Hydrothermal vents | place: Atlantic Ocean: Mid... | reverse complement strand
AATTCTGCTTTTGTCATTCTTCTTCCTTTAATATTAAGATGCAGGTATTATAACACAAACTATTCTTAAAGAAACATAAAATTTAAAAAGAAATGCCCTAAAATAGGGCTTTGGAGGCTTTTTTTTGAAAAAAAAGAGATTTTCATCCAAATATCATATAAAATTAAGGATTTCTCTATCTCGTAATACTATTTTTATGAGATTTTTAGGATTAATTCTAAGGATCACAATAGTCGAAAGATAAAAGCTGACGCCAATTCCAACAATAAGTGCAATTCTTGAAAAGATAGCGTGAAAGAGAGGGTTAACCACTCATAGGTTATCCTTTTTTCACCACAAAATCAGGAATAGCCAATGAAATACAAACAGTTAACCCTCAAGGAAAGATACCATATTTCGCTTTATTTAGAAAGTGGATGGACGCAAAAAGCCATAGCGGAGAAGATAGGAGTGCATCCTTCTACGGTCAGTCGTGAGATTCGAAGAAACTGGGACAGCTATTTGGAAAAGTATGATGTGGGTACGGCACATACAAGAACAGAGGATCGTCATAGAGGTAAATCCAAATACACCGTAATTAGTGATAAGGTAGAGCACTATATCCGACAGAAACTCAAAGAGCAATGGTCACCGGAGCAGATAGCCGGACGGATGCGTATTGATCTCAAACAGACAATCTCTCATGAAACTATCTACCGGTTTATCTATGCCAATAAAGCAAGAGGCGGTAGACTCTATAAGCATTTACGCCATAAGAACAAAAAGTATCATTATCGAAACCATATCTATCAGAAGAGAGGAATCATCAAAGACCGCAAGATGATCGATACCCGTCCCAAGATCGTAGAGAAGAAACGGCGTATAGGCGATTTGGAGATCGATACGGTGATTGGCAAAGAGCATATCGGAGCGTTGGTGACTGTTGTCGATAGAAAGTCTAAGTTCACATTGATCAAGAAAGTACCGTCCAAACATGCACAGATTGTTACAATGGCACTGATTGAAATGCTTGAACCAATCAAACCTATACTCAAAACCATTACCAGTGACAATGGTAAAGAGTTTGCTTATCATAAGCAGGTCTCTGAGATACTTGAAACCGACTTCTACTTTGCCAATCCCTATCACTCTTGGGAGAGGGGATTGAACGAGCATACTAATGGATTGATCAGACAGTATCTGCCTAAGAAGACTGATTTTACGCAAGTCTCTAAGGAGGAGGTCGTTACCATACAGAATAAGCTCAATCACAGACCGAGAAAAGTGCTAAATTACAGAACGCCTTATGAGGTATTTTTCGAAGAGTTTGCTAAGGAATTAGCTGCGTGATTAGAGGTGAATTGCACTTATGATTTGAATGGGCGCTTTTTTTAATACAATCAGGACTATAATGTATCATCCCATATTTCAAGGAAAACCATGTCCGTCGAAGCCCATATCAAGAAAGTCCTGCGCAATATCGAGTCCCACAGTCCCGGGCAGCAGGAGTTCTATCAGGCTGCCCATGAGGTGCTCTACTCTCTGGTACCGCTGCTTAAAGAGGATGATCGATATGATCACTTCAAGATCCTTGAACGGATCACAATCCCCGAGCGTACCATTATCTTCAAGGTCAACTGGGTCGATGATCACGGGATCATCCAGACCAATATCGGCTATCGGGTACAGTTCAACTCCGCGATCGGTCCCTACAAGGGCGGGCTGCGTTTCCACCCTACGGTCAATCTGGGGATCATCAAGTTCCTTGGCTTCAAACAGATCTTCAAAAATGCCCTTACCGGACTCCAGATAGGCGGTGCCAAGGGGGGAAGCAACTTCGATCCCAAAGGCAAAAGCGACAACGAGATCATGCGTTTCTGTCAGGCATTTATGACCGAGCTCTACCAGCATATCGGAGAGACCAAGGATGTCCCCGCCGGTGATATCGGCGTGGGTGCACGTGAGATCGGCTATCTCTTCGGGATGTACAAAAAGATCACCCGTCAGTTCGAGGGTGTGCTTACGGGCAAGAACATCAACTGGGGAGGCTCCAACACCCGCAAAGAGGCGACAGGATACGGCTCGGTCTATTTTGCCGAGAACATCCTCAACAAATACGGTGACTCCCTGCAGGGCAAACGCTGCTGTGTCTCAGGGTCGGGAAATGTGGCAATCTATACCATCGAAAAACTCTATGAGATGGGCGCAATCCCCGTCACCTGTTCGGACTCCCGAGGAAGCATCTATCATGAGAACGGGATTGATCTCAACTCTCTCAAGGCGATCAAGGAGATCAACAAACAATCCCTTGAGGCGTATGCGCAGGTACACCCCGATGCCATCTATACCTCGGTATCCCACTACCCCGAAGGCAGACATCCTGTCTGGGATGTTCCCTGTGATGTCGCCTTCCCCAGTGCCACGCAGAACGAACTCACTGTCAATGATGCCAAAAAGCTCTACGAGAACGGCTGCCGCCTTGTGAACGAAGGTGCCAATATGCCCTGTACCCCCGATGCCATGGCATTTCTCAAAGCCAAAGGGGTCTGGTTCGGTCCGGGAAAGGCTGCCAATGCCGGCGGGGTCGCCACCTCGCAGTTGGAGATGAGCCAGAACGCCTCCATGGCAAAATGGAGCTTTGAAGAGGTCGATATCAAGCTGCGGCAGATCATGCACAATATCTTCGATACCGCCTACAGAACCTCCGTAGAGTTTGAGTGCGAAGGCGACCTTGTCGCAGGTGCTAATATCGCAGGGTTTAGAAAGGTAGCCGACTCGATGATCGATCAGGGATCCGTGTAAAGAGTGAAGCGTTGTTGTTTGCTTTGTAGGGGTGCCCCTTGTGGATACCCGCCGATAAGCAACAGATGAGCGAAGGTGGATTTTATCTACGTTAACGCCACATACAACAGCGGCGGATAGAGTATCACCCCGGTCAGAAAGAACCACGAGGGAATACGCCACTGAAGCATCGCCGCCATATCTGAAGGAATACTCCGTCTTAGATAGATCGCTTTGATCAGTTCGAGTTTATAAAAAAGATCGAAGACCTTCATCGCAATGATCACGACCATCGAGAAGTTGAGCACATCGGTCGCCATCACCACAAAGAAGATGAAGTAAAAGGTCGGATGTATCAAAAAGAAAAGAAAGATACTCTTCCGGTACCAGCCATACAGACGTGCGATCACACCGCCAAGCGTCTCTGCACGCTGCATCATCGCCTCGAAAAGCTCCAGCATCGCAAGTATGATCGTAAGTGAAAGTGCGGTTTCCATGCGGGATTTTACCGACTTTTAGGTAAAATCCAAGGCAACTGCTATACAAAGGATCGTTTTGGCACAAGTCCCCTGCACGCATTGTAACCTCACCTTCGACGAATCGGTCATGATCACAGAAACGCATGGGGAGGGGACCCTTCACTTCTGCTGCAAAGGGTGTCAGGGGGTCTACCATCTGCTTGAAGCCGAGGGGTTGGATACTTTTTATGACAAACTGGGGGATACACAGCTTCAGCCTGCCGTACAGATCCATGATGACCTGCACAAATTCGATCTGGAGGGCTTCAAGAACAAATATATCAAAGAGACCGAGGATGGTTTCTATGAAATCCATCTGATCATCGAGGGCATCCACTGCTCCGCGTGTGTCTGGCTCAACGAAAAGGTGCTTCACAAAACCCCCGGCGTGATCGAAGCGACCATCAACTACACCAACAACAAAGCCAAGGTCGTCTGGGATCCGGACGAGATCCGACTCTCCAAGATCATCGAGACCATCCGCTCCATCGGCTACAATGCCTACCCCTACAATCCCGCCCTTCAGGAGGAGCGTGCCAACAAGACCAAAAAAGAGTACTACTCACGTATTTTGGTTGCTGTTTTTGGCAGCATGAACATCATGTGGATCGCCATCGCCCAGTATGCAGGCTACTTCAGCGGGATCGAGCAGCGCTTCAAGGATATCCTCAATGTCGCGGAGTTCATCCTCGCCACACCCGTACTCTTCTACAGCGGCTGGGTCTTCTTTCGCGGGGCGTACTTCGGGTACAAGAACCGCATCGTCAATATGGATACCCTTGTCGCCTCCGGTGCGCTTCTGGCATACATCTACTCTATCTATGCCATGATCACCCAGCGCGGAGAGGTCTATTTCGATTCGGTCGCGATGATCATCACTTTCGTACTTGTGGGCAAATACCTCGAAGTACTGAGCAAGAAACACGCAGTCGATACACTCGACACGATTATGGGCAATACCCCCACGGAAGTGACGGTCATTCAGGATGATGAGAAGTCCTTAGTCTCGGTGGAAAATGTCACGCTTGGGGATATCATCGAGCTCAAACCGGGCGAAAAAGTGGTCATCGACGGCATTATCACTTATGGCGAGGGTGCGTTTGATGAGAGTTCACTCACAGGAGAGAGCGACGCGGTGATTAAACGCAAAGGCGATTCCGTGCTCAGCGGCTCGATCTGCCTAGACTCTGTCATCCGATACGAAGCGACCAAGGAGGCTTCCGATTCGCTGTTGCATACCATCGTCTCTTTGCTGGAGGAGTCCATTACCAAAAAACCGCATATTGAGAGGCTTGCAGACCAGGTATCGGGCTACTTCTCCACCGTTATTTTACTGATCGCACTGCTGACATTTGGAGCGTGGTGTTTTGTGGGTGGAGACTTTGAAGAGGCACTGATCGTCGGCATCTCCGTAATCGTCATCGCCTGCCCGTGCGCACTGGGACTTGCCACACCAATGGCGACGCTGGTAGGCATCTCTTTGGCAGCCAAGCGCAATATCCTCTTCAAAGAGGCGGGTTTTCTGGAGACCATGGCAAAAAGCGATCTGCTGGCACTGGATAAGACAGGAACGATCACAGAAGGCAAGCCCTCGGTCGTTCGAGAAGAGCGTTTCAAAGCGTATGACCCTGTTTGGCTCTATGCGCTTGCCGGCACTTCGGATCATCCTATTGCACAGGGAGTTAGACGATACCTGCGCGACAAGCATGAAGAGAGTTTCGCCCCCGTAGCACTCGAAGCAATCAAAAGTATACAGGCAAAAGGGATCGAGGCACGCACCGAAACAGACACCTTCATCGGAGGGAATGCAGCGTTCATGCAGGAACACGGTATCGCATGTGAAGAGAGCACAAGCGAGCACACACTCTTCTACTTCGCCGTCAATGGAGAGCTTGTCGCCCTCTTTGAGCTAAGCGATACCCTCAGAGAGGGGGCTGCCGAAGCGATCGCCGCCATCCAGAAGATGGGCATCCGCGTCGTGATGCTTACCGGAGACCATGAGAAGAGTGCGGCACACATCGCCTCCGAAGTGGGCATCACCGAAGTACATGCCAGACTGCTGCCGCAGGAGAAAGCCGCACTGATCGACCGTTTCCATGACGAAGGGCATATCGTGGTCATGGCAGGCGACGGGATCAACGACACGATCGCCCTCGCCCGCTCCGACATCGCCATCGCCATGGGCAACGGTGCGGATGTCGCCATTTCGGTCAGCGATGTGGTGCTGATGAACGAAGAGCCTGCCAGCATCTACGAAGCTTACCGCATCTCCCGACGCACCTTCCGTGCGGTCAAAGAGAACCTCGGCTTTTCCCTGCTTTACAATCTCATCGCCGTACCGCTTGCCATGAGCGGACACGTCACCCCGCTGGTCGCCGCACTCTCCATGAGTCTCAGCTCCCTTATCGTTGTGGGCAACTCGATGAGGATCAATTTTCTTAGAGTGAGTAGTGAACGCTACCAATTTATTTACACTTAGTCAAAAAAATTGGCTAAAATACACGAAATACTTACAATATTATAAGGGTTTTATCATGACACAAAATATTATTCTACCCACTACCTACTACCCACTACCCACTCACTCCAAAGGAGCGCACCATGTCTGAAAACATCATCATCGCTATGATCGGCATCTCTACGCTTCTGGGTGCGACAGGACTGGCTGCCCTGCTCTGGGGAGTCAAAACCGGACAGTTTGACGACCAGTCCAAATTTATCGACGCCGCTCGTTTTGACGGTGAAGAGGAGCTGCGTGATGCGGCCATGATGGAGGAGAAGAAAAAAGCCGCCAAAAAGAAAAAAGAGAAAAAGAAAAAGGACTACATGCCGGCGGACTAGATCGTGAATCGTATGTATTTCTCTTATGCTTGTCAAGCATTTTGTGAAGAAATTAACCCAATACACCAATCGCTAATATTCTAATAACCTTTTCCTTGCTATAATATGAATAAATATTAACTCACGGCAAGGAGCCTATAATGAAAAAATATCTATGGACACTGCTTTTTGCAGTCAGCGCACTCCATGCAAACAGTATTGCGCTCAATATCAACAGTAACGATGTAGAGATCGACGGAAGGATCGATATCACTTCCGCCATAGGGTATGGAAGCGGTACCAACTACTTTCTTGCTGCAGACTATCTTCACACTGAGAATGACAACCTTTTTAAGGGCACATTCGGTGCGACCAATACACTCTCCGGTGCAGAGGGACTCAGTTTCACTCTGGGGCTGGAAGGGGTTTTTGGAGACAACTATGTCGCGATGCCTCTCTTTGGGGAAGCGGCACTCAGACTGCCACTGGATACACCGATCCCTGCGACTACACTCCTAGCCAAACTCTCCTATGCTCCCTCTGTTCTCTCTTTCTCCGATGCGGACCGGTATCTCGAATACCGTTTTGAAGCCGATATGGAAGTGATCTCCAACGTCCATCTCTACGGAGGATACCGAAATATCGATACAGACTATGAACGATATGACTATAATCTCAACGACAGTTGGTACGGCGGCTTGAAGATCAGTTTCTGATCAAAATGAGGTATACGCACCTCTCCACTAATAAGCAATTTGTTATACTTACAACAAGCAAAATTTTTAGGGGAAGAGGAATGTCTGTCAACAAATCCATTTTTCGAGAATACGATATCCGCGGCATTTTCGATAAAGAGCTCCATGAACACTCCGTCAAACTGATCGGCTATCATCTCGGCAAAAAGATAGAGGGGAACAGGATCGTCACCATCGGCTATGATGCACGCTCCCACTCTCCGCAGCTTCGTGACTGGCTTACATCAGGACTCAATACTGCAGGCTGCACCGTACTGGACATGGGCATGGTCGCCACCCCCGTCAACTACTTCTCAAACTATCAAAAAATCCATACATTCTCTCCTCGCTCCTCGCTCCTCACTCCTCACTTGATGGAAGCATCTCCTGATGCTTCCATTATGATCACCGGCTCCCACAATCCGCCCGAATACAACGGCTTTAAGATCACTGTCGATCGTGCTCCCTTTTTCGGTGAACAGATCTACGCACTCGGTGATATGATGATTGCCGATGTAAAAAGGGAGATACCGGACAATCCCGAGAAGATCAAGATCGATGTCAAAACCCCCTATATCGACTATATAGTTGATGCCTTTTCACACCTCAAAGGGATGGAGACCAAGATCGTCATCGACTGCGGCAACGGTGTGGCAGACACGGTACTGACCAAAATCTTCGATGCGCTCGAACTACACTACAAAGGTCTCTACTGTGAGCCAGACGGTAGCTTCCCCAACCACCACCCCGATCCTTCGGAGGAGAAGAATCTTGCCGATGTCAAAGAAGCACTGGCAGAGGATGGGGATATCGCCTTTGCCTATGACGGAGATGCCGACCGTATCGCTGTGCTGACCCACAAGCACAACATCAAGGGCGACCAGATGGCACTACTCTATGCACTGGGAATGGAGAAACCCACTGTCATCGGTGAGGTCAAATGCTCACAGGTAATGTATGACGAACTAGAGCGTCGCGGTGCCAAAGCGATCATGTACAAAACCGGGCACTCCAACCTCAAGGTCAAAATGAAAGAGACCCATGCCGATCTGGCCTGTGAAGTAAGCGGTCATATCTTCTTCAAGCACCGCTATTTCGGCTACGACGATGCCATCTATGCCACACTGCGTATGCTTGAGATGATCCATCAAGGTATCGACCTGGACAGAGAGATCGAAGCCCTGCCGCAGGTATTCTCGACCGAAGAGATCAAGGTGGAGACGACCGAGGAGGAGAAGTTCGCCATCATCGACAAAGTAAAAGAACTTCTCAAAAACCCTACGTCGGACTTTCCAAAGATCCAAAATATCATCGATGTCGACGGTGTCCGCATCAACTTCGAGAAAGGATGGGGACTTGTCCGTGCCTCCAACACCACCCCGGTGCTTGTCACACGTTTCGAATCGACCGATGCAAAACTGGCAAAACTGTATGAAGAGAAAGTGAATGAACTAATTGCGGAAGCAAAGGCTTCGCTGTGATAAACCAACTCTACTTCGAGACAAACAGCCCTGCTGCGGAGCAGCATGCTTTCGATGCCATTGTACAAGAGCAGGCATATATCGGGTACTATGCCTTGCCCGATCAAGATATCACACCTATTCTTGACTATTGTAATACGATTGACGAAACCATTGACACCATTGCCGTGATCGGCATTGGCGGTAGTTCGCTGGGAGCAAAAGCGATCTATACATTTCTCAAACCCACGATGAAACTCAAACGGAAGCTCTACTTCTTCGAGAGTACCGACCCGGTCAATATCACCACACAATTGGAGAAGATCGACCTTGCGACAACCCACTTTTTGGTCATCTCCAAATCCGGTACGACCGTCGAGACCTTTGCGGTCTACAAGTACCTCTATTCGCTGCAAAGTGAAGCCGCTGCCTATACTTTCATCACCGATCCCGGCTCTCCACTGGAGAAATATGCACAGAGCATCGAGGCTGCGGTGCTGCACCTACCTGCCAATGTAGGTGGACGCTTCTCAGTGCTCTCGACTGTCGGACTTCTGCCTCTTGCACTGTGCGGCATTGACATCCAAGCACTCCTCTGTGGTGCCCATCAGATCAAAGAGAGCTTTTTTCATGACGGCTATATGAAAGGTACACTTCTCAAAAAAGCCTCTTTCTATGCCAAACACCATGCACAGTACCATATCAACTGTATCTTCGCCTATGCAGAGTCACTCAAGTACTTCTGTGAATGGTATGTGCAGCTCTGGGGAGAGAGTCTCGGCAAACACCAGCGCCACTCCGCCTTTCATGTCGGGTTGACCCCTATAGGGCTCATCGGTCCTAAGGATCAACACTCCTTTTTGCAGCTGATCATGGAAGGGACACGGGACAAGTCCGTTACCTTTATCAGGATAGAGGATTTTCATGACTCACTTGCCATACCCGATATCTCACTTCCCCATCTTGAGGCACTTGACACCCTGAACGGACTCTCATTTTCAACCTTGATCAATATGCAGTGCGACTCGGTGATCCAAGCGCTGCATGACCAGGGGGGTATCCCCCTCGATACAATCCAGATATCTGATATCTCGGAAAAGAATATCGGGGCACTGATCTACTACTATGAGCTTCTCACCTCCTTGGTAGGAGAACTGATCGATGTCAACACCTATGACCAACCCGGTGTCGAAGCAGGAAAGAAAATCCTCAAACGAAAACTGGAATTACTTCAAAAATGATCAAAAAATTCTTTGCCATCTCTTTTATAGATGCTAAAAATAATCACGAACCTTTACGTATTTTCAGAAAGTCATATGCCAGATGGAAAAAGAAAGGCTTACAGCATATGCTTACCAAACTCGACCAAGAGTATTTTGAACGCTATGGTATCACCGATAGTATTTACAATAAAATGGAACAATATCAGAAATGGATTGAAAAAAATGAACAAAACATCCACCAAACATCCCCGCTATCTTATACACCTCTTGTTTCAGTGATTACTCCAGTATATAACACAAATCCTAAACTACTGCAAGAGTCGATAGAATCCGTCCTTTCCCAGACATACACAAATTGGGAACTCTGCATTGCAGATGACGCATCTACAGACCCTGAAACCATCAAAATCTTAAAAACCTACGAGAATCATCCTCGCATCAAGATCTGCTATCGTTCGACAAACGGTCATATCAGTGAAGCCTCCAATAGCGCCCTCTCGTTGGCACAAGGGGAGTATATTACATTTTTAGATCACGATGATATGTTGGCGCCCAATGCTCTCTACGAAATGGCAAAAAAACTGAACGAAAATAAAAAATTAAAACTCATTTATTCTGATGAGGATAAAATAGATGAAAACGGCAAACGATTCAATCCTCACTTCAAGTCGGGATGGAATCCCGATATGTTTTTTTCTCAAAACTATATCTGCCATCTTGTACTACTCAAAAAAGAGGTGGTCGACCATATCGGAGGTTTCAGAAAAGGATACGAGGGAGCTCAAGACTATGACCTGCTTCTCAGATCCCTCCAATACATCAAAGACAATCAAATAGACAGGGTTGAGAAGATCTTATACCATTGGAGAGCCATGAAGGGATCCACCGCCTACGGTACCGGTGAAAAGGAGTATGCCCATGCTGCAGGCATCAAAGCCCTAAGAGACTTTTTCGCACAAAAAGACCCTCGTATCACTGTAGAAGACGGTTTACTACCAACAACATATAAAGTGACCTATCCCATCTATAGACTATCAACTAAAGACTATCGTCTATCGTCTAACGACCAACGACTAACGACTAACGACTATCGTCTAACGACCAACGACTACCCCCTAGTCTCCCTCCTTATTCCCACTCGAGACAGATATAATATTCTTCACAAATGCATAGAAAGTATCCGTCAAAAGACACACTATCCAAACTATGAGATTATCGTACTCGACAACGAAACAACCTGTCCAAAGACACTGGACTATTTTGAAAAGATAAAATCATATAAAAATGTAACCATATTAGAATATCACAAACCTTTCAACTATTCAGCCATCAATAATTTTGGTGTGAAACATGCTAGAGGTGAGATTATAGGGCTTGTAAACAACGACATAGAGATCATCAACGAAGGGTGGCTCACCGAAATGGTACAACATGCACTTCGACCTGAGATAGGTGCAGTCGGAGCAAAACTTTATTATGATAATAATACTATTCAACATGCAGGAGTTATTCTTGGACTTGGAGGTCTTGCCGGTCATTCGCATAAACACTATAAAAAAGATCAAAATGGTTACTGGAATAGATTGATAGTGATACAAAATTACTCTGCAGTTACAGCAGCCTGTTTGGTAGTTGAAAAGTCTCTGTATCAAAAAGTAGGTGGTCTCGATGAAAAAAATCTCACTGTTGCTTTTAATGATGTTGATTTCTGCCTTAAACTCTTACAAAAAGGCTATAGAAATCTTTGGACTCCCTATGCTGAGGCCTATCACCATGAATCAATTAGTCGTGGTGCTGAGGATAACCCGGAAAAAACTAAACGTTTCAATAATGAAGTACATTACATGAAAAAACGTTACAAGGCACTACTAAAAGCTGATCCAAGCTATAATACAAACTTAACAAAAAAATATGAAAACTTTGGGATAAGACTGTGATAGACCATAACTGTTTACTTTTTATACATATTCCAAAAACCGCCGGTACAAGTTTTAAACAAGCATTAAAAGAAAGATATGGTTGTGATTATATTTTAAGTGATTATGCACATTCTTCTGCAGAAACATCACCAGAGGTGCTCTCCTATATTTATCAACAAAAAGACCCCTATCTTCTTACTCGAACACTACAGAATAAAAGGGTATTACTTGGTCACTTTCCTGTAGGTAAATATATGCATATGTTTCCTACACTCAATGTTGTTACTTTCCTAAGAGAACCTGTTTCTCAAGTGCTCTCTCACTATAAACATTGGATAACGTACAACAACTATACAAAAACAATTGAAGACTTTGTTACTGATGAACGATTTAAAAATTTACAAACAAAATATCTGCAGGCCAAACCTTTGGAATTATTTGGATTTATAGGAATCACAGAACACTTTGATGCTTCTATTGAACTTTTCAATTATACTTATGACACCACTCTTAAATCTGTCCACATCAATAAATCTCAACAGATATTTTCATTTGATCAAAGTATAGTCAACCTAATCCAACAAGAAAATCAAAAAGATATCGCCTTATATCAAAAAGCTTTACAACTTTTCAATGAAAGATGGAATAGCTATAAAAAGAATAAAGAGTATATCTACAAATTGATTCAAGAAGAAAATCAGGAAAAAATTCGAGGAATTGCTTTTACGAAAAGCCATAATACACCTGCAATACTTAATATAAATGGTTGTTCGGTTATCGCAAAAGACTTTCGTCCGGGCTTTCTTATACATAATCTTCCCAGAAATAGTTATGTAGGATTTGAATATCACTATTAGCGAATATAAATAAGGAATTATCAATGAAAACAGCATATTTTATATTAGGCATGCATAGAAGCGGTACATCTGCATTAGGAGGGGTACTCAATATCTTGGGACTAGATTTTGGTTCGGAGCTCATGCCCGCAGATGAAGGGAATCCAAAGGGATATTATGAGAACATGGCCATATATAGCCTCAATGAAAAAATTTTAATGGAAAACAATTCAAGTTGGGACGACTATGCATTCGATATTCATTCTATACCTGAAATCTCTTTTGATAGATATGTCATAGAGGCTCAGGAGATACTTAAAAATGAATTTGAGTATGTAGAGAACTTTGCGATCAAGGATCCCAGAAACTGCATGCTTTTTCCCATCTGGGAAAAAGCATGCAAAAATCTACATATCAAGATAAAAGTCATTATACCCTTACGCAATCCTCTTGAAGTTGCCAAATCATTAAAAAAACGCAATAACTTTCCTTATGAAAAAAGTCTTTTACTCTGGAGCAGACATATACTAAGTGCCGAGTATTATAGCAGATCGTACAAAAGACACTTTCTTTCATACGACGAAATGCTTTCCAAAAATCAAACGATAAAAAAACTTGCAGATTTTGTTGGTAAAAAACTAAAACCAAAAAAGATAAGATCATTTTTGGATATCAAAATCAAGCATAATAGATCTGATTTTAAGAACCTATCAGGGCACATACCATCACATATCCATACACTCATTAAAATAGTTGAACACAAAGACTTCAGCAACAAACAAACATTAGATCATATATACAAAGAATTCATATACTCCATGAGACTTTATCAGGTAGGTAATATGATCGAAAAATCCGGTGAAGAAGACAGTGCGGAAAAGAAAATGTTGGAAGATATAAAAGACCTTCTTTATGTCGATCCTGACTTTTATCTAAGGGAATATACGGATTTACAACAGTATACAGGAACACCCGAAGAACATTTTTTCCTCTATGGGAAAAAAGAAGGTCGTTATCCTAATGCCTATACGAAAGCTAAACAGATAGACACGATTCACACTCCGGCATCTCAAAGCGAAAGGCTCTTTTTTTTCAAGCAAGAGTCTGAAAAGCTTACAGACATGCTTGCTACACTTGAAGCGACTGTCGCCCAAAAAGACGAAGAGATTGCCACACTTCAGCAGCAGCTCTCCGACACCAACGAAGCAATCCTCTCTCTTGAAGCCGCCACCGCCCAAAAGGATGAAGAGATCACCCGAAAAGATGAAGAGATCGCCTCTCTTCAGCAGCAGCTCTCCGACACCAACGAAACCATCCTCTCTCTTGAAACCACCATCGTCAAAAAAGATGAAAACATCACCCGAAAAGACGAAGAGATCGCCTCTCTTCAGCAAGAATTATCCACTCTAAAAGTCACCCTTGAGGAAAAAACAAATGAAATTCGGGAACTTAATCAAAACATTGACAACGTTGTGGAAGATCTTGCCAATATCAAAGAGAGTAAATGCTGGATATATACCAAACCTATTAGAGATCTTCAAAAAGTAATAAAAGGTAATTAGAATGTTCAATAAAAAGTATAAAAAGCTTAAGAGGATTATTGAAAACAGTAAACTTTTTGATAGCAAGTTTTATCTAAAAACATACCGTGATGCAAGGCTTGCAAGTGAAACACCACTTGATCATTTTATAAAAGTAGGCCTACAAGAAGACAGAAAACCAAACGATTGGTTTGATCCTGTTTGGTATAAGGGATTTTATGAAGATATCAAAAACTCCAAAGAAATCCCGTTTATTCACTATATAGTACATGGGATGAAAGAGTTTAGATTTGCCAATGAAAATGAAGAAAAAGAGTATAGAACTTTACAAAACTCATTCGATGCAAATACATATAAAAATACTTATACGGACTTGCAAAAACTCGGAGATGATTTTGATTTTTTATGGCACTATGTTCATTATGGAAGCAAAGAAAATAGAAAACTGTATGAAACCACTGATAATATGGATGATTATACGCTATTAAATAATAGTGGTTTCTTCGATAGTTCTTATTACTTGAAGAGCTATCCTGATATACAGGATGCCAATATAGATCCACTACAACACTATTTGCAGCATGGTTTCAAAGAGGGTCGTAATCCAAGTGCAAAATTCGATACATTGTTTTATATTTCACAAAACAAAGATATTGACAAAATAAATCCCTTGGTACATTTTTTACGCTACGGCAGAAGAGAAGGAAGGAAGCCGTTACCGGAATATAAATCTCAATATACCAAAGCAGTTAACCTTTTTGATTGGTTTACGAAGGATGATGATCAAAAGTTTTCTACCGATAAACCGATTGACATTATTATACCAGTATACAACGGATATGATTTTTTAGAACCGTTATTTCAAAGTATTTTTAAGAATACACTCACACCATATAGGCTGCTGGTTTGCAATGATGCAAGTCCAGATGAGCGTGTGATTCCACTCTTAAAAAACCTTAAAGAGAAAAGTCCTGCAGTTGACTTCATTTTGCTCGAAAATGAAAAAAATGTAGGCTTTGTCGGTACGGTAAATAGGCTTGTCTCCTATGTTGACAACCACTTTGTACTGCTCAACACCGATACTGAAGTACCGTATGGATGGTTGGAAAGGTTGATGTACCCTGTATTTAAAATGGAGAAAGTTGCTTCCACAACACCGTTTACCAATGCAGGAACGATTTGTAGTTTTCCAAACTATCTCGAAGACAATCCGATCTTTGAAAATCTTACAGTAGATGAAATAGATCGATACTTTAAAAAAGTAAACTTTGAAAAGACCCATATTGATATTCCAACAGGAGTTGGTTTTTGCATGGGAGTCAATAAAAATCTAGTCACAAAAGAAGGGATGTTCGATACGATATTTGGGAAAGGATACGGTGAAGAAAATGACTTTTGTCAAAAAGCTATACAAAAAGGATATAAAAATATCCATGTTACCAACCTTTTTGTTTACCACAAGCACGGAGGCTCTTTTGCCAGTGAAGAAAAAGCAAAACTCATAGAAAAAAATGGAAAAATACTCAATCAAATATATCCAACATATCCTGAACAAGTACAAAGAACTATTCGTGAAAATGCATTGAATCCATTAAGAGATATACTCTACTTTCAAATCAAATCGTCTCGAAAGCACACTGTACTCATTATAGACCATCATCTTGGTGGTGGGGCAAACCATTATACAGATGAAGCCATTGAACACAGGGTCTCATACCAACAAGTCGTCTGTTTGGTATATTTTGATTTCAAAGAGAGTCAAACATACAAAGGTATTCTAAAAGACGGAAAAAAAGAGTTTCGCTTTGAAGCAAAAGATTTACATAGCTTAGAACAAATACTTTCTTTATTCTCCATACGCGAAATTTTTCTCAACTCGCTTGTTTCATTTAACGTTTATGAGGC
>Ga0256839_1003647_pt1 | contig 15720 bp, 20 predicted proteins | sample 354166metaG_FD_185968 | JGI IMG/M metagenome (GOLD analysis project Ga0256839, IMG submission 185968) | Hydrothermal vent microbial communities from Mid Atlantic Ridge, Atlantic Ocean - 354-166 | ecosystem: Environmental > Aquatic > Marine > Hydrothermal vents | place: Atlantic Ocean: Mid... | reverse complement strand
GTCGCCGACCCGGACACCGACGGAGGTTCTTCTCGGGATTGGGGGGGTGCTCATGTCTGCCTTCGAAGTGCGTGTCAGCTGCTAGTATTGTTGATGGAGCGACCCGACGGTCACCGTCGCAACATTATAAGGGAAACGCCGCTTCCGTGAGGATTCATTATTTTTCCGACCTGCATCTGGAATTCGGCCCCATCGAGCTGCCGCAGGTCGATGCCGACGTGGTGGTGGCCGCCGGCGACATCGGCGTCGGCCTGCAGGGACTGCGTTGGCTGGCGCGCCTGAACAGGCCGGTGATCTACGTGGCCGGCAATCACGAGTTCTATTCCCACGAATATACTTCCCTGCTCGCCCGCCTGAGCGAAGCGGCGGAAGGGAGCCAGGTGCACTTTCTGGAAAACCGCAGCTACGTGATCGGCCGGGTGCGCTTTCTCGGCTGCACCCTGTGGACCGACCTGGGGGCCGGGGACGAAGACGTGAGCCGGCTGGAATCGTCGGTCAACGATTTCCGCAAGATCCGTTTCCGGGACGGCGACTACCGCCTCCACCATTATCTGTCCCTGCACCACCGCTCGCGCGGGTGGCTGGAACGGGCGCTGCAGACCCCTTTCCCGGGACCGACCGTGGTGGTGACCCATCACGCCCCCACTTTCTGGAGCTGGGACAACCGGCCCTCGGCCCTCAACCGCTTCGCCTACTGCAACGATCTGCGCGAGTTCATGTACCGCTACGAGATCGCCGCCTGGTTTCACGGCCATACCCACGTAGTGTGGGACTACCGCTGCGCCGACACCCGGGTGCTGTGCAATCCTCGTGGTTACCAGGGGCGCCGGCTGGTGGCCGATTTCCGCGCCGACCGGGTGGTCGAGATTTGACCGCAGTCCCCTTACCGGCTTTTCATCCGCCGTCGGCGTGCTACTTTTCTAAGTAGTGGAGTGAAATTCGTGAGGAGGGTCACCCTTTGGACATCGCAACGCTGGTGGGTTTTCTCGGTGGTCTCGGGATCATCGGGGCCTCCATCGCCATGGGGGGCGATTTCAGCCTGTTCATCAACGTCCCCTCGATCCTGATCGTGTTCGGGGGCACCTTCATGGTGACCCTGATGAAAATCACCCTGGGCGATTTCTTCCGCTCCTTCGGCGTGGCGTTGAAGGCGTTCTTCAACAAGCTCGACGACCCCGCCAAGCTGATCGAGGAGGCGGTGCGGCTGGCCGACGTGGCGCGCAAGAATGGTCTCCTGGCCCTGGAGAACGAAAACGTCGAGAATCCCTTTCTGCAGAAGGGGATCACCCTCTGCGTCGACGGTCACGATCCGGCCCTGATCCGCAAGATGCTCAGCGAGGAGATCAACCAGGCGATCAAGCGTCACGAGGTGGGCCAGGCCATGTGGTCGGCCATCGGCGACATGGCCCCGGCCATGGGGATGATCGGGACCCTGATCGGTCTGGTGCAGATGCTGGCCAACATGTCGGACCCGGCGAGCATCGGGCCGGCCATGGCGGTGGCCCTGTTGACCACCCTCTACGGGGCGGTGATCGCCAACGCTTTCGCCATTCCTCTGGCGGACAAGCTGGCCTTGATCAGCGAATACGAAAAGACCGCCAAGTCGCTCGTCTTGGAAACCATCAACGGCATTCAGGAGGGCATGAATCCCAAGGTGCTGGAAACCCTGCTCAACGCCTACGTGCCCGAGAAGAAACGCAACAACGGTGACTGACCATGTCCGAATCGGCCGAAGAATGTCCCAAATGTAAGGCGGGCGCACCGGCCTGGGTGATGACCTTCGCCGACCTGATGTCGCTGCTGATGTGTTTTTTCGTCCTGCTGTTGTCGTTCGCCACCATGGACGTGATCCGCTTCAAGCAGATGGCCGCGTCCCTGAAGAACGCCTTCGGGGTCCAGACCGAGATCGCCGCCTACGAAGTGGTCAAGGGCACCAGCGTCATCGCCCAGCATTTCAGTCCCGCCACGGTGGAACCGACGCCGCTCGACGAAATCCGCCAGACCACCACCGAGGACCTGCCCAATCTGGCGATTCCCGAATCCACCCGGGAGACCCAGGCGCAGGGCGAGGGGGAGATGGACAAGGAGGAGATGGAAAGGCGACTGGCGGAGGAGCGCCGCAAGGAGCTGGAGGCCGAGGCCAGGCGGATTCGGGAATCGCTGCTGGAGGAGATCAAGGCCGGCAAAATCAGCGTGGAGACCGAGAAGGACAAGATCATCGTCCGGATTCACGAGCGAGGTTCCTTTCCTTCCGGCAGCGCGGTCCTGAACGCCGGCTTCGGGCCGGCGATGAAAAAGATCATCGCCGTGGTCAAGCGCAGTCGTGGCAAGGTGATCGTCGCCGGTCACACCGACAACGTTCCCATCCGTACTGAATGGTACCGCTCCAACTGGGAATTGTCCGCGGCCCGGGCGGTGACCGTGGCCCATGAGCTGCTGAAGGGCGGGGTCGATCCCAAGCGCCTGATGGTCGCCGGTTACGCCGACACCCGACCCCTGGTTCCCAACGATTCCGCCGCCAACCGGGCCCGGAACCGCCGGGTGGAAATCATTCTGGAACAGCCATCCGGGGAGGAAACGACCTCTCCGTCCAGCCATTGAACGAAGGAGAAGACGATGCAGCCGCTGCAACCGACTCACCAAACGGAGGAGAGACGCCGGTTTTTCCGGGTCGAGGATGAAATCGTCCTGGTCTATCGCCCCATCGCCCCGGAGGACATGCCGGATCCTTCCCAGTTTCAGAATCAGGTCCTGGATCCCTTCTCCCTGACCTCGACCCTGGAATATCTGACCCAGGAATCCCATGCCCACCTGCGGCGCATCGAGCGCGACAACCCCGACGTGGCCGAGTATCTGAAGACCCTGGAGCGCAAGATCGACGTGCTGGCCCAGGCTCTGATGATCAGCAACAACCGCCTGGTCGATCAGCCCACCCGCAAGGTAAACCTCAGTGCGGCGGGCATCGCCTTCGACGCCGATCAGCCCATCGCCGAAGGCGGCCTGCTCGAACTCAAGATGGTGCTGCCGCCCTCCTTGGTGGGGATCGTCACCTTCGGCCGGGTCGTCCATTGTTCGCCCTGTGAGGGGGAGAAAAGCTGGCGGGTGGGGGTCGATTTCCTGAGTATGCGGGAACAGGACCGGGAAGTGCTCATCCGCCACGTGGTCAAGCGCCAGCTCGCTTTGCTGCGTGAGCGCAAACAGGTTTCCGAGGGAGAGTAGAGAGTTTTCCTGTTATACTGACGCGGCACGGATCCGCCTGTTCGAACGAACCCATGCTGTCCCCCACCGGGGAATCGTTGTTGAACCGCCTCGCCGACGGGCGCTTCCACTCCGGGGAGCGGCTGGCGCACGCCCTGGGGGTGAGCCGGAGCGCCGTCTGGAAGCAGATGCGCGCCTTGCAGGATCTGGGGCTGGAGATTCAGGCGGTTTCCGGACGTGGTTATCGTCTGGCCCAGCCTTTCGAGCGCCTCGACGAAGCGGCCATCCTCGGTGCCCTGGATCCCGGCGTCCCCCGGCCCCACCTGGAAATTCACGCCTGTCTGCCTTCCACCAATACCCATCTGATGAACGCCCCGTTGGAGGGTGACTTCCCCCGTGTCTGCCTGGCCGAGACCCAGACGGCGGGCAGGGGACGCCTGGGGCGGCGTTGGGTTTCCCCCTTCGGTTGCAACATCTACCTGTCGCTGGCGTGGCGTTTCACCGACGCGGCGCTAACCGCGGGTCTGAGCCTGGCGGTGGGGGTCGCCGTGGTGCGGGCCCTCGACGGACTGGGATTTTCCGAGCTCGCCTTGAAATGGCCCAACGACGTGCTCTGGCGGGGGCGCAAACTGGCCGGGGTGTTGATCGAGGCGGTCAGCGAGTATCAGGGGGGGTGCAAAGTGGTGGTCGGCCTGGGCTTGAATCTCTGGCTGCCTCCCCGGGCGGCCAGGGTCATCGATCAGCCCTGGGTGGATGCCTACACCATCCTGGGGCGGATGCCGCCGCGCAATCGGACCGTCGCCCGCCTGTTGAATCGACTGTTGCCGTTGTTGGGCGACTACGAAAACGGCGGTCTGACTCCCTGGCTCGGGGACTGGCGCCGCTGGAACTGCGTTCTCGGCCGGGTGGTGACGGTCCGACAGGGCCGGGAACGGTTCGAGGCCACCGCGGTCGACGTCACCGAAGAAGGTCTGCTGCGGCTGGTGGACCGGCAAGGTCGGGAGCGGCTGCTGGCGGCCGGGGACGTCCAATTGCGCCTGCGGGAGGACGGGGATGGAATTGCTGGTTGACAGTGGCAACAGCCGCCTGAAATGGGCGCTGCTCGAGGAAGGGATGCTGCAGCCGGGTGGAAGCTGCGACGGCGGCGCCGCATTGACCGAGGAGCGTCTGGGGGAGATCTGGGGGGAACTGCCGGTGCCGGAGCGGATCTGGGTCGCCAATGTGGCGGGAGCCGAGACGGCCGCGTGCATCCGGTCCTGGAGCGAAAGTCGTTGGAAGCTCCGCCCCCGTTTCCTGAGCGCCCGGGCCGAGGGGTTCGGGGTGACCAGCGGGTATCGGGAGCCCGAGCGCCTGGGGGTGGATCGCTGGTTGGCGGTGATCGCGGCCCGGCATCATTATCCCCTGCCCGCCTGTGTCGTCGATTGCGGCACGGCGCTGACCCTGGACGTGATCGATGAGAACGGCCGTCATCAGGGGGGGTTGATCTGTCCCGGAGCGGAACTGATGCGGTGTGCCCTGACACAGGGAACCGCCGATCTCAGGCTCGACGGTGAAGAACCGGTATCCGGCCCGTTGGGCGACAGCACCGCCGCCGCGGTGGCCCTGGGAGTCCGGCAGGCTCTGGGCGGGTTCGTGGAGCGCAGCGTGCGGGAACTGGAGCGGTGCTGGTCGCCACTGCACGTGATCTTGACCGGCGGCGGGGCGAGTCGGCTGGCTGCCGACTTGTCCCTGCCGCTCCATCTGGCCCCGGACCTGGTGCTGAAGGGCCTGGCTGTGGTCAGCCGGGGCGTATGAGCCGGCGGGTGTTCGCCATCCTGCTGGCGGCCAATCTGATTCTACTGCTGTGGGATATGCGGGAACCGCGCCCCTCCGGAAGCGGAAGCTTGCTCCCGGACACCCCGGTCGCACCGACGCTGGTGCTTCTGACAGAACGCCCGGTGCCGTCGATGCCCCCGCCATCCGAAGCGGGGGCATCTCCAGGCGTGGCTCCGAGTCCGACGAAGGCCGCCGGGTGCTGCCAGTGTGCCGGCCCCTTCGAAGATCCGGCGGCGGCGGGAAATTTCGCCGCCCAGCTCCACCGGATCGGCATCGACGTGGCAGTGGAGACGGCGCCGGCGATCGCAGTGGAGGGGTATTGGCTGATGTATCCGGCCGCCGACATGGCCCGGGCGCGGCGGAATCTGCGCCGGCTCCAGGCCCTGGGGCTCACCGACCTCTGGCTGTTCGAGCGGGGTCCCTGGCGCGGGGCCGTTTCCCTGGGCCTGTATTCGGAATGGTCCCGTGCCGAAGCCGTCGCCGACCGGCTGCGCGCCCGGGGAATCGATGTCGCCGTTCTCCCTCGCCACCGCCGGGTCACCGCGTTTTGGGTGAGATTGCGCCGGGAACCGTTCCCGGGCTGGCTGAGCGGTCTTGCCTCCGGCCTGGGAGGACGGGACTGTCGTCACTTGGACGAGTCGGTGACGCCGATTCGGCCGGAAGCGGTGCTGTCGGTTTCCGAAGGCAGTTCCTCCCCACGGCTGTAGCGCAGGCTCACCAGCAGCAAAAACTGAATGCCGAAGATCAGATTGGCCAGGAGCAGATGGACCGGCTGGATCACCGGAGGGATGCCGAGCCGTTCCATGCCGATGCCGGTGGCGACCGCCGTCACCACCAGCAACCCCAGAATCAGGTTGAGCTTGAACAGCAGGTGATCCTGCGGCAGGAAACGGATGAAGCGCCAGATGACGACCAGGTTGGCGCACAGGATCAGGAGGGCGAAGGCCCGGTGCAGATAGAACACCCAGGGCAGTCTGGCGGGCCACAACTCCCGGTGGCCGTAGTCCATGGATTCGGCGATCGTGTCCACCGCTTCCCGCACCTGGGCCCCCAGGACGATCTGGATCAGGGTCATCGCCAGGATCAGGACCAGCAGTATGGTATGGCCCGGGGAAATCGCGTGGAGATGCAGTCGGGCGAAACTGGCTCTCTGGGAGCGGGCCACGGCGTAGATCAACAGAGCGACGATCGCGAGCGCCAGCAGCATGTGGGCGGTGATCAGCAGCGGGTGCAGATTGCTGCTGACCACCACCGCGCCCAGCCAGCCCTGGAACATCACCAGCACCAGGGCGGCGAGGGCGGCATGGAACACCGGGGGATCCCGTTTCAGGAACCCCCGGGCCTGCCATACGGTAACGATGATCAAAATGCCGATGGTGACGCCGGTCAGGCGGTTGAGGTATTCGGTCCAGGTCTTGACGGGATTGAAGTCGGTGTCGGCGTAGCCCAGATCGGCGTAGATCCGGTGATAGTCGGGGGGAAGCTGGGACTCCGCCGTCGGCGGGATCCAGCGGCCGAAGCAGGTGGGCCAGTCGGGACAGCCCATGCCGGCACCCGAGGCCCGCACCACGGCGCCCACCAGGATGAGGAAATACACGGCGGCGATCGTGATCGTGCCGATGCGGCGGAAACGCCGCACCGCGGTTTCGTCTATGGCCATGCCGGTGCCCAGTGTGGATCTCGGACTCGCACTATACCGGCTTGGAAAAAGCCTTGGCAAGGGGGCGGGAAAGGGCGTCGATCGGCACCCCGCTAAGCGAAGATCTGCCGGGTTTCGTCGATCCCTTCCAGTTCGACGACTTCGATCTCCGGCGCCACTCCCAGCCGCCCGAAGGCGGGGATCCGGGACACGTCCACCGGTGGCTCCTTCCCCTTGCTGGTCAAGTTTTCCAGGTAGGCCACCTGGATGACGTCGACGTAATCGGCCTCCTCCGTGTCCGGTCGGCGCTGCCAGTCGCGATACTCCCTGACCACCTGGAGCAGGGTTTCGGGGAAATTCCAGTTCTGCAGAATCATTTCCCCGATCCGGGGGTGTAGTGCTTCGAGCAGACGGTCCAGGCGGGCCTGGTCGCCGCTGAGCTTGGGACTTTGGTTGGCCAGGACCAGAATGGGAAGTTTGCCGATCTGATGGATCAGGCCCGCCAGCAGTGCCTGTTCGTTGTCGAGATGGGAGCAGAGGGATGCCAAGGCCCGGCTGATGGCGGCGACGTCGACGCTGGTCTGCCAGATGGTCTGGAAGTATTTCTCCAGCAACGGCGAGTCCGGCGTGAATACCTGTTTCATCGCCAGGCCGGTGATCAGGGATCGCACCGTGTCGTAGCCCAGACGCATGATGGCCATCTGCAGATTGGTGATCTCGGTGCGGGCCCGGTACAGAGGGCTGTTGGCCACCTGCAGCAGACGGGCGGCGAGAGCGGCGTCCTCGCTGATCAATTGGGCCAGTTGCGATGCCGTGGTGTCGCCGCTTTCCACCGCCTTGCGCACTTTGAGCGCCACTTCCGGCAGGGTGGGCAGATCGATGCGGTCGTTCTTGATTTCGTCGAGGAGATGATCGAGGAATTCCCGTTCGTCGGTGAATTGCATAGCCAGCCGTTCCCGCAAGGAATGAAAACTTCACGGCAAAGTATAGCCAAGATCCAGCCGGTGCAACGGGATCGCCGGATCGGTTCCCAGTCGTATCGTGGAACTGTGCGCCCGGTCACGTCTCACGACGGCGAGCAATTCCCGCATCGGCCCGGCGGGAGCGGATTCGATCACTTGGCCTGCGGTCTCACCCGCGTCCACTAGGGGTTCACCGGGTGCCGGCGTCCGGGACAGCGGGCCTGCGAGGCGGTACAGACGCCGCTTGACCTGCCCGCGGAATTGGGCCCTGGCGATCACTTCCTGTCCGGTGTAGCAGCCCTTGTCGAAACTGACCCCGCCGATGCGGTCGAGGTTGAGCATCTGGGGGAGGAACTTTTCCGATGTGGCCGGGTGGATCGTCGGGACGCCGCTGCGGATTTCCCGCAGGGACCAGGCCGTGTCCCCGGTGACGACGACCTCGGGTCGGGTTTCCAGTTCCCGCCACGTCGCCTCGATCCGGGAGGGCTCCCCCACCACCAGCCAGCGTGGGTCGCGGTCCAGCACCCGGATCCATTCCAGGTCCTCGATCCGGGTCACGGCGTCGGTTTCCTCCGGTAGAGGATGGATCCGCACGGCTGCCGGTCCGGCGACCCCGACCAGACCGATCTCCGTGACCTGGATTTCCACCTTGGCGCGCAACACGTACATTTGCAGGCGCCGGGCGACCGCTTCGGCCAGATCGGCGGTCAGAAGGAGAAGATAACCATCCTCCCGCGCCAGAATCCGGAAGGTGGCGACGACCCGGCCCTGAGGATTGCAGAAGGCACCCAGGCTGCTCCGGGTCGGGCCGATCCGGCGCAGATCGCAGGTCGCCTGCCCCTGGAGGAAGGTGAAGGCGTCGGCGCCGGCCACCCGGAGCCCGGTCAGGCCGGGAACGGCCATGAGCCGAATCCCATCCGCCGGTGCGTCGGTTGTCTTTCGTTCGTTTTCCATGGGACGGTTCCCCAGTGTTGACCAACTTGTACAAGATCATTCCATCCAAATCGATGGATGTCGAGTCGTGGTTGCGGCCGATGGCGATCCAACATACAATTCCCCACGGTCCGTAACCTAAAATCCCACCATGTCCCGTCCGTTGTCACCCCACCTGCAGATCTACCGTCTCCCCCTGACGGCGCTGCTGTCGATCACCCATCGGATCACCGGCGTCGCGCTCGTCCTGGGCTGGTTGGTCACGGTCGCCGTCGTCGTGGCCGTCGCCGGCGATGGGGCCGCCTATGAAGCCATTCAGAACTTTCTGACCGGCGCACCAGGGCGGGCACTTTTGCTGCTCTGGCTCCTGGCCTTGTTTCTCCATTTTTGTCACGGCGTCCGCCATTTGCTCTGGGACGTGCTGTTGGGATTCGAACGACGGCGCCTGACCCGCGACAGCGCTTTGGAACTGGCGTCGGCCCTGGGCCTGGCGCTGGCGACCTGGTTGTGGCTGGGTTAGGGAGGAGGCTGTGGCATTTCGCACACCCATAGGCAGGGCGCGGGGATGGGGGGCGGCCCATGCCGGGGTCGGCCACTGGTGGATGCAACGGTTGACGGCCGTCGCCCTCCTGCCGCTCACCCTGTGGTTTCTCTGGTTTCTGGCGCATTTGCTGGAAGCCGACCACCAGAGCCTGCGCGCCTGGCTGGCCAGTCCGTGGCAGGGCGGCCTGTTGTTGGCTTATCTGCTGACCGCGGGGTATCACGCCGCCCTGGGCCTGCAGGTCGTCATCGAAGATTACGTCCATCACCCGGCCCTGCGCCTGGGTGCCCTGGTGGTGGTCAAGCTGGGCCTGGCCCTTCTGACGTTGGTGGCCGCCGTGGCGCTGATCCGGATCGTGGCCGGTGGGGGCAGTCCATGAGCCGGGCCTATCCTTTGGTCACCCATACCTACGACGTCGTCGTGGTGGGAGCCGGGGGCGCCGGGCTGCGGGCCACCCTGGGGCTGGCCGCCCGCGGCCTCAAGACCGCCTGCGTCACCAAGGTGTTCCCCACCCGCAGCCACACCGTCGCCGCCCAGGGGGGCATCAGCGCCGCGCTGGGCAACGTGGGGGAGGACGACTGGCGCTGGCACATGTACGACACCGTCAAGGGGTCGGACTGGCTCGGCGACCAGGACGCCATCGAATACATGTGCCGCGAGGCCATCCCGGCGGTGATCGAGCTGGAACACATGGGGGTTCCCTTTTCCCGCACCCCGGAAGGCAGGATCTACCAGCGTGCCTTCGGCGGCATGACCACCCATTTCGGCAAGGGACAGGCCAGGCGCACCTGCGCCGCCGCCGACAAGACCGGGCACGCCATTCTCCACACCTTGTATCAGCAGTCCCTCAAACATCAGGCGGAATTCTTCATCGAGTATTTCGCCCTCGATCTGGTGATGGACGACGGCGTTTGCCGCGGGGTGCTGGCCTGGTGCCTGGAGGACGGCAGTCTCCACCTGTTCCGCGCCCACATGACCGTGTTGGCCACCGGCGGCTACGGCCGGGCCTATTTTTCCTGCACCTCGGCCCACACCTGCACCGGAGACGGCAACGCCATGGTGCTGCGGGCCGGCCTTCCCCTCCAGGACATGGAGTTCGTCCAGTTCCATCCCACCGGGATCTACGGGTCGGGGTGTCTGATCACCGAGGGTGCCCGCGGCGAGGGCGGTTATCTGACCAACGCCCTGGGCGAGCGCTTCATGGAGCGTTATGCCCCCCACGCCAAGGACCTGGCGTCGCGCGACGTGGTCAGCCGGGCCATGACCATCGAAATCCGCGAAGGCCGCGGCGTCGGTCCCCACAAGGACCATCTCCTGCTGCACCTGGAACACCTGGATCCCGGGATCGTTCACGAGCGCCTGCCGGGAATCGCCGAGACCGCCCGGATCTTCGCTGGCGTGGATGTCACCCGGGAACCGATCCCGGTCATCCCCACGGTCCACTACAACATGGGGGGCATTCCCACCAACCTCGACGCCGAGGTGGTGACCCTCAGGGACGACGACCCGGAAACCCCGGTGCCGGGGTTGATGGCCATCGGCGAGGCCGCCTGCGTGTCGGTACACGGCGCCAACCGCCTGGGTTCCAATTCCCTGCTCGACATCGTGGTGTTCGGCCGCGCCGCCGCCATCCGCTGCGCCGAACTGGTCAAGCCGCGCCGCCCCCACAAGCCGCTGTCCGATGCTGTGCTCGAGCCGTTGCTGGAACGCTTCGACCGGATCCGCCACGCCCGCGGTTCGGTGCCGGTCGCCGCGCTCCGGGAGCGGATGCAGCGCTGCATGCAGAACCATGCCGGTGTGTTCCGCAACCGGGAGGTGCTCGAGGAAGGGCTGGCGCGGTTGCAGGAAATCGAGGCCGGATTCGACGATCTGCGCCTGAGCGATCATTCCCTGATCTGGAACACCGATCTGGTGGAGGCGTTGGAGCTGGCCAATCTGCTGCCCCAGGCCCTGGTGACGGTCGCCGCCGCCCTGAACCGTACCGAAAGTCGGGGCGCTCACGCCCGCGAGGATCATCCCGAGCGCGACGACGACAACTGGCTCAAACACACCTTGATCTGGCGGCGAGGGGAAGATTGCCGCATCGCCTACCGGCCGGTGCATCTGAAGCCGTTGACGCCGGAAGTCGAACCGATACCGCCACAGCCGAGAGTGTATTGACATGGTGCAGTTCATCCTGCCACCCGGCTCCAAGGTCGAACCGGGAAAGACCTGGCCCCGGCCGGAAGGGGCGGAGGAAATCCTCACGGTCCGTCTGTACCGCTTCGATCCCGAATCCGGCGCCAACCCCCGCCTCGACATCTTTCCCGTGGACCGGCGCCGCTGCGGCAAGATGGCGCTGGACGTGCTGTTCCACATCAAGAACGAAATCGACACTTCCCTGGCCTTCCGCCGTTCCTGCCGCGAGGGGGTGTGCGGCTCCTGCGCCATGAACATCGACGGCCGCAACACCCTGGCCTGCATCAAGCCGCTCGCCGAGCTGGGCGACACCGTCACCATCTATCCGTTGCCCCATCTGCCGGTCGTCAAGGACCTGGTTGTGGACATGACCCATTTCTACGCCCAGTACGCTTCCATTCAGCCCTGGCTCAAGGCGGTGACCCCCGAGCCCGCCGACCGTGAGCGGCTGCAGAGTCCCGAGGAGCGGGAAAGGCTGGACGGTCTGTACGACTGTATCCTCTGTGCCTGCTGTTCCACCGCCTGCCCCAGTTACTGGTGGAACGGCGACCGCTACCTGGGACCGGCGGTGCTGTTGCAGGCCTACCGCTGGATCGCCGACAGCCGCGACGAAGCCACCGGGGAACGCCTCGACGACCTGGAGGATCCGTTCAAGCTGTACCGCTGTCACACCATCATGAACTGCACCGACACCTGTCCCAAGGGGCTCAATCCTGCCAGGGCCATCGCCGAGATCAAGCGTCTGCTCGCCGAACGCACGTTGTGACCCGACTTCATATGGCGGAACAGGCCCGGCTGCGCTGGCGCTGCCGCCGGGGAATGCGGGAATTGGACCTGCTGTTGTCGGCCTGGCTGGAGCGGCGCTGGCCCCAGGCCGATGAAAGGGAGCGGGCCGCCTTCGAGCGTCTTTTGGCCCAGCCGGATCCCCGGCTGTGGGACTGGCTGGTCGCCGGCAGGCCCTGTCCCGATCCGGAACTGGCGTCGTTGTGCCGGACGATACGCGCGCTTCCCTGAGCTTTCAGTGGCTGCCCGGGGAATCCCGGCTCCAGCGCCGTTTTCTCCTCGGCTGCCACGGCCTGGCGCTGGCGGCCCTGGGGCAGAGCGGCCTGCCACCGTTTCTGACGGCGTTCCTGGGGATCGCCGTGTCGGTCAGCGCGGCGGCGGCCTGGTGCCGTGGCGGGCGCCCCAAGTTGCGCCGGCTTTCCTGTCACGACCGGGACTGGGAACTGGTGGGGCCGAACCGGCGGGTCTGGCGCGGACGACCTTTGCCTTCCACCTGGCTGAGCCGCTGGCTGATCCTGCTCCACTTCCGGCTGGAAGACGGCCGTTTCCTGGCGGTGCCCCTGTGGTGCGACAGCCTCGATGCCGGGGCCTACCGGCACTTGCAGGTGGTGCTGCGCTGGTGGCGCCGGTAGCGGACTAGATCGCTGGGGCGGTCCAGGTCCCACAGCAGCGGCAGTTCATGGCTGCGCAGCCCCAAAGCGCGGATCCGGCGCCGGGTTTCCGCCAGCACCGTTTCCGTGCCCCAGGCCAGGTCGTCGAACAATTCCCGGATGGGACGGCGCAGGCCGATGAGCACGTAGCCGCCGTCCTCCGCCGGTCCCAGGACCACGTCGTTTCCTTCCAGGGCCGCCAGGGCTTTCCGGCACAGGGCGGGGGTCAGAAGGGGACAGTCGCAGCCGACCAGCAGCATCCGGGAGTGCAGCGCCAGGGTTTCCCGGGCCGCGTTCAGCATCCGTTCCCCCAGGTCCCGGCCCCGCTGGGGGCGCAGCACCACGCCGAAACGCCGCCGCAGAGAGTGGAAGAAGGGGTGGTCCGTTCCAGGATGGCCGTAGAGATATAGACGCCCGGTTCCGGAGCGCGCCAGTCCGGCGGTCAGATCGTAGGTCAGCCGGGCGTGGAGGGCGGCGGCCCGCCCCGGGGACAACACCGGCAGCAGGCGCGTCTTGACGCTCCCGGGAACCGGGGCCTTGGCGAAGATCGCGACCGCGGTAGTCACCGGAAACGCCCTTGGCGATAGCAGCGGGCGAGCCGGGCGGGATCGCCGCCGAGGAAGAAGCGCAGCCGCAGCCACCACATCAGCAGGATGGTGCGTCCGATGCCGAAGCGGTGCCAGCGCCGCGCCGAGGTGGTGACCCTGGCCCGGAGGCAGGCGGGCGGCCCCACGCGCTTGAGGCGGCGACTGAGGTCGATGTCCTCCATCAGCGCCAGATCGGCGTAGCCGCCCACGGCCCAGAAGAGGGGGCGGCGGACGAAGATGGCCTGGTCGCCGGTGGCGATGCCGAAGAGACGGGAGCGCAGGTTCATGAAAAAGGCCACCAGGTGGAGCAAAGGGTGGGGCGGGGCCAGCCGGACGTCGAAGCGTCCCCAATGATGACCTGCGGCGAGCGCGGCCTCGATACGTTCCAGGGCGTCCGGGGGCAGGCTGGTGTCGGCGTGGAGAAAGATCAGGATGTCGGCCCGGGCGGCCGCGGCGCCGGCGTTCATCTGCCGCGCCCGTCCCCGGGCGGTCACGATCACCCGGTCCGCCAGCGGCCGGGCCAGGGCGACGGTGGTGTCGTCGCTGCCGCCGTCGGCCACCACGATTTCCGCCCGGGAACGCCATCGCTGCAGCGGCGCCAGGCAGGCGGCGATGGTGTCCGCCTCCCGCCAGGTGGGAACGACGATGGCGAACCGGGGGCGGTCAGCAGCAGCTTCCCGGGTTTCCGCCACGGCTGAGACCGCCCTTGGTTTCCGCCGCCGGCCGCAGCGTGCCGGGCGGGGCGCACCAGGGTTTCCCTTCGCCGGGATCGGCCGGGGCGATGCCGATGAAGTCATCCTTCAGCGGGCCTTCGGTGAGGAAGCGGAAGGTGCGCTCGCAGACCGCCATGCGCCGGCCGCGCAGGTAGACGTGGCCCTCGTCGTCGTGGACTTTTTCGTAGGGACCCTTGTAGATCACCGCGTGGCCGTAGTCGAGACATTCGCCGCCCTCCGGCTTGACCGCGGTGACGGTGACGGCGCGGAACTCGATGCCCTCGACCACCCGCCAGGGGGCGTCGCCCCACTTGTCGATCCGCAGCGCCACGAAGCCGGCGTCGGCGAAACCCTGAAGGAAGTCGGATTCGGTCATGGCGCCGGAAATGCAGCCGCTCCAAAGCTCGGGATCCCGTTTCAACGATTCCGGCACCGGCTCGTCGGCGACGATGTCGGAGATGGCGATGCGGCCGCCCGGTTTCACGACCCGGAAGATTTCCCGGAACAGCCGGTGTTTGTCGCCGTCGTCCACCAGATTGAGGACGCAGTTGGAAATCACCAGATCCACCGAGGCGTCCGCGATCAGAGGATGTTCCCGCCGCTGTTCGTTCTGCCAAGCCTTGAGGCGGAGCAGATCGTCGTGGCTCCTGACCGGGTGTTCGGCCAGGCGGCGCTCGAGAGCCTCCAGATCCAGGGCCAGGTCCTGGATCATTCCCTTGACGAAGCGCACCCGGTCACCGCCCAGTTTTTCCGCCATTTCCCGCTGGTATTTACGCCCCAGGGCCAGCATGGCGTCGTTCATGTCCACGCCGATGACCCGTCCTTCCGGACCCACCAGTTGCGCCGCCATGTAACAGATCTTGCCGGAGCCGGAACCCAGGTCCAGGACCACGTCCCCCCGGCGCACGTAACGGGAGGGGTCGCCGCAGCCGTAGTCCCTGTCGATGATTTCCTGGGGCAGGATTTCAAGCAGGTCGCGGTCGTAGTCCACCGGGCAGCAGAGATCTTCCTGGCGCGCCCTGGCGCCTTCGGCGTAGCGGGACAGGACATGGGATTCGACGGTCATGGGGATCCTCCACGTGTTCACGGTTCGGATGGGTCGCCGCGTGCCGGCAAACCCGACACGGCGATCGCTCCCGGATGTGGGAAAATATTCCAGGATAACGATCATGCAAAGGAGCCTGTCATGAGTCAATACCGATTCCATCTTCATCATGTCAGCCTGCTGGTCGCCGACACCCGAAAGGCGCTGGACTTCTATTGCGGCGTTCTCGGCATGGAGCGCACCGAGCGTCCGGATCTCCCGTTCCCCGGCGCCTGGCTGCAGATCGCCGAGCACCAGCAGATCCACTTGTTGGAACTGCCCAGTCCCGACCCGAAGGATGGCCGTCCGGCGCACGGCGGCCGCGATCGTCATTTCGCCCTGGTGGTCCCCGACCTGGAGGAAATCCGCCGCCGCCTGGAGCAGGCCGGTGTGCCCTATTCGCCCAGCAAGTCGGGGCGTCGGGCGCTGTTCTGCCGCGATCCGGACGGCAACGCCATCGAATTCTTCGAGAAGGGCGTGGTGCCCGGCACCGAAACCCTGTTCGATTAGGTGTTGGGTCCCGTGTGATTATATTCCCCGAAGGAGTTATCCTTTGTTCCGGGCCAGAGACGTACTTTCCAGCCTGATTGAAGAGGCCAAAGCCTCACGACACAAACCCTGATTCCAGAGGACATCA
>Ga0256839_1003646_pt1 | contig 15736 bp, 11 predicted proteins | sample 354166metaG_FD_185968 | JGI IMG/M metagenome (GOLD analysis project Ga0256839, IMG submission 185968) | Hydrothermal vent microbial communities from Mid Atlantic Ridge, Atlantic Ocean - 354-166 | ecosystem: Environmental > Aquatic > Marine > Hydrothermal vents | place: Atlantic Ocean: Mid... | reverse complement strand
GATGCCGTATTGGATGGTGGAGCCCAGGTGCTGATCGCCGGCGATGTGGAAGGCGAAGCCTTTGCGCATGGCGCGCAAGGCCCGGTTGCGCGGCGTCTGCGGCCAGCCGTTGGAGTCGTGGTCCTGCACCGGGGCCTCGTTCTCCGGGTACTCGCCGGGCTTGTTCACCCGGAGCTTCGGGGTCACCGCGTCGGTCCGGGTTCCCCGGGGCAGCGTGGCCAGGTTGGCGAAGATGGTCTGGGAGATCACCACCTTCATCCATGCGCCGCCGCTCCAGTCCACCGCCCATTCCTCGAGGAACTTCTCCTGGCGCGGCCCCAGCAGTTGCGCGCCGGGCACGTCGCCCTGTTTGGCGGCGTCGTAGCGCGGGTTCTGCGCCCAGCCGTTGACGATCTTGGCGAAGGGCAGCATCTGCTTCGGAGCCGACTTCCACTTGCGGTCCTCGATGATGGCGAAGCTGATGCCGCCGTAGAGCATGTCGGTGTAGTAGACGGTGATGCCCTGCTCCACCGGCGTGGGGTCGTAGGGATCCGGCAGGTTCGAAGTCTGCGTCCGCTGTACGGCGTTCACGAAGCGGGCGGGCATGGTGTAGCCGCCCTTGTCCTGGCCCTCGAAGCCGAAGCCCTCGGCGCGGCGCCCCCCGGCGCCCCAGAGATTGCCGTGGAAGACGTCGTGGTCGTCAGGAATCGCCACGGTGGGAATCTCCTTGGTCAGCTCGCCGTACTCCCAGCCGAACAGGTACCACTTGCGAAGGTAGTCGAGGATGGCCACCTCGACTGGCGCTTGCCGCTGCACGCCGTACTCGCCGACGCGCTCGTAGATGTTGTCGCCGGTGAAGACGAGCAGGTCCGGCTGGAAGTGGGAGACGTTGCGGACGATGTCGGCGTGGGGGAAGCCGAGGTCGTTGTTGCCAGTGAAGGCGGCCACCACGATCTTCGGCTTGTCGCGGGGATCCTTGCGGATCGTTCCCTCGTAGGTGTACTGGCGCGGCACGCCCGCGTAATCGGGCATCGTGTAGACCACGCGATACGGCGTGTCCCGCGTGTCGTCCCAGTTCTCCACCTTGAAGGTCGCCGTCCGCGCGTCGGGGTCGATCTCGGCTTCGGCCGCCGGCGCCCAGGCCCCGTCCTTCTGGATCTCCAAGCGGACCCGCTTCGGGGCGTTGCCCACCGGGGCCATCTGCGCCGTGAGCTTCAGCGTTCCACGGCTCAGGGTGTGCATGGTGAACAGGATGGGCCCGAAGGCGCGTTCCGGGTACGAGCGGAGCTTGCTGCCGGAGACTCGCCAATCCCGGAACCAGAACCGCACGTTGCCTCCGCGCTGGGTGCCGGGCTTGCCGGCCCACCCCATCTCCTTGACCTCGATCTTCTCGGGCGGGGTGTCCGGCACCGGACCGTTGTGGACGACGAGGGCCAGGCCACCAGTGAGCCACCCCGCCGGGACGCCCTCCCGCACGTACTCGGCCTCGGCGCCCCCGGAGCGGGCGCTGAGCCGGAGTCGGTACTCGTTGCCCACCGGCTCGGCGGTCAGGGAGAGCTCGACGTCGCGCAGGTCGCCCTGGAGCCGCGCCGTCGAGTCGGCCAGCTTGCCGATGAACAGGCGCCCGTCGGTGGAGATGCCCGCGTTCAGTCCGTAGCCGCGCACCGCGCTGTCGCGGTAGTCGTGGAAGGCCCCTTTGATGCCCACGCGGAAGCCGACGAAGCCGGCGTTCATCTCTTCGGTGTCTTCCTCCAGCCGCCCCAGCCGGACGCTCATCTCGAGGTCGCCCTTCTCCGGAGCGATCTCGCGCGTCAGCAGGAAGACATTGCGGTCCCCGCCGGCGACGTGGTTCTCCAGGCGTCCGTTGCGCACCCGCCAGTCCTGCAGCGGGTTGGACCAGTAGTCCGGCCCCACCCAGGGCCGTTTGATCTCGGCCGACCACTCCGAGCGGAACTCATGCCGCGAAGCGCACGAGGTGGCCAGCGCCAAAGCCAGCGCAAGAGGAACGAGGAACGAAGATGACCGATGAATCATGGCAACCGTATTCTACGTGAACCGGCGCGTCTTTGGGGAACCCCTGCAACTTCGCGCGCTTCCTTGCTTGGAAACAGTGGACCCCCGGGCCGCTGCGCCACCAGCGGGCCCCACGTGTGTTAGGAATGGGTTGAGAGCGACAGGCAGCCCGCCGCCGGAACCCGGCGGGCGCCGGGAGGAACGGACCCCTTAATGAAACGCCACGCGGCGCTGCTGGTTCAGTACTTTCTCCAGTACTCCAAGGTCCGGCTGGCCTACCGGGGCGATTTCCTCATCTCGGTGGCCACTACCGTCCTGGCCACGGTCTTCGGCATCGCCGTCGTCTGGCTCATCTTCCACCGCGTGCCGAATCTGCTGGGCTGGACGTTCGATGAGATCCTGTTCCTCTACGGCTTCGCCCTGCTGCCGATGGCGCTGTTCAACACGCTCTCGATCAACCTTTATTATTTCGGCCAGCAGTACATCGTCGAAGGCCGCTTCGACCGGGTGCTGCTGCGGCCGGTGCACTCGCTCTTCCAGGTGCTGTTCGAGCAGTTCCGCTTGGAGTCGCTGGGCGACGCCGTGCTGGGCGTCTTCCTGATGGTCACCTGCGCCCGGCGGCTCGAGATCGAACTCACCGCCGTCTCGTGGATCTTCCTGGCCTTCGCGGCGATCTGCGGCTGCGTGATCTACCTGGCGGTCTTCCTGATGCTCACCTGCGTCTCCTTCTGGATGGAGGACCGCGTCGGCGTCATCCCGCCGGTCTATAACATGCTCACCTTCGGCCGCTACCCGCTGGACATCTATTCGGCCGCCGTGAAGTTCGTCCTCACCTGGATCGTGCCGTTCGGCTTCGCCACCTTCTACCCCACGGCCACCGTGCTCAAGAGCGGCGACTACCGCCTCTACGGCTGGCTGCTGCCGGTGGTGACGCTCGCCTTCATGAGCCTGGCGGTCACGATCTGGAACCGCGGCGTGCGGAACTATTCCTCCACCGGTTCCTGATCCCGCAGCCCCGGCCGCCGCGGCTCCCCGGGATCCCGGGCGCCGCGGGTCTCGCAAGACGACGTCAGACGATGGCTTACAACACTAACACCCTTATGTTCCAGGGTGTTAGGATCAAACTCTATGCCTTCGGACAACCGTGCGCCGGCCGAGATGACCCTCAAGGCAGTGGCGTTAGGGCTTTTCCTGTCCTTGATCTTCGGCGCCGCCAATGCCTACCTCGGCATGCGCGCCGGCCAGACCATCGCCGCCACCATCCCGGCCGCCGTCATCGCCATGGCGCTGTTCCGCACCCGGGCCTTCCACGGGACGATCCAGGAGCAGAACATCGCCCGGACGGCGGCCTCGGTGGGCGAAGCCCTGGTGGCCGGGGCCATCTTCACGATTCCTGCTTTCGTGATGGTCGATATCGGCGGCGAGCGCTTGTGGCAGAACCTGCGGGAACACTATTGGGAAGCGACCTTCATCCTGCTCGCCGGGGGGCTGGCCGGGGTCTTCTTCATCATTGTGCTGCGGCGGCCGTTGTGCGTGGACGCCAAGCTCCCCTGGCCGGAGTCGATCGCCAGCGTGGAGATCATCCGGGCGGGCGAGAAGGCAGGCCGCGCCGCCAAACAGATCTTCGGCGCCATGGGCTTCGGCGCCCTCATGCAGATCCTCAAGAGCGACAAGGGGTTCCCCGTCTTCCGCGAATACGCCGAGGGTTTTCTCCCCTTCCCGCGTTCGGTAGTGCAGCACTTCGACTTCGCCAAAAAGCCGATCGGTGAGGTGGTCCACCGGGGCGGCATCCCGTGGGCCACTCCGGCGCTCTCGCCCGCCCTCATCGGCATCGGCTACATCATCGGCCCCAAATACGCATCGATCAGCGTCTCGGGCGGCGTGCTGGCCTGGTGGGTTTTCATCCCCTTGTTGCTGTTCTTCGATCCCGACCTGCCGCGGCGCCTGGGCGGCGCGGCCCCGGCCTCGCCGGACGTGCTCGCCTACACCGTCTGGTACAACATCGTTCGCCCGGTGGCCGTCGGCGCGATGCTGGTGGCCGCCGCCGACACCCTGTTCTCGCTGCGGCGCTCCATCGGTGAATCTCTTCGGAAGGCCGGCTTGTTCACCAAGGCCGCCGCTCCCGCCGAGCAGAGAAAGGAACGCACCGAGCGGGACATCCCGCTGAGATGGATCGCTGTGGGCATCGCCGGGCTCCTCGTCCCGATCACGGTGATCTATTACCACTTCACCGGCTGGTGGAAGGCGGCGCTGCTCTCGGCCTTGGTGATGACCGTGGCGGGCTTCCTGCTCTCCGCCGTAGGAGCCTATCTGGTCGGGCTCGTGGGTTCTTCGAACCAGCCGGTCTCCGGGCTGACGCTGGCGGCCTTGGTGATCGCCGCCCTGGTTCTGCTCACTTTCGGCGTCTCTGGCCCGGCCGGCGTGGCGGCGGTGCTCGGCGTGGCGGCGGTCGTCTGCTGCGCTTGCTGCGTCTCCGGCTCCCTCATTCAGGACCTCAAAGCTGGCCACCTGCTCCAGGGCACGCCGTGGAAGATGCAGGTGGTCGAGATCCTCTCCGTCGTGCTGCTGGCCTTCTTCCTGATGGGCCCGATCATCGCTCTGCACGAGGCCAACCTGGCCACGGGGGGCATCGGCGGCCGCGCTCTTCCCGCGCCTCAAGCAGGCCTGATGGCTCAACTGGCCAAAGGGATCGTCGGCGGCCAGATGGCCTGGGGGCTGCTGGGCATCGGCGCCGCTTTCGGCCTCGGGCTCATCCTCTGCCGCGCCCGGGCTCCGATGCTCATCGCGGTGGGCATGTACCTGCCGTTCGACACCACGTCGGCGATCTTCCTGGGCGGGGTGCTGAAGTGGGTAACGGACCGGCTGACGGCGAAGTTCGGCGAGGAACAGAAGCGGGACGCCGACGAGGCCGGCACCCTGCTGGCCAGCGGCTTGATTGCCGGCGAAGCCATCATGGGGATCCTGCTGGCGGTGGTCTTCATCGCCGGCATCCCGTCGCTGGCCCAGGTGCTACTCGGAGAGCCCGAGCCGTCCTTCTATCCCCGCTGGGGCGGCTGGCTCTCGCTGCTGGGCTTCGCGGCCATCGGTTGGGTACTGGTGCGGATTCCCTCGCGCCGCGCGTGAAATGGCCCGCCGGCGGGGCTCGATGCGCCCCTTGCTCCGGGACGGCTTCAGACCAGAATCGCGTGCACCATGCGCGGCCCGTGCACCCCTTTCACCAGGATCTGCTCGATGTCGGCGGTGCGGCTGGGTCCAGTGATGATGACCATGGAACTGGTTTGCTCGGCCGGGTCCGGCAAAAGGGTGAACAGCTCGTCCAGTCCCGTAAGCAGCCGCTCTTTCGGCACGATCGCGATGTGCACCGGCGGCAGCAGGGAAATGATCCGCGCCTCGCCGGGAGCCGACAGCGTCACCAGGCTGCCCGTATCGGCCAGGGCGTAGTCGGCCCCGGTGATGCCGACGTCGGCGGAAGCGCAAGCCTGCTTCAGCTCCGCCGCGTCTGTGTACCCGGTGAAAACTCCCGGCAAGCTGGTGATGCCGTACTCCCGAAGCAACGGGCTGTTGGAGGCGATGGCGCTGTGCTGGCTGGTCAACTCCTCCACCAGCGCCCGCGCCGCCTCCCCGGTCGCGGCCAGGTGCACCTTTCCGGAAAGCCTTTCCAGCGCTGCGGAGAACTGCTCGATGCGCTCATCGAGGGGCACGTCCGGGACTTTCAGCAGCGGCTCGGGCGGCTCAGGAGCCGCCCGCTCGCGCTCCCTGCCAATGGCCGCCCTGACCTTCGCCAGAATCTCCCCGCGTACGTCGTCGGCACTCACCAGCGCTACTCCTTCAGGGCTTCTTTCTGGCGCCGCGCCGCCCACAGATCACGGAACGTCTTGGCCGGGGCGGGCGGCAATTTGCGGAAGCGCAGCCACTCCTTCAAAGGACCGATACGGAACGCGCCGGGCACGCCGTCCTTCCAGCCCGATTCGTCGTCCCGAAGGGCCAGATTGAACAGGCCGGCGGCTTCATAGGCTTTCGGGTGGGTCATTACCCAAGCCCACAGGCGGAACGCCAGCCGCTCCAGCCTGGCTTCGCCCGAGCGGACCTTCTCGCGCACCGCCTCGGCCCGCAGATCCAGCAGGATCCGCGGGATGTCGATCTTCACCGGGCAGACCTCGCCGCACGCCCCGCACAGGCTCGAGGCGAACGGCAGCCACCAGTCCTTTTCCATGCCGTGGAACTGCGGAGTGATGATCGCGCCGATCGGCCCCGAATAGACCCACGGATAGTTGTGGCCGCCGATCTTCCGGTATACCGGGCAGTGGTTCAGACAGGCGCCGCAGCGGATGCAGTACAGCGACTGGCGGCGCCGCGGCTCCGCCAGCACCTTCGTCCGGCCGCTGTCGAGCAGCACGAGGTAGAACTCTTCCGGCCCGTCGATTTCTCCCTCCCGCCGCGGGCCCGACAGGAACGACGTATATACCGTGAGTGGCTGCCCGGTGGCGCTGCGGCCGAGCAGTTTCAGAAAGACGGCCACGTCCTGCGCGCGCGGAACCAGCTTCTCGATGCCGGCGACGGCGATATGAATCGGCGGCAGCGAGCTGCATAGCCGGGCGTTGCCTTCGTTCTCGACGATGACGATCGCGCCGGATTCGGCGACGACGAAATTCGCTCCGGTGACGCCCAGGCCGGCCGAGAGAAACTTCTCCCGCAGCACCCGGCGGGCGATCAGCGTCTGCTTCTCGGGTTCCTCCTCACGCTTGACCGCCAGCTTCTCGCGGAACAGATCCGCGATCTCGTAACGGGTCTTGTGCAGCGCCGGCGCGACGATGTGGGACGGCCGCTCACCTGCGAGCTGGATGATGTACTCGCCGAGATCCGTCTCGACCGCCTCGATCCCCTCCTTGCCGAGCCATTCGTTCAGGTGGATCTCCTCGGTGGTCATCGATTTGGACTTGACCACCAGCCTCACGCCCTTTTCTTTGGCCACCTGGGTGATGAAGCGGGCCACTTCCGCTCCGTCGCGGGCGTAGACGAGCTTGCCTCCCCGCGCCCGCAACCGTTCTTCGAGCAGTTCCAGGTAGTAGTCGAGGTTCTCCAGCGTGTGGCGCTTGATCCGGTTCGCCTGCTCGCGCCAGCTCTCGAAGTCCTCCCGGAGATGCTCGGGGATCGCGGCCGCCCGCTTTTCCATCAGCCGGCGGGTGGAGGCGTAGATCGCTTCTTCCAACGGCTTGTTGGAGAGCGTAGCCCGCAGGCTCTCCACGGGAATCGGTTTCATGGTAGTCCCAGCCTCACTGGTTGGCGAGCACCTCCGCCAGGTGCCACGTCTGGATCCCCGCCCCCCGGCGTTCGAGAGCCCCGCGGATCTGCATCAGGCAGCTCGAATCGATCGAGACCACCCCATCGGCGCCGGTCCGCAGGATCGATTCGATCTTCGTCTCGGCCATCGCGCCCGAGACGTCGGCGAACTTCACCGAGAAGGTGCCGCCGAAGCCGCAGCATTCCTCGGCGGTGTCCATCTCCCGCAGTTCCAGCCCCCGGACGCCGCGCAGCAGCCGCCGCGGCCCATCCTTGATCTTCAGCTCCCGCAGCGCATGGCAACTGTCATGATAAGTGACCACTTTCTCGAACCGCGCCCCGACGTCCTCGACGCCGGCCACCTCGAGCAGGAACTGCGAGAACTCCCATACGCGCGACCGCAGGGACCGAACCTCCGCCAGCGCCGCCTCGTCGCCGGCGAACAGCTCCTCGAAGTGGTGTGTGATCATCGACGTGCAGGAGCCCGAAGGGACCACGACGTACTCAGCGCCGGCGAACACCCGCAGGAAGTGCCGCGCCACCTGCCGGGCCTCGTCCCGGTAGCCGCTGTTGAACGCCGGCTGGCCGCAGCAGGTCTGATCGCGGCGGAACTCCACCTCCCAGCCGATCCGCTCCAGCACGTCGGCCATGGCCAGGCCCACTCGGGGGAAGAGCTGGTCAACGATACAGGTAACGAATAAAGACACGCGCCCAGCCATGAACCACCAATTGTACCAGCTTCCTCGGACGCCGCCGCTGCATCCAATCCTCATGATGAAGGGGTTCGCCAACCTGCTGGGAATTCTGCTCCTGGGGGCGGGCTGGTTGCTGGGGCAAGCCGGCCAAACCGCCGGGAACAGGAGCGGCGCAACCATCGAGGGGACGCTGGAGCGGACACAAGACGGCAGGCCGGCTCTACGGGTTTCCCCAGACCGGCTGGTCGTCCTGGCCGGCGACTCGGAAACCATCGAGGTGCTTACCGACGAGCGTCTCGCGGGACGCCGGATGGGTGTTCGGGGGCGTTACGCCTCCGGCGGACGCTTCCTCGTCGCGCCCTTCCACACGAAGGCCTTCTGGGTGCTGGAGAACGGCAAAAAGCTCTACGTCAGCTACTGGTGCAGCACCTGCGCCATCCGAACCTACACGCCCGGCATCTGCATGTGCTGTCAGAAGGAGACGGCGCTCGAACTCCGTGAAACTCCGTAGCCGCTGACCGGGTGCTCTGCAGCTCAGGGCTTCGCGGCCGCCGTGGCCGCCCCCTGCCCGGAAGCGGCGCCTGAAGAACCGGGCGCGGCCGACGTCACCGCCGCCGCTTTCTCGGCTTCCTCGTCGTAGAGCTTGATGATGTCCTGGGTGATGTCCACGCCGTTGGCCGCGTACAGCACGGGCGACTGCGGATTGCTGACGTCCAGGATCACGGCGTAGCCGTGCTCCCGCGAGTACTTGCCGATGACGGCCATCATCTTCTGCCCGAGCTCCTGCAAGATCCTCTGCTGCTCCTGCTGGAACGCCTCCTGGGCATCCTCGGTGGCCCGGTTCAACTCGCGGGTCTTCTGGTCGATCTGGCGGGCCAGTTCGCGGCGCCGCTCTTCGCCCATCGTGTTCGAGCCCTTGCTCAGCTCCGCCTGCAAGCGGTTGATCTCATCCCGCATGCTCTGGAGCTTCTTGCTGGTCGGCTCGAACTTCGCCTGCAAGTCCTGCGCCGCCTTCTGTCCCTCTTTGGTGCCGAGCAGAGCGTTCTGGATGTGGATGATGCCCACCTTCGTGGGCTGGCTCTCGCTCTGCGCGAGCAGCGGACAAACGGCTGCGGCAGCGATTAACAGTATCTTTCTGATCACGCTGTAAACTCCTGAGGCTGAATCGATTCTAGCACACCGCCTCTCCGGCCCCCGGCTCAGAACGTCCGGCTGATGGTGAACCGGAACGTCGATTTGTCCTCCCAATACGGAAGCACCCGCCCATAGCGCGTCACGGCCCCGATGAACGTCCTCTGGTTGGGGAAGTACGAACGGTCCGCCACGATCGGCGGCGCGATCAACTTGCGTACTATGAACGGGTTGTAGGCCCAGTAGAAGCGGAACGGCGCGTTCACCACCGGCATCATGATCTGAAACTCGATCCCCGTGGACATGCGCAGCTTCTCGGTGTCCGGGTCTACGATGGCCTTGCCGTCGAACGCCGCCTGGGGGAACATCCCGTTCAGCTCCGACAGACGGCCGGAATTGAGCTTCAACTGGCTCGGGAAGATGACCCGGTTCACCCCGGCGTCGGCGAAGAACGCCAGCGTCACCGGGCCGAACAGAGGAATCCGGTACTCCACGTTGCCCACCGTCGAGAAGTCGCCGCCCGGCCAGATCATCTGGTAGACCGGAATCTGCTGCATTACGTCGATGAAGACCTCATTGCCCTGGTCGTCCACCGTTTTCTGGCGGCGCGCCGATCCGTCGGCGTTCAGCACCGGCACCGTGGCCACGCTCGGAAGCCACGCCTGAGGGCTGATGCCCCAGATCTGGAACCCGCGAATGTCGTTCTCCCCGCCCATGTAGAAACGGTTGAACGGCGGCGGCGACAGCCCCGCGTAACCGGTCACCATGCGGGCCATGATGTTGAAGCCCAGCACGTGGGACGGCTTCAGCGCCTTGCGGAAGTGCTTGAAGTTGATCGTCGGCGCGATCATCTTCACGTTGCCGCCCAAACCGGCGAACGACAGCGACATAAACAACGACTTGCCCCGCGAAGGCGTGATGGGGTGGTCGATGGTGTTGTAGATATAGGCCGGCACCACCCGGCTGGTCCGGATCCCCTCGAGCGTATTCGGCCCGCTCAAGCCCTGGAAGTTGAGGAACTCGAAATACTCCCGGGCGGCGTCGCTGAGGGGCTCGATGTCTTGGCGGTCATAGCCGTACGTCAGGCTCACCCGGGCGAAGCTCCGCCGCAGCGGGTAGCTCACGAACGTCGTGAACCCGTAGCCCTGGGTGGTGTAGTTCAACAGGTTCTGCTGGCCCAGCGCGTTGAACAGCGGGATGAGGTTCCGCCCGGCGAGCAGCGAAAGCTCCCGGCCCTGGTCGAAGTCGAAATAGCTCGTGTAAATGGTGAACCCGGCCTGGATCGGACGGTCGAACAAGTACGGCTCGGTAAAGCCGAACGTCACGCTCCGCAGCCGCGTGCCAAGCTGGGCGTCGATCGACAGCGTTTCGCCGAGCCCGAGGAAGTTATTGGTCGCGTAGCCGAAACCCAAAAACGAGCCGGCGATGCCCGAGACGCCGCCGGTCATGCTCACCGAGTTCCTGCCCCTCTCTTTGACGTGCAGGATGATGTCCACCGTCTTCGACTTCGGGTCCCGCCGCAGATCGACCGACTCTTCTTCCTTCAGCGTCTCGAAGTAGCCGAGCTGGTTCAGCCGCAGAAGGCTCACCTCCCAGAGCCGCTTGTTGAACATGTCGCCCTCGTCGATGAGCAGCTCGCGGCGGATCACCTTGTCGCGGGTGGTGGTGTTGCCGGTGAACTCGATGCGCCGCACGAAGAACTGGTCGCCCTCGTCGATCGAGAGCGTGAAGTCGATCTGGTCGGTCCCGGGAATCGGATCGAAGTACGGTTCGGCCACCATGTCGATGTAGCCGAACTCGCCGTAGAGCTTCCGCAGGTTCTCGAGCCCTTCCCGCAGCTTCTTCGTCGAGAAGATGTCGCCCTTGTCCATCTTGAAGAGGGGCCGCATCAGGGTCTGGGGCGTCCGGAACAGCTTCACGCCCTCGAACCGGATGTTCCGGAGCCGGTAGCGCCGCCCTTCTTCCACATTGATAGTGATGTCGGCCTTCTTGCCGGGCTTGTTCGGGTAGAACAGGGGGATCTTGAACCAGCCGCCCCCGGTGTCGCGAATGTTGATCGAATGCTCGAGCGCCCGCGCGGTGAAATAGCCCCTCTCCTGGTAAAAGTTCCGGATGCGCTCTTTGTCCTCTTCCAGCTTGGTGGAGTCGAAGGCCTTGGAGAACAGGTTCTCGAACAGGATCGAATGCGGGATCCCGATCGGCTTCAGGTTGGCCATGGCCCGGATGACGGCGCGGTCGCTGAAGGCCTTGTTGCCTTCGATATTGATCTTGCCGACCTTCACCTTCGGCCCCTCGGTCACCTTGAAGGTGATCTCCAGCGACGAGGGCGGGATCTGGCGAATCTGCGGCTCCACGGTGGCGAACTGCCGGCCCCGTTCGGCCAGAAACTCTTTGAGCACGTTCACCGCATACTGAACCCGGTTCGGGTCGTACTGGCTCTGGACCGAGAGACCCACCCGGCGCTCCTTGAAGCGCTCCAGGATCTCCGAGATCTGGATCGACTTGATGCCGTCGTACTTGATGGAGCGGACCACCCGCCGCTCCACCAGCCGGAACCGTATGATCCAGCCGTATTTGCCCCGCTCACGTTCGAGCGTGATGTCGTCGAAACGCCCCGTGTTCCACAGCGCCATGAAGTCCCGGTGCAGGGCTTCCATGTCCAGCCGGTCGCCCTTCTTCGAGAAGATCATCGTGCGCAGGGTGGCCGCGGGAATTCTGCGGGCGCCCCGGAACTCGATCGCCTCGATGACGTCCTCGACCTCCGGCTTCTCCGGCTCCTTGGCCTCTTCTGGCGCCTCGAACGGCGAGGGGACCTGCTGCTGAGGCTTGGCCGGCTCCTCGGCCGGCGCCTGGGGGACGGCCTCGAAGGGACTCTGCGAAGGCGGCGGCTCCGGCTGCTGTTGCTGCTGCTGTTGGGGGGAGGCGGCCTCCGTCTGCGCCCAGTTGGGGGCGGCGAACAAACACACGAGCGGCATCAGGCACAGTGCAAAGCCGGCTTTCCGGCGATGCCCCCCGGCAAACCTCATCAAGAAGCCATTCCTTTCCAGACCGCGCCCCCTAGTAGACGTCCTTTTGAAAAACAGGGTTTCGCACGATCGCGTGCTGTGCGGGATCGAACTCAACATTTTACCCAAACCCGGCCTCCCGGCCCACTCGAAGCGGTTGTTGGGTTGCACGGGCGGGAGCGAGTCCGACTGACCTTCCGGTTCCTATGAAACAGCTTATACTAGCACAAGGCGGTCCCGCGCTACGGGGCGGAGACCTCCGGATACGGCCATGAGAAAGGGACGGCTGGAAGCGGTCGCGCGCCGCACACATCCCACAGGCGGCGCCCGGACGCAGACGGGAGTAGAGAACAAACAGCAGTATGGCGCACAGAGTTGTCATTACAGGTATCGGGGCCGTCAGCCCCAACGGGATCGGACGGGAGCAGTTCTGGGAATCCACCCGGCAAGGCGTCAGCGGCGTCGGGCGGATTACCCGCTTCGACGCCTCCAAGTATCCCGTACAGATCGCCGGAGAAGTCAAGGACTTCGATGAGAACCGGTACGTTTCCACCAAGGATCGTCCTCATGTTTCCCGCGTCGCCCCCCTGGCGATAGCCGCCACTCAAGAGGCTCTCGAAGACGCCGGCCTCGACCCCGGGACGGCTTCCCGGGAAGAGCTGCGCGGCATCGGCGTCCTGGTGGGCAGCGGCGGCGGCAGCCAGGAGTTTACCGAAGAGCAGTACCGGCTCTACTATGCGGGCGAACAGAAGAAGTGCAGCGTCTACGTCATCCCGACCTCGACGATCGGCACCCTGGCCAGCGAGGTCTCGATGCGCTTCGGCTTCCGCGGCCTCAGCCACGTCGTTTCCACCGGCTGCACCTCCTCTACCGACGCCATCGGATATGCGTACCGCCATATCCAGGCCGGGGTGATCGACACCATCGTCGCCGGCGGCGTCGATGCGCCCATCGCCCCGCTCATCATCCGCGGCTTCTTGCTGATGCGCATCCTCACCCGCTCCTGGAACCAGGAGCCCTCCCGCGGCTCCCGGCCCTTCTCCCGGGATCGCGACGGCTTCGTCATCGGCGAAGGCGCCTGGTTCCTGATCCTCGAGAACTACGAGAAGGCCAAGGCCCGGGGAGCCAGGATCTATGGGGAGATCGCCGGTTACGGCTCCACCTGCGAGGCCTTTCATCGGGTGCGTCTGGAGGAATGCGGCGAGGAGCCCGCCCGGGCCATGCAGCTCGCCATGAAGGAAGCGCGCATCGGCCCCGGCGACGTGGACTACGTCAACTACCATGGCACTTCGACCGAGCTGAACGACCGGATCGAGACCAAGGCGATGAAGATCGCCTTCGGTAAAGAGGCTTACCGGGTGCCCGGCTCGGCGCTGAAGAGCTTGATCGGACATCCCCAGGGCGCCTGCGGGGCCGCCGGCCTGGCCGCCACTCTTCTCGCCATGCGCGACGGCGTCGCGCCGCCGACCCTCAACGTGGACGTGCCGGACCCGGAGTGCGACCTCGATTACATCCCCCACCAGGCCCGCAAGCTGGACATCGAGCACGCCGTCGCCAACTGCATCGCCTTCGGCAGCAAGAACTCCGCCCTGGTGCTCCGCCGGATGAATTGATCCGCGCCGCGCCGCCCAGACCGGGGGCCGCGGGAGCCTTCTACCTCCGCCGGGCCCGCAAGGTGATCTGCTCGGCCGCCCAACCGCACAGATAGCCCGCCGCCAGGCTCAGGGCCAGGACACCTCCGTGCCAGATCAGCAAGTGGCCGGCGTGCTGGTTCTCGCAGGTGAACTGCAGTACCGTCAGCGACAACAATCCAGCCACGGCGCCGACGGTGGCGCCCAAGACCCGGTACGACAGCGGCGCTCCCCGGAGGGCCAGGCCCAGAGTCACCACCCCGACCGGGAGGGCGATCACCGCCCCGTGATACGTGCAGACCCAGCCGGCCCTCAGAATTTCCGGAAGCCGCTCCCATGGGAACAGCACCGCCACCACCGTCGAGAAACCCGCGGCGAAGGCGCTCACCAGCCACGAAAGCGGAATCCGCTGCCGGCTCCCCGGCACCATCTGCCAGCTCAAGAAGACCGCTAACAGCCCCGCCGCGGCCAGCAGCAGAACCGCCACCCCGGCAAGCTGGACCACGCTCATCCGCTGCGCGCCGCCGGGCCCGAAAAACGCGACCATCACCGCTGCGAGGAAACCGAAGATCCCCACGAAGCGCGCCGTCAGCCGGCCCGTCGAGGGCAGCGGCTTCACCGGTTCGAGCGATCTCTTCACTTCGGCGCTGATCCGCTCGCTCACGCCGTTCGGCATCTCGTCGGGCATCTCGGGGCCCAGCACCCAGTTGTACAACCCCCGGCACCGCTCGCAACGCGCTACATGGTCCGCCAGCTCTTCCGGAGGCTCGCCGCCCCGCTCCAGAAGCTGGTCCGCCAAGCGGTCCGCTTCGGAACACTCGAGCCTAGCCTTTGCGTCGGAAGCCATCATGCTCACCCAACAATCGCCTCAGCTTCTCGTAGGCCCGGTGCGCCTTCTGTTTCACCGCGCCGACCGTGGACGACGTCGCCCGGGCCACCTCCTCCAGACTCATACCGGAGACTTTCAACAGGAGGATCACCTCTTTCTGTGATTCGGGAAGCTGGTTCAGATACCGCCCCAGTTCGTCCTTCAAACTCATCCCGGGCAACTCCGGCATCTCGGTGCGCTCGGGCAGCCGTTCCGTCTTGATCTCGCGGGAATCCACGCGGCTCCTCCGGCGGTAGCCGTCGAGGCTCGTGTGCCTGGCGATGGCGAAGATCCACGGCAGCACCGGCTCCGCCGCCCGGTAGGTGTGCCGGGACTTGTGGATGCGCAACCAGCAATCCTGAACCAGATCTTCCGTATCGGCCCGGCTGTGGGTCGGGCCGGACAGGAAGCCGAACAACATCGGACTCAGCCGCCGGATCAACTCGTCCGCCGCATCGGGATCGGCCTGCTGGTACCGGACCATCAGTTCGCGAAGCGCTTCCTCGTCGAGCGTACGTCTGCGCCGTCCGCGGTATCGCTCCCTTTCGGGCGGCTTGAGTTTCATTCCCGTGGCCAAACCGCGGGCCGGCTGTCGTCTTCCGGCCCGCCAAACAGAATCTGTGCGCAGTTTTCCGGGCCGTGGACCGCTCCCCCACGCCCGGCGCGGACCTGCCGCAGCCGCGTGGGATTTCGCGTGCCTCGTCTTTTCCCGGAATTCGAACCAGCGGGGCCGAAAGTTACGCCCGGCCCCCTTCCCCCGTCCGCTGGTCCGAGCATAGGCAACCGGTTGTATGATGAGCCCTATGCCTGGAAAGGTGCAGATCCGAAGTCCGGCAACCTCCGGCGGCGACGCCCCGATGCGCTGGCCCGTGGTGATCCTGCTCAGTTTCGGCATGGTCATCGCCTATTTCGACCGGGTGAACCTCAGCGTCGCTCTGCCGGACATGGCCGGTGAGTTCGGCTGGAGCGAGACCCAGCAGGGCCTGGCGATGTCCATGATCTTCTGGACCTACACGGCCTTCCAGATCCCCTCCGGCATCCTCGTGGACCGTTTCGGCGTCCGCCTCCCCTACCTCGTCGGATTCCTGCTCTGGAGCCTCGCCTCGGCGGCCACCGCACTTACCGGCACCCTGC
>Ga0256839_1003645_pt1 | contig 15736 bp, 11 predicted proteins | sample 354166metaG_FD_185968 | JGI IMG/M metagenome (GOLD analysis project Ga0256839, IMG submission 185968) | Hydrothermal vent microbial communities from Mid Atlantic Ridge, Atlantic Ocean - 354-166 | ecosystem: Environmental > Aquatic > Marine > Hydrothermal vents | place: Atlantic Ocean: Mid... | reverse complement strand
GTGTAAAAATAAATATAGCGGCTTTTGGGACCCCACACAAAATCGCTCACATAGCGGTCCAGATGCTCCGTTAAATTGAACAACTGGCCGCTCTTGCGATCGTATACTACCAGGTCTTGCTGGTCAGATTCAAATCCGGCACGTTTCATGGATAGAAAGGCTATATAACGCCCATTGGGAGAAAAGCGGGGACCATTATCATTGCCTTTGCTGACTGAGATCTTCTTTAATTCTTTTTCATTGACGGTGGTAAGCCAGACGTCGTTATTGGTGCTGATGGCCACAATCGGATCTGTATTGCGCACAATTGCAATGGTTTGGCCATCCGGTGCCCATACATAATCGTGCCGACTGCCCAGCGAAATGGGTGGGGTATCATAAGGCCCCGGTGTAACATCGCGAATGACTTCGCCACTGGCATTGAGTAAAAATACGTGAGAAAACTTTCCTTCCCGCCAGTGGTTCCAATGGCGGTATAACAGCCGGTCAATTATCCGCCCGGTGGCACCATCTGCCGTTTTTTGTGCTTCCAGTTCAACCGATTCCTGGGGCGTCTGGGCTTCTGGGTACACCGAGGTATGGATTAAAATGTGTTGCCCGTCAGGGGAGAAAGAAAAACCATGAATGCCAGTTGGAATGTGGGTTAACTGTTGGGCTTCGCCACCGTTTAAATCCAGGATGAAAATCTGGGGCGAACCGTTGCGCGTGGAAAGGAAAGCCAGACGGTGGGTATCCAGCCACCGGGGGTGAAAATCTCCTGCCGGATGAAAAGTTAATTGCTTTTGCATTTTTCCATCCACAGAAACCAGATGGATATCGGAATTACCTTTATTCGCCTCAACATCATAATATGTTACCGTATATGCAATCCATTGACCATCCGGTGAAACCTGCGGATCACTAACGCGCCCCATAGCCCACATATCTGCAAATTGGATAGCTCGTTTTTGTTGGGCGAGTAAATTTACAGAAAGTACAATTAGAAATCCCCAGAATAACCAGCGTTTCATTGCAGCCTCCTTCTTTTATCGCGTTCTGCAAGAAAATAGCGATGGGTAATCGAAAGGTTCAAGGAAAGAAAAAGAAAAGCCGTTCTGATAACCGTGTGGAAAATAAGAATTTGTTTGGCAAACTACTTCAGAATCTGTAGATTTTTTCGATTTTAACAATTTGTGAGCTGGGTCAAAAAGTAGAAAAACACAGAAATAATTAGGAAAGGGTTGAGTTATGTTGACACGGTTGCAACGGAAATTTGTGGTGGGACTGTTAATTGTGGTCGTGGCGTTGGTGTTGGCACCGGTAGTAACAGCCGTTGCGGCACCATTCAATACAGCTGCCAGTGTTGCCATGAGTGAAACACCAACAGCAGCAGGTGGCGAAACACATGAAGGCAGTTCGCTGGGGGCAGAATTGCCTTTGTGGAGTGTTATCCCCTTTGTGGGCATTTTATTGTCCATTGCCATTTTCCCACTGGTCGCTCCGGAATTCTGGCATCACCATTTTGGTAAAGTTTCAGCTTTCTGGGCGTTACTGTTCGCCATTCCTTTTTTGTTGGCTTATCAGGGAGAGGCTTTCCATGAGATTGTACACATTTACTTAAAAGATTACATCCCTTTTATAATCTTACTCTGGTCTCTGTTTACCGTGGCTGGAGGCATTTTGATTACAGGGGCACCGGTAGGTACCCCGGCAGCCAATTTAATTTTATTGCTAATTGGTACCTTTCTGGCCTCCTGGATTGGAACCACAGGTGCCTCCATGGTGCTGATTCGTCCCATTATCCGGATGAATAAATACCGCAAATCCAAAGTCCATCTCATTATATTTTTCATTTTTCTGGTGAGCAATATTGGTGGTTCACTGACACCGCTGGGCGATCCGCCTTTGTTCCTGGGATTTTTACATGGTGTTCCTTTTTTCTGGACGTTTAATATTTTTACCGAAATGGCATTATTATCGGGATTATTGTTGCTTATTTTCTTCTTGCTGGACACCTACATGTTCCGTAAAGAAGGCTGGCACGAAAAAATGCATCTGAAAGATGTCCACTTTGAGGAAGACCTGGAGCATGGCGAGATAGAGATTCATGAAACAGTGGAAATGGAAAACAACAATCATAAAGTTCGTTCCCGCGAAATAAAAATGGAGGTCAAAGGCTTAATCAATTTGCTTTTTTTATTGGGCGTCATTGGCGGTGTGTTGTTTAGTGGCTTGGTTCATCTGGGAGAAGTGAACATATTGGGTGTGCATGTAGAAATAGAAAGCTTGATACGGGATGCTTTCTTAATTTTAATGGGCTTGCTTTCCTTAAAACTAACCCCCTGGGAATTTCGGAAGGGGAATGATTTTACCTGGTTCCCTATTGTGGAAGTGGCCAAATTATTTGCCGGAATTTTTATGACCATTATTCCGGCGCTGGCAATGTTACAGGCGGGGAAAAATGGTCATCTGGATTTTGTGATTGCTGCGGTTAAAGAACCCTGGCATTACTTCTGGATAACCGGGGTGCTATCCAGTTTTCTGGACAATGCGCCAACGTATTTAACCTTTTTAAACACTGCACTGGGGCAATTTTTTGCCGGTATTGACCCCTACGAAGCGGTTCATCATTTAATAGCGGAACAGGAAATTTACTTAAAAGCCATCAGTACGGGTGCAGTATTTTTTGGCGCTATGACCTACATTGGTAACGCACCGAATTTTATGGTAAAATCCATCGCTGAAGAACAGGGGATTCAAATGCCCAGCTTCTTTGGCTATATGCTATATTCCATTGCTTTTCTTATTCCTCTGTTTATTCTGATTACATTTGTTTTCTTTGTTTAATTTAAATAGTTGATGGATTAAATTAATCAGGACGCCCATGGTGGGCGTCCTTTTTTATTGGGAATTGCATAATGGAACTGATTGATACGCATACGCATCTTTATCTACCCCCGTTTGAAAATCGGATAGCAACGGTGCTGGAAACCGCTTGGGCGGCAGGTATTTCCCGGTGCATTACCCTGGGCATTGATGTCCCCACCAGCCGCCAGGCGATTGCACTGGCGGAGCAATTTCCCATGGTATGGGCAGCAGTGGGCATTCATCCTTCGGAATCAGCCCAGGCGGGTACAGCGGAATTTCAAGAAATTGCCCAACTGGCACAACATCCCCGGGTGGTAGCCATTGGGGAGATTGGTATGGACTTTTACTGGAAAGATGTATCCCCTGAGCCGCAATATCGCACATTCGAAACCATGCTGGCAATAGCCAGGGATCATAACCTGCCAGTGGTCATTCACAGCCGGCAGGCGGTTCGAGAAATTGAATGGTTTCTACAGGAATTGGGTATTCACCATTTAAAAGGCCAGATGCATTGCTTTGAAGCAGAGGAACTGGATGCCCATTTCTTTCTGGAGCTGGGCATGCACATTTCCTTTGCAGGGAATGTGACGTACAAAGGCTTTAAATACGTGCGTACGGTAAAAGCAGTGCCCCTGGATCGATTATTGCTGGAAACAGATTCCCCGTATTTGACACCCCTACCACACCGCGGAAAACCGAATGAACCGGCTTATTTGCCCTTTACTGCTCAAAAAGTTGCAGAAATAAAAAGTGTTTCTCTGGAAAAGCTTGCACAAGTCACAACCCGGAATTCTAAGGAACTCTTCTGGAAAGATGGGAAGAGAGAAACGTAACGGTAAAAGTACAGCGCTACAAGAAATACGTGATGCTACGTTGCTGCCCTTTATAATCTAAAATTCCAGCAAAAAAATGAAATGGGTCCAACGGGTGAAGGTTAAAAATAGCGGAGAGGGTGGGATTCGAACCCACGAGGCTCTTACGAGCCTAGCGGTTTTCAAGACCGCCGCCTTCAACCACTCGGCCACCTCTCCAAAAAAAACTATGCGGAGGGGGTGGGATTCGAACCCACGGTGGCGAAACGCCACAACGGTTTTCGAGACCGCCCCGTTCAACCGCTCCGGCACCCCTCCGATGGCTCCATGGCCTTGTACCTAACGGGGGAAAAATTTAACCGAATTTACCTGTTAATGCCACAGGCATTTTGGTTTTTAGGGCCCTTTCATCAGGATTTTTTTTGTCCGCCGGTCCTGAATCTTGAAATGTATCAGTCCCTTTTCTACTTTAATGCGTTCTTTCCCGCGTTTTCGGTACACGATCACTTCGGTAATTTTCCCTTTTTCTTTTACCACTTCTGCATCAACATTCTGGCAAATTTCTGGCTCTTCTGGTACCCATTGGTAAATGATGATGACATCCACATTCCGATAAAAATTAGGTCGTGGTTTTACTTGTACCGTATCAGGCTTACGGGTGGTGGTGTCAGCCAATGTTTGTTGAGCAAAAAGGGGTGTCAACATACCCCCCGCCCAAAAGGCTATCAGGAGGGTTAGTGCTAAAGTTTTCATGGTGCTTTCCTCCCCACTGGGATTCATCCATTATACGCCAGAAAAACGGGAAAGCACCCAGAAATGTGAAAATATTCCCTTTTCCGGTGGCTTCCTGCTTTAGAAAGCCACCGCGGAGGAATGAAGTTTTTGGCAGCTCAGCCAGCAAATTTCTGCAGTATGGCAGTTAAGAAATTCCAGAATTTTTCCACTGCCGGGATGTGAACCCGTTCATCAGGGGAATGTGCGCCTACAATAGTGGGGCCAAATGAAATCATATCCATTCCCGGGAATTTAGCGCCAATAATGCCGGTTTCCAGGCCCGCGTGTATGGCTTTCACTTGGGGTTCGGTACCAAATAATTCCTGGTAAACTGTTTTAGCAACTGTTAATAAAGGGGAATCCGGATTGGGCTGCCAGGCTGGATAACCATTGCCCTGACGAATCTCGGCACCTGTTAGCTTACCCACCGCACGAACCATCTCGCAAATTTCGTCCAGACGGGTGGTAACAGAACTCCGTTGACTGGTCAGAATGCTAATTTGGTCATCTGTTGTTTTCACCACAGCCAGGTTGGTGGAGGTTTCAACTAAACCGGGGACCGCCAGGCTCATGGCCATTACCCCGTGGGGCATGGCATATAACATGTTGAGTAAAGTATCCCTCAGGGAGTTGTTGAACACAGCCGCGGGTGCGGTAAACCCCTCTGTATTCACCTGAATTTGGACGTTTTTTTCGACAAACTGATATTCTTGCTGATAGATAGCCTGATACTGGCTGGCAATAGATTTCACGGTTTCTACCTTCTCAGGGGTAACATAAATAATGGCATCGCATTCTCGGGGAATGGCGTTGTGTTTATTGCCACCATCAATTTCTGCCAGCTGAAAGTCCACCGAATCTCGCAAATTCCAGAGAAGGCGGGTGAGGAGTTTAATGGCATTGGCCCGTCCTTCATGGATGTTGAGACCAGAATGCCCCCCCTGTAAACCAGTTACCAATACCTTTACCGGTACCGAACCGGCCACGGGTTGCTGGTCTTCTCGTTTTAAGAAAAATTCTGTATCCCGCCCACCAGCACAACCAATATAAATAACGCCATCTTCTTCGGAGTCCAGATTGAGCAGAATTCGGCCTTCCAGCATGGATTCATCCAGGGCACTGGCACCGGTTAAACCAGTTTCCTCATCAATGGTAAATAGCAGCTCCAGCGGACCGTGTACCACGTTTTTGCTTTCCATTACCGCCAGCATGGCGGCAGCCCCTATGCCGTTGTCCGCCCCCAAGGTGGTGCCTTTCGCCGTAATCCATTCCCCATCACGTACTAACTCAATTGGGTCTTTAGCAAAGTCATGGGCAACATCTTTGTTTTTCTCGCACACCATATCCAAATGTCCTTGCAGTACAACAATGGGGGCGGTTTCTTTTCCGGAGGTCGGTGGTACTTTTACCACAACATTCCCAACAGCATCTGTTTTATAAGGGAGTTGATTGCGTTCCGCTACTGCAATAACGTATTCCCGAGCTTTTTCTTCGTGTTTGCTGCACCGGGGAATCTGGGCCAGCTGGTAAAAATGTTCCCACAACAACCGCGGCTCTAAACCCTCAATAGCTTTTTTCACGATACGCCCTCCTCTTTTATTCAATTTGTACAAAAATGCGTTTTTATTTTAAATATAGTGAATAATACAGATCATTCCGCTATGATTTCACTTTTTTCCACGGAGCGAATGCCCAGCTCTTCCAGTTCTTGAAGCACGGGCTGGTAAATTTCGCGAATGACCGGAATATGAACGCCGCTAATACTAATTTTCCCCTCCAGCAACAAACGAACGGCAATGGCTGCAGGTAGCGAAACCGTTCGTGCCATGGCACTGTCGCCACCAGGAATGCCGTAGGCAATCAGCGTCGAGGTAACCCGTTCCTTTCTATCTGGATAAGCAATTAGAAAGTCATGGTACAAAACCACCAGATCTCGTTCACCGGGTTGGTACTGCATTTTTTCCAGCATGAGATGGGTTAGAAAATCAATGGGGGTGGTTTGAGGTTCCGGGAAAGTTTGGTGTTTATCAAACAAGCCCAGCCATTCCAATTTGGCAATTAAATCTTCCACGTGGTTGCTAACGCGCTGGCGAATGGCAGTTTTTACCTCCTCCGGGGTGGTTTGTAAAATTTGGGCAAAAATTTCAACGTGGCTTTTGTTGTGCACATCTTTCAGCGGATCCTCTTTTAGTAACCCCAGCTCCGCAATCCCCTGCATAAAATCGCTCCACCCCGGATATCGCAGGGTGCCGCGGAAGAGGGTTTGTACTTCGGGAATTTGATATAATTCAATATACCCCAGACAGTCCCGGTTGGTATAAGTTTCCAGTTGAAGGCTGTCGATTTGTATGGGCCAGTGGTGTTTGAAAAGTTCACCGCCGGGAATTTCCACAATCTGGCCTTCTTTTAAATAGCGGGCGGCGTTTCGGCCCGCCATTAATACCCCCCGGGGACTCCAGGAAAATTTGTAACCCAGGGGATTATCATTGGCTTCGGGGGCGGGAATGCCACCGCAGTAAGATTTGAACGCCACAATTTTACCCCCGTTTTGATGGGCATCATCAATAATTTTTTTGGCACTCATGTGGTCAATACCGGGATCCAGTCCAATTTCGTTAAGTAACAGTATGCCTTTTGCTTTGGCCTCAGCGTCCAGAGCTTTCATTTCTGCACTAACATAAGAAGTAGTTACCAGATGTTTCCCCAGCTTGAGCGCTTCACGGGCAAATTTTAGATGTAAAGTGTAAGGCAACAAGCTTACAATAACGTCTCCTTTACTGACAATGGATTCTGATTCCCCATCATGGGTAAAGTCGTGTTGAATTACCTCGTGGTGGGAATTGGGGGGAAACCACTCTTTAACGTGATCTACATGCCGGCTGGCTACAATCACTTTAATGTCCGGGAATCGGGTTAAGTAAGCCACCATGGGTTTGGCAACCCGACCAGCGCCTAAAATAAGTACTTTTTTCATACAGCCTCCTTAAACAGTACCGGTTAGCGTCCTTTTATCTTTAAGAATCTTTCATCTGGTTACCTATAGATGAATTCTGGTGATTATTTTGATTGTTTTGCATGTTGGGCCAGTTCCTTGTAAAGATAGTGAAATGGCGGTGTAAGTGCCCCCTGATGGGCAATAATCGCCGGACGAAAGGGAGGCGGAAGCTGGCGAAGCAATTCTTCATAAGGAAGGGTATAATCAGCCATTGCCAGCTCAGGAACGTAAGGTAGCAGGGATTGACCAAACCATTCCGTGGCTTCGCGAGGGAGCTCAGTGGGTAATTTATCCACAGCCAGAATAACAGGACCATTTCCCTGCCATCCATTTACAACAGTATCCATTTGTACATCATAAACATAGACAGGATTTTTGTAGGTGGTGGGTTTTACGGTCACCTCGATGGAACCATCAATATCACAGGTAATATCCCCAATGACCCGTAACCGCGGAAAAGACCCGGAAAATAATTGCTTTAGATCTTCTCGTGTGACAATGCGGGGAAATCGGGGTTCCCAATAGATGCCATTTACAATGACCGTCAAATAAGGTAAAAATTCCTGAAACCGATTGCGGTAAGTTTCTGGACGTTGCTGAAGCGTTTCCCGTGAAAAAGGTTCATTGGGATTGCGGGGCTGGTACAAATGTTCTTTTAGAAAAACAGCTTTATAAAGTTTATGGGGATCCGCTTTCCCGCACTGTACCAGCTCTGGAATTTGCTCCGGTTCGATTGTTTGGTGGGGAAGCAGGGCAAAAATTTCCTGAGCAGCAATGCTCACATGCCCCCGACCGGTGAAGGCAAAAATCAGGGGATTTAAGGCTTTCGGAACCCCTTCCGTTTGTATCCGATCACCTACCTTTTTAATTGCCTGTTTGGCTGCTTCCAGGCTGGGATACTGATATGCTTGCTGGATGGTAGCAAAAGGTGTAGAAATGCCTTCCCACTCCAGGCGACGCCCTAACGCCCAGAGGGTATCAATCATGCCGGCGTAACCGGCAAAGTTGGAAAAATAAATTAACCGCTTGCCTTGATCATCCACCACCAGTTCATAATCCAGTAAGGTAATCTGCTGATCCAGTATGGCCTGAAGCATGGGCATATTAAACGGTTGACCTTTAATGGTATGGGAAAAGAAGCAGAACGCTTTATTGGGGATTAAATCAGGTATCGGGACTTCTTTTACCCCCAAAATAATATTGGCTTGGTTTAGTTCAGTTGAAATGGTTGCACCAGCCTGTTGATAATCCCCCGGTTTAAAGATGCGGTTTTCAGAGGGTTGCACAATAACTTGAATTCCCTGCTGTACCAGCTGCTGAACCTGTTGTGGGGTTAAAGGGGCTCGTCGTTCGGTAGGATCTTTCGTCTCCTTGCGAATACCAATCACGCCACGCATCCTGTTACTCCCCGTTTCTGTCCTCATCAACCAAATTTTTGTGAAATTAGCCGAAAGGGTAAACGGAATCAAGCAAATTAGAGATTAGTCCCGGTCAAACAAAGTAGGCTGATGGGCACCGCCGCGACGGAAATGATGGGTACTTAATGGAGGGGGCATAGTGTATCCCAGGCGGTGATAAGTGGCGCGAAATAGCTGTTCAATTTGCCGGGCGTAATTGCCCTGGCCCAGCATGCGTTCTCCAAATTCCGACCGGTATAATTGTCCCCCCCGTAAATCCCGTAACCGCTGCAGCACTTTGAAAGCGCGTTCGGGATAATGGGTTTGTAGCCAGTCCGTAAAGATATCCTTAACACCATGGGGTAAGCGTAGCACAATATAGCTGGCAAAGCGGGCACCCGCCTGATAAGCGGCATCCAGTATTCGTGGAATTTCATGATCCGTTAAGGCAGGGATAATGGGTGCCATCAACACCCCCACAGGAATACCGGCATCTGCCAGGCGCCGAATGGCTTCCAGACGGCGTTCCGGACGAGAAGTACGGGGTTCCAGTTTACCGCATAGCCTGGCATCGAGGGTATTGATGGAGAGGAATATACGAACTAATTGATAATGCGCCATTTCCGAGAAGATGTCTGTATCGCGTGTAACTAAAGCATTTTTTGTGATAATCATAACTGGATGCCGAAAGTCCCGCAATACCGTCAGAATATTACGGGTGAGTTGCAATTTCCGTTCAATGGGTTGGTAAGGATCGGTGTTACCAGAAAGAGCAATCGGTTCTGGACGATAACCATTACGTTGCAACTCAGCCGTTAGCAATGCTGCTGCACGATACTTAACGAATATACGGGTTTCGAAATCCAGACCCGCAGAAAGGCCAAAATATTCGTGAGTAGGACGTGCGTAACAATAAGCACATCCATGTTCACACCCCCGGTAAGGATTTACACTGAGGTTAAAAGCCACGTCCGGGCTTTCGTTATGGGATAACACTGTTCGGGAATGATCCGGTAAAAATTGTGTTTGAGGTAGCGGCGCTTCAGGCTCTGTATCCAGCCAATCTCCGTCGTAAACTACCTCGCGTGGATCAAAGCGATTGGGAGGATTTACAGGAACACCCCGTTTTCCCCCGGAGTACCTGCGTTGCCATTCCGCCGGGGGTTTCGATTTCTCTTTCATATAATCTCCCAATGGGGGTTACGTAACCCAGGTGATTTGCTTTATAGGTTAATAATATTTTAAATATTTGTCAATTTCCCAGGGATGAACCTGAGAAATATAATCATTCCATTCTTTTTTCTTGGCGTTGATAAAATGAAAGAAAATATGATCCCCAAGCGTTTCGCGCATTAGTTTGCTGCGTTCCAGATTTTCGATCGCCTGAAGTAAATTTGAAGGAAGGGGAGAAATGCGCAATCGCTTTTTCTCCCGTTCGCTGAGTTCAAAAATATTTTTATTGACTGGTGGCGGTGGTATTATCTGGTTTTCAATGCCATGGAGTCCTGCCCGTAACATAACGGCCAGGGCCAGATAAGGATTACAGGACGGATCCGGTACACGCAATTCCACGCGGGTGGATTTTCCGCGTTTGGCAGGCACGCGGATGAGTGGACTGCGATTGTGTTCTGACCAGGCAATGTTCACAGGTGCCTCGTAACCCGGAACCAGGCGTTTGTAGGAGTTAACCAAGGGGTTCGTGATGGCCAGGAAATGCCGCACGTGCTTGAGTAACCCGCCGACAAAATATTTTGCGATGTCTGAGAGCTGATATTCTGCCTGAGGGTCATAAAAAGCATTCTCTTCTCCCCGAAAAAGAGACATGTGCGTGTGCATCCCAGAGCCATTGATGCCAAACACTGGTTTGGGCATAAAGGTAGCGTGTAACCCGTATTTTTGGGCAACCGTACGGACAATGTACTTGAATGTGGCCATATTATCAGCAGTGGCAATGGCGTCAGCGTACCGGAAGTCAATTTCGTGCTGGCCCGCGGCCACTTCGTGGTGAGCGGCTTCTACTTCCAGCCCCATACGGTTTAACACATTGACCATTTCCTGGCGAGCTTCTTCGCCCTTATCGCGGGGTGCCAGGTCAAAGTAGCCGGCTGCATCGTGGGTGTGTGTGGTGGCTTCGCCTTTTTCATCAATAATAAACAGGAAAAACTCCAGTTCCGGGCCGGCGTAAAAGGTAAACCCCATTTCCTCCGCTTTTGCTACTGCGCGTTTGAGTACGTAGCGGGGATCTCCTTCAAAAGGTTTGCCATTGGGCAGGTACACATCACATATAATGCGCGCTACTTTTCCCTGTCCAAAATCCCAGGGCAGAATTTGAAAGGTTTTATAATCCGGGCGCAACAACATGTCCGATTCTTCAATTCGGGCAAAGCCATCAATAGAAGACCCATCGAACATAATCTCCCCATCCAGCGCCTTTTCGAACTGAGAAGCCGGAACTTCTACGTTTTTGTTCACCCCCATAATGTCCGTGAATTGCAGGCGTAAAAATCGTACATTTTCCTCAGCGCAAAGTTTTAAGATTTCTTCCCGGCTCACGGTATCACCCTCCATTTATCCATTTTGGTTGTTTTCATGCCTTTGTTAAATTAATACGGTTACTATTGATTTGCCACTCTCTATTTTACGTAATGGGGAATTTTTGTATATTCTAAAAACTACCAGGGGAAAATAGAGGAGGTACGGATATGCGCATGTATTTTGATTTCCGGGACGTTTTTAAAGCACCTCGCATTGCTTTTAGCTTTCAACGCATCTGGACGAATACGCTGGGTATTATTCTGGCCGGCATAATTTACCTGTTAATAGCTTACCTGGCCTTAATGATAAATGGCGCATCCTTTCAGGAAATTTTTGCCCGTTCAGGGTTTTTCCCTTTTCCCATGGGGAAGTCTATGAGCCTGTTGGCCTGGATTGTCTGGGGAATCGGAGCCATATTGAGTGGATTGGTAATTTTGGTTACCAACACAGCGGTTGCCCGGCTGGTGTATATGCAGTTGCGGAATGAATTTTTTTATAGCTGGCGCCAGGCTTTTCGGTTTGCCTTTAAAAAGTTCCTTTCCATTATTGGGGCTTATTTTACCTTTATTTTTATGATCGCCTTCTTCGTTGTTGGGGCATTGGTTATGGGGATCATTGGCCGCATTCCAGCAATTGGGGAGTGGCTAAATGCTTTGTTAACGATTCCTTATGTGCTCGCCGGGGTGTTGTTGGCATTTATTGTACTGGTAACGGTGGTCAGCATTTTGATAATCCCTGCTATTCTGGCTACTATGGATGAAGACGCACTGGGAGGGGTGTTTCAATCCTTTAGTATTGTGTACAATCAACCCTGGCGTCTGGCAATTTATAGTGTTCTGGCGGGTATTTTGGAGTTGCTGGCATTTGCTTTTTATGCTGGAATGCTAAAAGTGGGGTATCGGGTATTTGCGCTGTTGTTTGAAGTGGGAATGGGCGAAAAGTTTTATCGCATTGCCGAAAATAGCCTGGCCTGGCTGCAGCACATTCTACAACCCCTGGAAGGGGCACTTTTTACCATCTGGGGAACCTGGACTCCGTACCTGTATTTTTCGCACCCGCATGCCACTATGGCACTTTCGGGCACTGAAGCTATTGCCGCAGTAATTGTAACTTTCTTTCTGGGGCTTTTAGGCGTGAGTGTAGTGGGATTTGCTGAAGCTACGGGGAATGCTGGAATGACCCTGACGTTTTTAGCGCTGTACAAGAAGCAAGAAGATGAAAACCTATTGGAACGAGAAGATGATGAGTTAAAAGAAGAAGAGGAAGAAGAGAGCGAACAACAGAGCCGTAATGATGAAGAGCCGGCGGAAGCGGAAAAGCCTGAAGATGAAACCGAGACATCCGCTGCAACGGATGAGAACGAAGAAAAGGAAGAAAGTTAATCTGCATTTTGTTTAACCAAACAGCTGGAAGTAAAAAGCGCGCAACAATACTGAGTTGCGCGCTTTCGTTTTTGTTACAAAGGGGCTGGTTTGTGTGGTGCTCATAGTTTATTTTTTCTTTTTGGCTCTTTCGTAAAGTTTCAGGTATTTTTTAGCGCTGTTTTCCCAGGAAAAATCTTTTCGCATACCTGCCTTTTGAATTTTACTCCAGATAGTGCGATCTTTAAAAACTTCAATCGCTCGCTGAATTGCCGTGACCATGGCTTCCACAGTGTATTCCTGAAAAGTAAAACCGGTGCCTTTTCCTGTTTGTGGGTCTACATTTTCTACAGTATCAGCCAGTCCCCCGGTTTCTCGAACAATGGGGACAGTACCATATTTTAAACTATACAGTTGATTAAGGCCACAGGGTTCAAATCGAGAAGGCATCAAAAACATATCGGCACCGCCTTCAATAAGGTGAGCGGTCTTTTCATCGAATTTAAAGTGAACAGCCAGCTGATTCGGGTATTTGGCAGCCAATTCTTTTAAGGCTTTCTGATAATTTTCTTCACCGGTTCCCAGGATGACCATCTGTACGCCCAATTTCATGATGGCATCCATCCCGTTAATAACCAGGTCTATTCCTTTTTGCTCTACCAATCGATTAATCATTCCAATCAGGGGTGTTTCAGCATTAAACGGTAACTTAAATTGTTGGCACAGTGCTTTCTTGTTTTCCTCTTTCTTGTCCAGTGTTTTGGCATCGTATTTGGCTGCCAGGTAACGGTCTGTTTCAGGATTCCAGACGGTATAGTCCACACCATTTAAAATGCCGAATAAATCCTTTTTCCGCTTTTGTAACACGCTGGCCAGACCAAAGCCATATTCATCGGAACTGGTGATTTCATCTGCATACCGTTCGCTTACAGTGCTCAACACATCAGCATACAGAATGCCCCCTTTTAATAAATTCAATTGCCCATTGAATTCAAAAGCCCCACCGGGTTGAATGTCCGCTTCAGCAATGTCCAGTTGTGCAGCTAATTCTGCCGGAAAAATCCCCTGATAGGCCAGGTTATGCAGGGTCAGTACTGTTTTGGTTCCCTCAAAAAATTCATCGCCAGCATAGTCCTTCTTTAAATAATAGGGAATTAAAGCTGTTTGCCATTCGTTGCAGTGAATGATGTCCGGTTGCCAGTACAGCAATTTTAAAGTTTCCAGGACAGCTTTACTGAAGTAAGCAAAGCGTTGGGCATTGTCTTCAAAATCTTTTCCACTGGTTGGATCCTGGTAAATACCTTTGCGGTCAAACAGTTCGGGAATAAATAGAAAATATACATGCACTTTGGTGTTGGGCAAAAAGGCAGTTTTGCCGCTGGCAACGCGAATGGTTCCCCCCAGATTCACTTTTACTTCCCGCAAGCGAATAACGTCCCGTAACACATATTTGCGGTCATTAATCATACGATATTTGGGCATCATTAAGCGGACGTCCTGTTCCAGGTTTTTTAATGCTGCTGGCAGTGCTGCAGCCACATCGGCCAATCCCCCGGTTTTGGCAAAAGGGGTAACTTCCGATGACACAAAGCATATTTTTAAGGATTCCATTGAGGTTCTCTCCTGCGTTTAATCGATTTCTATCGTTTTTAAATACCGGGCAGCCTCTTCGGGGCTGGTAGAATTAATGTAAAATCCGGTGCCCCGTTCAAACCCGGCAACCCGGGTTAATTTGGGCATAATTTCAATATGCCAATGATAATAAGGATGTTCCGCATCTTGCATGGGTGAAGTATGAATGATAAAATTATACGGTGGATTATTTAGCGCTACTTCCAGTTTTTGCAATACTAATTTTAAGGTAATGGCCAGATGTTGCAGATGGGTGTCGCTGCTTTTTTCGTAGTGGGATTGGTGATGTTTGGGCAAAATCCAGGTTTCAAAAGGAAAGCGTGGGGCAAAAGGTGCAATAGCAATAAAATGCTCTTCTTCGTATACCACCCGCACCTGATCTTTTATTTCTTCACGCACAATATCGCAAAATATGCACCGCTCTTTATACTGGAAATATTTGCGAGCACCTTCCAATTCTTCCACCACTGTCTTGGGTACAATGGGCGTGGCAATCAACTGTGAATGACTATGTTCCAGTGAAGCCCCTGCTTCGTACCCCTGATTTTTAAACACCAGCACATATTTCAAGCGAATGTCGTTGCGTAGATCTGCAATTCGTCCCCGGTAAACTGTTAAAATGGTCTGAATGTGGGGAATTTCCATCTGGGACAATTTAAGCTCGTGATGGGGAGTTTCAATAATAACTTCATGGGCGCCTACCCCATTCATAACGTCATAAATGCCCTCACCCCGACGGTTTAGCTCCCCTTCAACCCGCAAGGCAGGGTATTTGTTTGGTACAACCCGTAGAGACCACCCCGGACTATTGGGAGTGGTATTTGACGGTCGAATGGCAAAAATTTCGGGTGGGGTTTTGTCTTCGTTGCCGGGACAAAAGGGACAGAATCCACTTTTTCGTGGTGCGGGTGTTACCTTAAAATCATGTGGTCGTTTGCCCCGTTCTGTTGAAATGATAACCCACCTGCCAATGACCGGATCTTTACGAAGTTCTGGCATGCATTATTCCGATGTCACATTATTACACTATTCACCATATTTAATAAATTTATTCATGTGCCCAGGTTTAATCAAGCGAAAAGAAAAGCTCTGTTACTTATGGGTTATTAAAAAACAAATAATAAAAAATATTCGCTATTTAATTTTCAGTTTTTGGGATGTTGTTTGGCATTATTATCCCTGAAAAAACATACGGTAGTAACCGCATGAACCTGCTTGAATGTCTTTGGCCTGACCTTTTTCTTGTGAATATTTTCACTTCCCTGGCGCTGTTGGCGTGTGTCCGGGTATCGATCGGGTTTACACCTTTATCCTTGCCGGGACAATTTTTAAGGAAGTGTGGTTGCAATTCTGCCGTTTTTAATCATCCCGCTTGGAATAAAC
>Ga0256839_1003644_pt1 | contig 15740 bp, 12 predicted proteins | sample 354166metaG_FD_185968 | JGI IMG/M metagenome (GOLD analysis project Ga0256839, IMG submission 185968) | Hydrothermal vent microbial communities from Mid Atlantic Ridge, Atlantic Ocean - 354-166 | ecosystem: Environmental > Aquatic > Marine > Hydrothermal vents | place: Atlantic Ocean: Mid... | reverse complement strand
GGCAGATGATGCAAATACCGATGATGATGTGATGAAAATGGAGCGTTCAGCGTGTCCAACCTGTGGTTCGTGTTCGGGAATGTTCACGGCAAATTCAATGAACTGTTTAACCGAAGCACTGGGGCTTGCACTACCGGGCAACGGCTCAATGCTGGCCACTCATGCAGATCGTGAAGAGCTATTTTTAGAAGCAGCGCGTCAAATCGTTAAGCTAACAAAACGCTATTATGAAGAAGATGACGAGAGCGCATTGCCACGCAATATCGCTAATTTCAAAGCCTTTGAAAACGCCATGTGTTTAGATATTACGATGGGTGGATCAACCAATACCGTCTTGCATTTGCTAGCCGCCGCACATGAGGCAAAAGTGGATTTCACGATGGATGATATGGATAGGCTTTCTCGCGTCGTGCCAAACTTGAGTAAAGTTGCACCAGCCACACAACTTTTCCACATGGAAGACGTGCATCGCGCTGGTGGCGTATTCCGCATATTGGGCGAGCTTGAGCGTGGTGGAATGATTCACACTGATTGCTTTACCGTGCATGAAAAAACCATGGGCGAAGCGCTAGAAAAATGGGACATTGCAAGAAATCCTTCCGAAGCCGTACAAACATTCTACAAAGCCGCACCGGGTAACGTGCCCACACAAACCGCATTCAGCCAAAGCAAACGCTGGGATGAATTAGATTTAGATAAGGTCAACGGTTGTGTGCACGACATCGAAAATGCCTACTCAAAAGATGGCGGATTAGCCGTGCTGTACGGCAATATCGCAGAAGATGGTTGTATCGTAAAAACCGCAGGTGTTGATGAAAATAGCCTGACATTTACAGGCAGAGCGCGCGTATTTGAATCACAAGACGATGCTGTTACCGCAATTTTAGCCGATGAAATCGTAGCAGGTGATGTAGTTGTAATCTTATACGAAGGTCCAAAAGGCGGCCCAGGAATGCAAGAAATGCTCTACCCAACCAGCTATCTAAAATCAAAAGGGCTAGGTAAAGCCTGTGCGCTAATCACAGATGGACGCTTCTCAGGTGGCACATCAGGCTTGTCGATAGGGCATTGCTCACCAGAGTCTGCAGAAGGTGGCGCGATTGCTTTAGTAGAAGAAGGTGACACGATTGAAATTGATATTCCTAATCGTACAATCTCACTAAGCATCAGCGATACTGAAATGACTGAACGCCGTGCGAATATGGATGCAAAAGGCAAAGATGGCTGGAAGGCTGCACCTCGCCCAAGAAATGTAACGACAGCTTTGAGAGCTTATGCGGCAATGGCGACTTCGGCAGCAAAGGGTGCGGTGCGGGATGTTACGCAGGTTGAGCGTTAATTAGCTAAGAATTATAAGGTGTGTATTAATTGTCTCAAAAAGTGAATATTTTTTTGTGTCACTACCGTCATACTGGCGGATGCCAGTATCCATCGCAGAAGCATAGCGCCAGTTCATAGATGGATTCTGGTATTCACCAGAATGACGAGCTATTTAAGACCTTATGATATTACTTTTGGAATAATTAATAAAAAAATGAATTTTAACGCAACTTTTAAACATTGGATCAAAAGCAAAATACTCTGGATAGGTTTAATACTACTAAGCCTTTCAATGGAAGGCGTTGCTTTGTTTTACCAATACGTCTTGAACGAGCCTCCATGTATTTTATGCATCCACTTCCGCTTACTTTTTATTGCCATTATTTTATTCTCAATAATAGGATTGCTTACACGGCATTCTAAAGTAGGTAATATTTTCAGCCTTTTGGGTATTGTGGCTAGTTTCGGATTTATGACGGAGCGAGCTTATCAATTACTGGGCACAGAACGACTTTTTATATCAGGTGAATGTGGTTTTGCGCTGAATTTCCCTGATTGGTTTGCCGTAGATAAATGGTTCCCATCATTCTTGCAACCCATGACATCGTGCGGATACACCCCTGAAGTGTTATTCGGTATAACAATGGCAGAAACTTTGATGGTGTTTACGGTAGTTATGACGCTTTTTAGTTTATGGGCTTTGGTGCTTGGGATGTCTAAAGAATCTTCTTTTTAGTCTATTGCCTGCAAAGCTACTTAGGGTCGGTTTAGCTTTGATATACCGATCCATGATTGCATCACGATGACAGAGAGTTGAATCCACCGTAAATCTAGCTTTAAAGTGCCAACCACTCCTTTGCAATAGTCTCCCCCGTTAAATGCTGTATAGACGCGAGAGCATTGCTTTGAAAATGCTGGTGCAATTCCACATCATAAAAAAGCTGATCTATCGCTTTACTAAATTCTACCGTATTTTCATTTTCTACCAATAAACCATTCACGCCATGCTCGACAATTTCTCGTGGCCCTGTTGGGCAGTCTGTGGCTACTACTGGGCATTTTAATGCCAGAGCTTCAATCAATACCATTGGGAAAGCTTCTGTTCTGCTACTAAGCGTAATGAACCTTGCGCCTGCTAAATAAGGAAATGGATTGCTTTGCGTGCCTACAAAATGGACTTTATTTTCTAGTTTTAGTTGTTTAACTTGCGCTTCTAATTCTGGACGTAACTCACCATCACCGACAATTACTAAGTCACAATCTTGCTGCATTTTACTGTTTGAATAAGCATTGATAAGAAGATCATAACGTTTTACTTCATGAAAGCGACCTAGCGCAACGATATAAGGTTTTGGGTGTTGATAAGGTTGATCGACCTGAGCAGTGATATCTTCAACATCGACTGGGTTATAAATACGAGATACATTTTTTAAGCCGTAATCACTGCGTAAAATACTGGCTACATCTTCTGACACGGCAATGATATTTTTTACTCGATGATAAGTTAGCTTAACCAAGGCAGATTCAAAAAAGCTTAATTCCCTAGGGTTGCAATGTACGGATAAAGCGGCATTTTTAAAAACCATTGCAGTAGGAAAGTTGGCCGTTTCCATAAAGCCATAAACGTAATCAAACTGTTCATTTTTGATTGTTTTGCGTAAATTGTAAGCGCGTTTAAAGACGTTAAAGACTTTTCCTAAGATGCTGGACTTTTGAGGGCAGTCTAAATGAATCAACTTACCGGGTGCTTTATAGTGAGTATCATCGTCTTGAAAAACAATAATGCTGACTTCGTTATTTTTTGCGAGGGCATTGGCAAGGTTAATAGCGACACGTTGCCCTCCACCTAGGTCAAGATCTGCAATGACGATTGCTATTTTTTTCATTTTTGGTGTTGCCCAATTGTTTTAAAATTAACTATTTTTATAGTTGAGGTTGCTTAAATTTTAATCAATTTATAAGACGGAGGGAATTAAAGTTGGATAAGCTGAGGATTCTTGCAGATTGTTGGACGTGATACGCTAACGAAACCGTCATGCTGGCGTATGGCAGTATCCACCTCTGATACGGTAATGTTGTCTGTATGGATTGCTGTATTCACCACAATGACAGGGCAACATAGCTAAACGTACAACTTAAATCCAATTTTGTTAAGCCAAGCCTTCTCTTGCTGTAAGTCAGCTTCTAAAAGCGCACTGTTTTTTATATCTTCAGGTAATTTGAGATGTAGGCTATCAGTACTAGCTTCTACTTCGGGTAATATATCCTCATCAAGCCTCGCACGGTGTAACAGTACCGCTAAACGCAATAAAATACTGAGATACCGAATATCTTGTCTCTCATCTTCATGCAATGTTTCAAAAATATCAGCAGGTAGCTTCTTACGATGGGTATTCACAAGAATAGCAAGCCAATATTGCCTGCGACGCGAAAAACCTGGGATGTCAGCATACTCGAGAATGTGCGAGCCTTGCAGATGATGTTTATCATGGGTAATGCTCAAGCCTAATTCGTGCAATTCTGCTGCCCATGCCAGTGTAAGGTGTCTTTTTTTACGGATTCCCCATTCTTTTCTAACCTGTTTAAAACAATGCAACGCCGTTTTTTTAACACTTTCTGCGTGGTTAGCATCAATATTAAAGCGCACCATTAAGTCTTGCACACTGCGATCACGTACATCTTCGTGTTGGATGCGTCCAAGCATATCGTAGAGCAAGCCTTCACGTAGAGCGCCATCAGACACAGTCATCGTTTCAATCTTTAGAGATTCAAAAACAGCAATTAAGATTGCTAAACCACCTGCGTATACAGGGGCGCGATCATCTTTAAGCCCAGGTAAATTGATATGCTCAATATTGCCAAATGCAATTAAATGATCACGTAGTTTGTAGAGGCTTTTTAAGGTGATGCCAAATTTTTCTAGGCCAAGTTCAATGATAATGGCTCGGGTTGCTTTGATTGAGCCAGACGAGCCTACTGCGCGTTTCCAGTTAGCAGATGAGAATGCTCTTTGGATGGGCATAATCTCGAGGCGTAAGGCCGTATCGGCTGACTGCCATTTATCAGCACCGAGATCACCATCAGGGAAGAATTTTTTGGTAATGCTGACAGATCCAATATTAAGGCTTTCCAATATCCTAGGTTCAAATTTTTTGCCTATAATGAATTCAGTACTACCGCCACCAATATCAATGACTAGCTGTTTGCCTTGATCATCAGAAAGTGTATGTGAAACACCCAAATACACCAGACGTGCTTCTTCATGCCCTGGAATAATTTCAATACGATGCCCTAAGGCTTTATTGGCTTTGCGTAAAAATGTGGCAGAGCCTTTCATGGTGCGAAGTGTATTTGTGCCCGCTGCGCGAACCGCTTCATGTGGTAGGTGCCGAATACGATCTCCAAAGCGTTGCAAACAATCTAGTGCCTTTTGTGCAACATTATCATCCATATTGTTATTGGCATCTAGTCCACCCCGTAGACGAACCATTTCTTTCATTTGATCAATCATGGAAATATTTCCATAATCATCAACGCGGGCAACAATCATGTGAAAGCTATTAGAGCCAAGATCAATAGCGGCAATAATTTCTGGGAGTGTTTCTTGTTGTTGTTCTTGGGAGGTCGTCGGTTTGGTTGTTGTCATGGATGCTTACTTTAACACTGAGAGCAGTCTATGAAAACAACATCTTATAAGCATTGGCTAGTAACATTAGTACTAATACAGATACTAAAACACGACGAATAAATTTGTCACCGCCTTTTATGGCAGAGTGACTTCCCAGCCATCCGCCAGCAGAACTTGCTACTAGCATAGGTATAGCGATTGACCAAACGACCTTACCAGCAATTAAAAAGGCGACTCCTGCCCCGATATTGGTCAGTAGATTTAGAGGTTTAATAGTGGCAGTGGCGGCTAATAAATCAAATTTTAAAAAACGTCTAACGGCAATCGCCATATAGGTTCCAGTGCCAGGGCCTAAAATACCGTCATAAAAGCCTAAAGGTGTAATGGCAAGAATAGTTTTGGACGCACTCACTTCAGTTTGGCTTTTATTTTGTGATGCTTTATCGTTCAATACGATAAAAAGAGCGATAGGAATACAAATTAAAATAGCCCAAGCGAGAACAGTAGCAGATGCATTGAGCGCCATTTTTCCGCCAATATAGGAGGCAAGCAAACAAGGTATAGTTGCATAGAAAACGGTGCGCCAATGTATGCGTTGTTCAAGTGCATATTTGATCACTGCAAGGGTAGTGCCAGCGATGCCTGTCATTTTATTGACTGCTAATGCAGAAACAGGAGGTACGCCAGCAAACAATAAAGCAGGGAGGTTTAACATTCCGCCGCCGCCCGCGACGGCATCAATATAACCTGCTGAAAATGCAACAAGTGTCAGGGCGATTAACCAGTAATTATTGAGTTCGAATACGTTTTCCATATAGAAAAGCAATACAAATCAACGAAAAAGAGGGGGGGTGGGCATGAAAATCAGGTTTTTATACCCACCCCCCCTCTTTTTCGTTGATTTGTATGTAAAAAGCCTCTTTTTATGTATTAGCCTTGTTGTAATAGGCGTTCAAGGTCAATTAAAGCGGCATTAGCACGAGATATGTAAGATGCCATAACCAAAGAGTGGTTAGTCACAAAGCCAAAACCTTTTCCATTAAGAATAATTGGGCTCCACATGGCTTGTTGTGTGCCTTCTAGCTCACGAATAATTTGGCGCAAGCTGATGAGCGCATTTTTCTTCTCAAGCACTGAGCCAAAGTCTTTTTCGACAGCTCTTAAGAGATGAATTAATGCCCAAGTTTGTCCACGTGCTTCGTAAAAAACATCATCAATTTCATACCAACTGGTTTTTATATAATTTGATGCTGCGTTAGGTGTAGATTGCTTAGCTTCTGCATCACCAGCAAGGTCGGTGTTGAGTTGCTCTTTACCTACACTAGCGCTTAAGCGTTGAGAGAGTGAACCTAAACGTCTTTTCACTAAGCCTAACCAATCCACAAGATTGTCAGCACGAGAATAAAATTGTGCATTTGATGCACTAGGACTAGCGAGTCGTTTTAGATAACTATTTAGGGATTTTACGCCGTTACGATATTGGCTTTCGGCAGGTGGCAATATCCATAAGTTTGTATCGGTATGAAACTTTGTTGCCGTGTTAACCAAATCTTTATCTTCGACAGATTGTGATTGAGAGCGGCTTAAATCATTACGTAAAGCCAGTGCCATATCACGTGATTGAACCAGTACGCCAAACTCCCAGTTTGGCATATTGTCCATTAAAACACCGGGAGGCATTCTATCATTTTCAAGAAATCCGCCTGATTTATCGAGCAAGGTTTCTACCAATCGAGATAAGGTTGCCGTGGTGGTAAAGCCATTGACAACTTTCACACCCATCTCTTCTGCTACAGTCTGTGCATTGGTATTTACATCAAAGCGGTCTGGCTCGTTACTCCAAAAAAACATCAAAAGGAGCATGAGAAAAACAAAGGTAAAAAAGAACATTACGATTGTCCATTTTAATCCTTTTTCTTTCCAAGTAGATGGTTTGTACATGGATATAACTTTTGCAGTAGCGCCCATAGTATTCTCTCAATTTTGGGGATAGTAATGCTTGGATTTTAGCACATGGTGTATCTTGCTTAGTAAAAAACTGAAAATTGAAAACTAGGCAGGATAAAGGGGAGTTAACCCATCTGTATTTTTTTGTTCGTTCTTTTGCTTTTTATGTAATCCATCTTCAAGCAGTTTTGTAAGTGCTTGAGCATTCCAATTTTTGGTATCGTCACCGTATAGGCTTTGATCTAGTTCTTGAATAATTTCTGCTCCTGTTTCTAAGCGAGAAGCAATATTGCCGAGGCTATGGATAGAATCGTCAGCCCAATAAGCTTGTGCATAGCTAATTAACTTTGTGGCAATCAACTGCTTATCGTTATTTTTACAAGCTTGTAAACAGTCAGAATGTAAAACGGATAAGTTTTGCGCCTTGTTTTTAATTGGAGTACTAGGCGAGGCTAATTTTTTTGAGCTGTTTTTAAATCGATAGATAGCGAAAGCAAAAAGTAATAATAAAATAGCTAAGGCTATTAATGTTTTCCAGTCCCCGTATTTTTCTTGAATATTACTTGCCAGTTCAGTGTTGTCGTTTAGCGTATCTACGCTTGGTTTTGTATTTTCTGGGGCTATCTTTTTTGAGCTATCTTCAGTGGAGACGTTTTTATCAGCGCTGTAGCTTAAATCTGGTGCAACATTGAGATTCCATTCTGGCAATGTAAATGTACGTTGTTTTTTATTTTTAACATCCCACCAATCAATCATTATTTTGGGGAAGCTTACTTTTCCTGAGGTATCAGGAATATAGCTAATATCTGTTTGTTGTATGCCGTACACGGTGTTGCCGTCTGTACGAGTTTCTGATTTTGCCTTTTCTGGGTAGCTTTTTATGTGATCAGGTTTTGGGTATTGAATATCAGGAATTTGTGAGCCAGCCAAGCCTTTGGCTTGCAATGTTAACGAACGAGTAACAGGCTCTCCCATTTTTAAATTAGGAGGATTTGTTGCCCAACTATCTTTGATGATTAGATCTTCTGCAGGTAGCCATGTTGAGCCTGTAAAAGCATCAGGGACCGGCATAACCTCAACTATGATTTTTTCACTATCAAGGCTAAAAGGTCTACTTGGCCCGCGTGAACGGCTGGATAGAAATCCACCACCAAAGGTATCTTTAAAAAACGGATCATTCCTAAAGTCATTAAAGAAGCGATTAAGCATATCCGTTTCATCCATGCGTTGACGTAGCTTCGGAGAATCGCCACCGGATAACGCAATACGCCCTGTAACGGTAGCAGGAGGAATAAACAAAGTACCACTTTTTTCAGGTGAGATAACAAAGCGCTTTTCAACAACATTAAAGCGTTTTCCTGCTCGAATCACTTCGTAACGCTTGTCAGTCCCTAATTTTTCTATAATTGCATTCTCAAGTTCAGGCGTTTGAACTTGCGCGGTTTGTAAGGTGGAATCATAAAATAGTTTTATCGTGTAAGGGAGCTGTTGTTGGACAAATGTAGTATCACCTGATGTTCCTATGGTTGATTCTATAAAAACATGTTTGCTGGTTTCTGCTGCAACCTCAGGGGGCAAACTAGTAATCGAAAGATCAACAGGATTAGTTTTAAATTGTCCTACGGTTATAGCGGGGATTGTTAAATTTCCTTTTGATTTAGGTTGTAATTCTATTACCCAACTCTTTTTGAAAGAGCTTTTTCCATTCATTATTCTTATTTGAGAATTTGTACTATTACCGATGATAGTGAAATCTTTTAATAAAGGATTGAGATCTGGTTGCGCGTTATCTTTTTTATCTGTTTCTATATTTAGCGTTATAGGGTCACCGGCAAAAAAAGAGGATTTATTAAGAAACGCTTTCACCTCAGCTGATGCGCTGTGCATCGCTAATAATGAAAGTATGAGCGATAATAAAATTTTTTGAATAAAGTTAGTCATTTTTTGCGTGATAGTTGCATTTACCAAGGTTGTTTTGTCTCGTTAATTGAGCGTCTGCGTTGTTTGTATTGTGCTTCAAACTTACGGCGTAATAATCCACCAGGGTCATCTGGGATTCGACGCAACCATTGCTCTGCCGCCATTTTTTCTTCTTTACTTAGTTCTTTTGCGTTTGCTTTAGTTCCTTTTTCTTTTCTTTTTTCATTCTCAGTAGCGTTATTTTTTGCTTCGCTATTTTTTGATTCATTTTCCGATTGTTTATCGTTGCTCTCATTTTCTTGGGAGCTTTTGTTTTCTTTTTTATCTTTTTCGTCTTTCTTTTTTGCCGCAGATGGGTCTTTTGGTTGATCCTCGTCTTTTTGCTTATCTAGGTTTTTATTGGCTTCAGAAAACTGGTTTTTGTCATCGTCTTTACCACTTTTGTTGTTTTCATCTTTACCCTGTTCTCCTTTTTCACCCTCCTTTTTTTCTGTTTTATCTCCTTGCTTGCCTGTCTTACCATCTTTGTTTTTATCATCAGACTTTTGTTTATCTTTTTTGGAATCACCTGATGCTTGTTCTTGTTTCTTTTTTAATAACGCTTCCATAGCAGCCTTGTTCTTTTTTGCATCTTCCATATTTGTTTGTAGTTTGAGTGCTTCCTCATAAGCCTTTATTGCTTCTTGGTATTTCTGTAACTTTGCTAAGGAATTGCCTTCGTTATAACGGGCATCAGCCCCTTTCGCTTGTTTAAATTCTTCTAATGCTTTTTCATAATTCTTATTTTTATAATAAGCACTACCACGAAGTGAGGGTTTTTTCGAAAGCGAACTTGCTTTATCGTATTGCTGTTCTTCTAATGCTTTTTCGGCTTGTTGTTCTTTGTTAATCCAAAGATTACGCCATGTGCTACTTAGTGACTCAGTCATCGGAGAGGCAAGTACGGGCTGTGGATGCATGACACTGATAAGAGTGCCTACAATCAAGACATTAAATAACCAACCACGTCTAAATGCTAAAGCCGCTAAGGGTAGTAGCAGTAAAATGATGAAGGGGCCTGATGATTTCCACTCTTCAGAATTTAGGTCATCGTTGGTTTTTGCTTTATCTTCAGGTTTAGCAATATCAGTGGCAGTTGATGCGGTAAGTACGGCTTTTAAGTCAGAATCTGTTGTGCTAATGAGGTGAAATTTACCGCCACCATTTGATGCAATTTCTTGGAGGAATTCAGAATCAAGGGCTACGGTAATACTGTCGCCATTTCTATATTTGAGTTGGGGTAATTTTCCACCAAGCTCTGTGCCTACGGCTAAGACAGAAAGGGTGTGTCCATCAGCTTTTAATTTTTGCGCCGCCTTTAATGCAGCACCTTGGTCTTCGACACCATCTGAAATAAGTAATACTTGCCCCTTTGTAATACCCGCTTGGGTGAGTAATTCATGCGCTTTTATTAAGCCTAAATCCACACGGCTACCTTGTGATGGCATAAGATCAGGGGTGAGTACTTGCAGTAAGGCACGGATTGTTTCTGAATCACGGGTGAGGGGAGATGCGGTAAAAGCATCGCCCGCAAATAATACCAGACCTATTTGCCCTTCTTCATTTTTAGCAAAATTATTAGATAAAATATCCTCAATTTTGAAACGCGCCCGCGCTAGACGAGAAGGCTTCAAGTCATCAATCTGCATAGAGTTTGATAGGTCTAAAACAATCACACGTGCAGAGTTTGTTTGAAAGACAGGGCGAGGTATTTTCTCCCACACTGGGTCGGCAAGTGCAATGGTTGCAAGTAACCAAGCAAATGCTAATAACCACTTGGCTATAGATTCTGAGTAGCTATGATTTTCGTTAGAGCCCTGTAGTAATAGCGGTAAAAGCTTGGGGTCGATGACTTTCTCCCATGCTTTTGAGTTGCCTGTTTTTGTGCGCACAATAAGCCACCACAATATGGCTAAAGGGATTAAAGCAAGCAACCAAAGTGGCTGTAGGAAGTGTAATTGATCCATTTTTAAGACCACCCCCCCTCTTTTTCGACGTTTTGTATTTTATTTTTGTGTTTCTCTCCTTTGTTGGAAGGGGTAAAAAGGTTGGTAGCAACACTAAATAATGCGATTAACGCGCTTAGTAACAAGGCAAGTGCCAGCGGATAATAATAAAGTTCTTTAACAGGGCGATAGCTTAATTCATCTTCTGAAACAGGTTCTACTTTATCGAGTATTGCGTAAATCTCCAATAAACTCTTAACATTATGCGCTCTAAAATAGCGCCCCTTTGTTTTATCAGCAATAGCTTGAAGCGTTGGCTCATCCAAATCTACCCCGCCTACTCGCTGCCTACCAAAAGGGGTTTGAATGATTCGTGCATCTGCTCCAATACCGATGGTATAAATTCTCACTTTTTCTTGTGCCGCAAGATCGGCGGCTTTTAAAGGTTCTACATTGCCGGCTGTATTTGCTCCATCGGTGAGTAGTATGAGTACACGGTTTTTCTCATCCTCTTTGCGTAGGCGTTTTACGGCTAAACCTATGGCATCTCCAATTGCGGTCTCACGTCCAGCTAAGCCTAGTGCTGATTCTTTTAATAAGATATTTACTGTTTTACGGTCAAAGGTAAGCGGTGCTTGTAGATAGGCTTGTGTGCCAAAAAGGATAAGCCCAATTCGATCGCCTTTACGTTTGCTTATAAAGTCAGAGGCAACAGCTTTAACGGCGGTTAAGCGTGTAACAGGACGACCTGAAATTATCATATCAGCGGCTTGCATGGAGCCTGATATATCCACCGCCATCATGAGGCTTCTGCCAGTAACAGGTTGCGTGATGGTGTCGCCAATAAATTGTGGACGCGCAGCTGCCGTGACTAATAATGCCCAAACAATTAGCGCTAAAATTAGCCTCAATAATGAGCGTGTATTTTTGTTTTTTGTAAATCCTGGTTGTATGTCTCTAAAAAAGGGAACGCGTAAGGCCGCTTTATTACTCTCTGGCGCTACAGGGAGTAATAAACGAACAAGAAAAGGTAGAGGCAATAGTAGGAATGCCCAGACGAAAGTAAATTCAAGCGATGTTGATTGCGTTAATGATGCAAATGAAAATACATCAAAGAACATATTGATCATGGCTATCATCGGTTACTCCTGAGTACTTTTTTAACCCAGTTTTTAATAAGAGGAGTAAATTCATTAATATTCAAGTTTTCAATTTTATGTTCAGACTGCTTGTTTGTTTGTTTATCTAATTGTTTTTCTAGTTGATAGGGAGCTTCAATCAAAATACGCCCAGCGCCACGGCTAAACTCATGAGTATCACCCGATTTATCTAAAAACTGTAGCCAATCACTACCTGTAAGGCTGGCAATTTCTATTCGAGGATAATAAGTGATTGCCAGTTGACGAAGTAAAGTGTTTATTTCTGCGATAGTGGCATTGCTGGGGTTTGTTTTAAGTTTGGTTTCTAATACCTCAAACTTTGAGAGAATCATTCGTCGATGCTTTCTTTGTTTCGCGCGTTTGATTGCTTTAATAATCAACCAAGAAGAAGCGAATAAAATGAGAAAAAGTAAAATCCACCAGCCAATGGCAAGCGGCCAAATACTGGCGCTTTCGGGTAAATGAATGTCTTGTAATTGTAATGATTCCATAATATTTAAGCTGCTCGTGATGCTACGGAGCTTCGTTTATTACTGTTACCAAAGTTTTTTTGTAGCGTAAGCAAAACATCATCTGCGGTAGATATTTGTAATAAGGGAATATTGTGGCTATTCATTAAGTCTTCAACCATTCTATGGTGCTGATTAAAGAACTTTTGATAATGCTGGCGTCCTTTCTTCGACCGTGTATTGAGTATTCCCGAACGCTCACCATCTGTTACATTATAACGAGCAGGTGGTGGTGGCGTAACTTCCAACGGGTCAATAATTTGAATAGCTTGAATATCATTATGGCGTGAGAGACGTTGTAAATGTTGGGTAGTCTCATCATCAATATTGTAAAAATCACTGATCAAAAAAACTAAAGTGCCAGGGTGAGCTAGGTGTCTCAATCGTTTGAGTTGGTCATTTAAACTGGTGTGGCTACCTGTGGTTTGCATTGCTTTTTGTGGGTTTGAATGAATTACTAATTCACGAATAAGCTGCAAAGCACCACGTTTCCCCATTTTTGGTGGTAGTTCTTTGTGGGTCTCTGCTTCGTCGCCTTCGGTAATCAATAATGCGCCGACACGATCACCACGAGAGGCAACCGCCCAAGCAATTAAAGCGGCTGTTTTAGCGGCAACGACTGATTTAAGTGAATTGGTTGAGCCAAAAAACATTCCAAGGTTAAAATCAACCAGTAACACAACGGGAAGCTCACGCTCTTCTTGATAGAGTTTGGTGTGAGGTTTACCTGCTCGCGCCGTGACGCGCCAATCCATATTACGAATGTCATCACCCGCTTGATAAAGCCGTGATTCTTGGTAATCCATTCCGCGGCCACGAAAACGTGATCGATGTGAGCCTGTGGTTGAAGCACTGGCATAGGAGCCTTGGTATAAATTTAGCTTGCGTGCTTGTTGCTGTAGGCTGATAAGATCATGCGCTGTTACGTGAGTAGCAGAATTGAGTAAAGAAGAGTTTGGTGACTGATTTTCAGGCGCACCCTGAGAGTCTTCTATCGACTCTGTTGTTGAAGGCTTAAACCAGCGTGTAAAAAAATTCACAATACCAATACCGCCTTAAGAAACCGGCACCAATTTGATCAATTCTTCGATAACTTTATCTGGCGTAATGCCTTCGGCTTCGGCCTCATAAGAAATCAAAATACGATGGCGTAAAACATCATAAGCAATCGCCTGCACATCTTCGGGTGATACATAATCACGCTCGTTTAGCCATGCGTGTGCCTTGGCACAACGGTCTAATGAGATGGTAGCACGAGGGCTTCCACCATAGCTGATCCATCGCGCAAGGTCTTCACTATAAGCCGATGGATTACGGCTGGCGAGTACGAGCTGCACTAAATATTCTTGCACAGGCTCTGCCATGTGGATATTGAGCACTTCTTGTTGGGCGTTCTCTACATCATTCTTAGTGAGTTGAGGAACAGCCTCACTTTCTTTAGTGAATGATTGCTTCGCTTGTTGACGAGCCAATTCTAAAATCAGGTTTTCTGCTTTTGCCGTTGGGTAGCCAATGCAAATATGCATTAAGAAACGATCAAGCTGCGCTTCTGGTAATGGATATGTACCTTCTTGCTCAATGGGGTTTTGGGTTGCCATTACCAAAAAGGGTCGAGGCAATGGGTAGGTTGTACTGCCAACGGTTATTTGATGCTCGCCCATCGCTTCTAAAAGAGCAGATTGTACTTTTGCAGGCGCACGGTTTATTTCATCCGCTAAAATAAGGTTGTGAAACAACGGGCCTTTTTGGAATACGAACTCACCCGTTTCAGGGCGATAAACATCACTACCTGTTAAATCACCGGGGAGTAAGTCGGGTGTAAATTGCAAACGATGAAAGTCACCTTCAAGCACGCTAGAAAGTTCTTTAATTGCGGTGGTTTTGGCAAGACCAGGTGCACCTTCAACTAAAAGGTGGCCATCTGCTAATAAAGAGATGAGTAGACGGTCTACCAGTAAATTCTGCCCAATGATTCTAGTTTGTAGATGTTTACGTGCCTGAGAAAATCTATTATGGCTACTTTCAATATTATTTATTTGTTCTGTACTCATGCTCTTTCCCAAAGTTATAGTTGGATATAGTTATTATAAAGATGCTCTTTAGTGCAAGTTACTAAGGGTAAAAATATAAGCTTTATTTGTTAGTTATCAAGCGTAATTTAACTTTTTCTTATTTTTTAGTCAGCTAGGTGACACTGTTACGCCATTAAAAAACAAAAAATGCTATACTATAATCATTATCAGTAAAATTAATCAAAAGGAAAAACATGAACAAACTCTTAATTTCTTTAATTACTATTTCAAGTGCTCTAATTGCTGGATGTGGAGGAAGTAGTTCTTCAACTGCTTTGCATACCCTAGATGGTAAGTGGACTACAGGTTGTGTTTATGATGCAAGTGTAAATTTAGCAGAATTCAATATTTTTACTATAAATGGAAGTTCATACTCACGTGATGCATCTGTTTACAATACAAGTGATTGCTCAGGGTCTCCCTCAAATAAAGTTGTAATAACAGCAGATATAGATTACGTTGGAAAACAAATAACAAGTACATGTGCCGCTGAAAAAACTAATATCACTTACACAAAAATTATAGTAGATAATATAACTTTAAATACACAGCAGTTTAATCAATTTTTATCAGATATTGGTACGTCAAATCCAGAATATGATATTGCCTGTGTTAGTTCTAATAGGTTATGGATAGGAGATAAAACGAATGGTAAGGACGCATCTACTGAAGATAGAAGACCTACCACAATCAATCTTAGTATTAGTGCTACGAGAATTTAAAAAAGCATAACACGTTTTTCAGCAAGGCGTTGTATTCTAAATAAGAATATAGGTGTTCTTTTTTCATAGTATTCATGATAACTGTATGTGAATTTGTTTTTTTATTTGTGTCTCAATACAGTTTTCATCATTACCATTTCGATCTACTACCATGAATCCGCTGTTATCATTTAATGGCATTAAATAATGATGCCAAACACCTTTATGATAATTTACGCCTTGTTTGCCATCAGTGATGAAGAGTTCGAGCTTATCGGTGTTGAGTGTTTCGGACGGTGTTGAAACTAGTACTAAGAAAGGGAGTTCACCCAGTGGATAAAAGAGTTGACTGCCGAATGGATGGTATTCCATTTTCTCAACCCTGAAAGGGAATTTAATCGCATTAGAGTGGACGAGGCTAATGCAGGTTTTACCGCCTTTTTCTTCTACATCTATTTTAGCAAGATCAAAATAGCGCGTGGCTAAACCGTAGTTCAT
>Ga0256839_1003643_pt1 | contig 15742 bp, 11 predicted proteins | sample 354166metaG_FD_185968 | JGI IMG/M metagenome (GOLD analysis project Ga0256839, IMG submission 185968) | Hydrothermal vent microbial communities from Mid Atlantic Ridge, Atlantic Ocean - 354-166 | ecosystem: Environmental > Aquatic > Marine > Hydrothermal vents | place: Atlantic Ocean: Mid... | reverse complement strand
CGCATTCGACTTCGATGAGAACAGCATGCAATTGGAAGGCGTTCAGGTGATGGTGGGGAACGAACAGAGCAGCCGATTTTTGCCCACGGTCACGGGAACCCCCGCGCTGCTGCCATCGGCTAGCAATCCTGACGGCCTGGCGTTACGGATCGACACCCAGGGCTATCTTCTCGATTTCTCCGACCTGTTGCCGGGTGTGGTGATTCCCATGCCGGACGTTCGTTTTGTAAGCCCGGGCGCCTCCCTAAGCAAGACGTCGACTTCCATCGACCCGATCGTGATCCCGATCGATTTCGTTGGGGAAACGAACCATCCCAATCCGGGCGATCGGGTAACGGAAGCCCCGAACCCGGTGATTCCCGACGTAACGCTCATGGAGGGCACGAACACGGTCGTGGACCAGACCTTCCTTTTCGACACTGGTGCCATGTTGAGCGCGATGTCGACAGATGCGGCGGTCGCGTTGGGCTTTGACCTGGGCCATCCACAGTTTACGCTAGACGTGATGGGGGCAGCGGGCTCGGCTGTCGAGGTCCCTGGATTTTTCCTGGATGAGCTGGTTGTCCCCCTGGACTCGGGTGCGAGCCTCACGTACAAGAACGTTCCCATCGTTGTGCTTGACGCCGCACCTGGTCTGATCGATGGCATTTTCGGCACCAACTTGATGAACCCGGCCGAAACGGTGCTCTACAGTCCTTACCATCCTGACGGGCCGCGTGTAGAGATGACCTTTTTCGCGGACCGTTTCCTGCAGGAATTGGATCTCGATGACAAGACGCTGGGCCTACTACAGTCCGTCTCACCGGTCCTGGCGAACTCCCTGACAACACCTCAGATCCCTGGTTTCCAGACAAACGAGGTCATTCCGCCCCCCGCACCCGGCCCAGACCATTTGGAGCCTAACGATCGGCCTCGTGATGCCGTCCGCTTGAGCGAACTGTTCCACGAGGAGTTCGTCAACCTCTCCGGCAGCAAGCAAGACATCGACTGGTACCGGACCAGGGTAGCGAATACGGGACTGGCCACTGTTAAAGTGACGTCGACGGCGGACGCCGTGATCCGAGTTCGCGATATCGGCGCGCGGAAGTGGGTCGCTGTGGGCCGGAACCGAGTTGATTTCCTGGCTCGGAAAGGGCACCGCTATCTCTACCGTGTCCGCGTTCTCGCCAATGAGCTCACCACCTACAGCATCGCGTTCCAGACAGGCATCCGCATGAGGGGCGGGACGTTGCTCCTGCTTGGAACCTCAGGGGCGGACACGATGGAAGTTGCGCAAGCCAGCGACATGTTTGTGATCAACGACATCCTGTATTCTCCGGAGCTCTTCGACCAGTTCTTCGGCACGGCCGTCCCGCAACGGCTTCGGGCAGTTGGTCGCGGGGACGGTGACCGGATCGTGCTGGACAGCTCGGTTCTTGTCGACGCTGTCCTGATCGGAGGCGGTGGTGACGACATCCTGCACGGGGGTAGTGGCAACGACCTGATTCGTGGGAGTGTTGGGGATGATGTGCTGTGTGGGGGTGGCGGCGTCGACCGGGTCTATGGTGACCGAGGCAACGATGCCGGGGGGGGAGGAAGTGGTGCGGACAAGCTTTGGGGCGGCCCGGGCTTCGATAGTTTCTTCGTCGACGACGTGGCGGATCTCGTCAAGGACCTCGTGGAAGGCGAGAGCACTATCGACGGAACCTGCCCCATGAGCTAGACGAAACGCTGGTTCTGCTTGTCCTGGACAACTGCAGTGTACGAGAACGGCGCCTGTCTGCCGGGTGGCCAGCGTGGGCGAGTAGCGCTTGGTTAGGACTGAGGACTACGCGGTAGAGAGCGTCGAGCCGGGGTTGAGGTTGGGGAATACGCCACTACTTCTTTGCCTTAGCCGCTCGCTTCTTCTTGGCTCCTGCCCGTTTCGCTCCGCCTCGTGCGGTGAGTGCGTTCTTGATCACGCGCTGCGCTTTGGTCGCGTCGGAAGCGGATTCAAAGCCAAACACAGCCGAGTAATTCCTACCGGCCACCTGTGCCGCCAGGAACTTCAGGTTAATACCCGCCTGCGCGACGGCATTGGCGATCCGGTGTCCCAGACCCGGCGCATTCGGGCCCTGGACCACAAGAACCGGGACGTCAGACTGGACGAGCCCAACGGATTTCGCTGCGTCGGTTTGCTTGCGTCCCTTAATGGGACCCACCTCGACGACCCCTCGGTTCGGGTTCGCGGGGTCCACCCAACCGAAGACGACGGATAGATCGGCGCCTGCGTTTGCCAAGGGCTCCAGAATCGCATCGAGCGCCCCTGGTCGATTCTCCACTTCGGCACGCCAGACTTGCAACTTGCCAATCGTGGTCGCCATAGCCTCACCTCCTTCTCCTGGTTCGACTCCGCACCATCCCCCGACTCGACGCTCCACCACTCCACACTTTCTACGACTTGCTCAGCGCACTATCATAACCCCCTGCATACTCCAAAGCAATAGTTGAAACGCACTTCACACCCGTATCCTGTGGCACGACCGCTGACACCCTCATGGCGTCAGGACTCTAGCCCCCTTCACGACGATCGGTTGCTGACGCGATCCGTGGGTCGCCGGAAGAACAAGCACAGTCAGGGGTGAACTGGTTGACCGAACTCAGCTCACGCGAACAACAGGCACCGTGGGCTGCTCTGCTGAAGGGCTCCCCCGCGCTGCTATCCTGGCCATAGCCGACCGGTAGCGGGGGGTGTAGCGGCACAGGGCGGGTAGTCGGTCTAGGATCCGTGCAACCACATCGGCCAGGCAACGCCCCAGCTTCCGGTGGTGGCTGGTTAGACGGAGCCCCAACCGTTGCCTCATCGGATCGGGCAGCGTATAGGCGGCCCAGAAGCGGAGCAAGGGTGACAGAGGCCGGCCCCACCAGATGTCGCCAAGCAGCGCACCGGCCACCCGTCGCGACGCGTGGGTGGCGAACCAATAGGGCCATGAAAGCTGCTTGTCGAACCACCCCCGGAATTCTCCCCAGCTTCCCGGCAGGAGCCGAGGGGTAATGCCGAAAAACAAGGCGAACAGTTTGCCCTCCTGGTAGAGGGCGTCCGATCGCTGGTCGGAGAGCGGCCCGAACAGCAGGCCGAGCGTGAAGACGGCGGATTCGATCAGCGTGGCGTGTACCCACAGAGTCAGCGCCGGATCGGTAGCGTCATAGCTTCCCCGTACCGCTGCCGGTACATCCTGAGGCATTGGCCCTCGAACCCGCAGGTGCCGCAGGTACACCTGCCGCGCCACTTCGCACGCCTCGTCCGCCGTACCGAAGATGATCGCCTGGACGGCGCGAACCGTGTTGAGTGCTCGACCGAATGGGTCACGTGTAAACCGACTGTGTCGCAGGACGCCTTCGGCGACCTTCGGGTGAGCTACCTGCATCAGGAGGGCACGCAAGCCGCCGAGGTTGAGAGCCCATTCGCGATTGACCGCCCACGCGACACTACCCGGACCGAAAAACCCAACTCCGGGATGGGGAGCCAGGCGGCGCAAATAGTCCAGGTATTCCTGGAACTCCGTGGCCCCCAGCTCGCATGGCTCCTGCGGTCGATCCCACACGAACCGTTCCAGCACGGCGCGCGGGTATGCCCCTGGTTCGTCCGGGATAGCCACCGTTCTCTGCGTTTCGCACCCCCGTACTCGTCCCACAGCACACTCCCGGCAGTCGGCCTGTAACGCGATGGCAACCGGCAAACCTCGAGCCGCACCCGTGATTTGGCCCCCTGCTTTGCCAACGCCCCGGCAACCGTTCGCTTTCGGCCGCGCCGCCCACAAACGAAGGAGTTCGTCCGCCTGTCTCAGTAAGGAACGTCCTTACCGGTGCGCCACTTGTACAGCGACTCGACGAAGTAGTGATCCCCCCAGATGACCGACTCGTCCACCCCCAGCCCTTTGGGGAGGTGGTACACGCCGTGCTTCAGAATCCCTTCCCATTCCGGTTCGTCCACGGCAAGAAAGTGCGGGGAAGACAGGGCCTGGGTGATGGCGGCAGAGGCAGTGCGGTATCGCTCGGCTCTGTCGCGCCTTTCCTGACGATCGCTTTCCCCTGCATCGGTATCGGCCCAGGTTTCCAGCACGTCCGCCAGCGTCCATAAGCCGCTTGCGGCTATGGCGGCCGCCGAGCTGTCCCGCTGAGCGTCGGCCTGGCCAACGAGCGAAAAGTCCCAGGGGGGAACGTTGTCCTCGGGAAGGTGGTTGAGGAAATAGTCCGCGCATCGGACCGCGGTATCGAGTAGCTCGCGAGCCCCCGTCAGTCGGAAGCAGCGGGCAAACCCATACAGGGCCCACGCCTGCCCCCGGCTCCAGCAGGACTCCGCCGAGGCCCCTTGATGGGTGCTCTCCCGCACGAACTGGCCCGTCGTCGGGTTGAACACCGCCTCGTGCACGGTGGAACCATCCTGCCGGACCAGGTACTTCTGGGACGTCACACAATGCTGCCACCCCACGTGCCAGAGGTCTTCAGCGGCCTGACCGGGCGTCTCATATCCCCACTTTTCGACCATTGGGTCCTGTGGGAGGGCGTCCCGCTTGCGCAACCAATGGGCGGCAACGAATAGGATCGGGACGTTCATCATGATGTCGATGAAGAGGCTGTGCGGCCCAACAAAGGAGGCGATGTATCCGCCCGCCTTCTGGAACCGCTGGCGCAGCGCCATCGCTGCCACGGCCACGTCGTCCATCAAGCTCGGTTCGCGACACAGCTCGTACCAGCGCGCATAACTGGACAGGAAGATGAACCCAAGATCATGCACGGTCGTGTCGTGCTTTCGTTCTTCGAGCGGCCGCGTGTAGCGTTTCGCCTCTTCCCCCCAGCCTCCCTCACCGGCAAGGGCGAACAGCCACATCATCCCGGGCAGGAATCCGTCACACCACCGCGTCCACAGCTCCCCCTCGGCCCCCCACCTGCCGTTCACCGTGTACATGGGGTAATAGCCAGGGTGGCGTTGGATAAGCTCGCGTACCTGCTCCTGGCTGAACTGCCAGGCGCGGTCCAGATCCGTCCGACTCATACCGGTTTCGCCGGCCATTGCACCGTACTCTGGGGAGAGATCGCCTGTGCTGTGGAATTGTAGCCGCAGACCGGCGGCTCGCCGCTCGGACAAGGGGAATGGTCGCCTTTCAGCGCTGCGCGCAGAACGGCGGTAAACTGCGCACCGGAGCCAACTTCACGCTGGCGCACCGGCCGGTTTCCCAACTGACCTTGCCGGATGCGGCGAGCTAGTGCAACCTTGCAAGGAGCAAGCTAGAGTGCGGCCGACCGCAGGGAGGGTGGAAACGCGGCAATCAACGGCTGTTGGGCCCCACGTCACGATGGGCTAAAACGGGTGCTGGGCCAGGGTGTGAACGCAAGAGCTCACCTGCCGGAAACAGGTTTTATCGTCGCCGTCCGACAAGCTCCCGGAACCTAGTAAGACCAGGGTGGCACGGCATGTCCGAGCGGAAGCGAGTGCTCATTACAGGTGCAAGCGGTAACTTGGGCAGCAAGTTGAGCGAGCATCTCCGCGACAGGTATGATCTGATCCTTCTAGACAAAGATCCGAGGGGCAACCCGAACATCGTCCAGGCAGACCTGTCCCAATGGGATCCGGCCTGGGTTCGGCACTTCGATGGCGTGGATGCCGTCGTGCACCTGGCAGCCAACCCAACCGCGTACGCGCGGTGGGAAGAACTGATTGGGCCCAACATCGACGCCGTGATCTATGTGTTTGAGGCATGCGCCCGAAATGGGGTGAAACGTGTCGTGTACGCGAGCTCGAACCACGTCATGGGAGGCTATGCGGAGCTGCAGAACCCCTACTGGCTCACTCCGGATCTACCGCCCCGGCCCGGGCTCCGGTACGTTGCCGGAGGGGAGCTCCGCGACAGCACCGCTTACGGCGCATGTAAGCTTTTCGGCGAGCGGGTGGGGAAGTGCTATGCCGACATGCACGGGCTCTCGGTTATCGCTGTGCGGATCGGCTGGGTGCGCAAAGGGGAGAATCGGCCGGAAGATCTGCCGCCGGAACGGGGCCCCTGGTTCCGGATGATGTGGCTGAGCAATCGCGACTTTTGCCAGCTCATGGAACGGGCGATCGAAGCGGACCTGTCCATTCGATTTGCGGTAGTAAACGGGATGTCGAAGAACCTGGGCTCGCGCTGGGATCTGACCTCAACGCGCGAATTGTTGGGATACGAACCCCAGGACGATGTGACGAACATCGGCGACGTGCGCGCCACCTGAACGTTGTGGAGAACGCTTCCGCGATTCGCATGTACGCAGCCGCTCATCTGTCGGCGGAGTCGGGCGGAGGTCGCCTCTTCCCCGGCTGGTGCTGCGGTTCCTCCTTGCTCCGCCCCGCTCTCCACGTCGCTCCTTCATCGCCATTGACAGGGATTAGCGAGAACCGATAATCAACCCGGCCCACCGGATGGGCGAGAGGTCTGCATCCGTGCGGCGCTGTGATTGGAGCAGTTCGGATGGACAAGGCGCGTCCGGTCCTTCGACCCCGGTACCTCTGTCTTGTCGTCGGCGTGGCGGTTGTGGTCGGACTCGGCTGCAGTTCCGGCCGGGTGGTTCGCTTGAGCGACGAGACGTTACCTCCGCCGCCACTTCCTACAACGATGACCGTGCGCGGGCAATCTCCTGAATACGGCTACAGCTCGATCCCCCCGGACGAAGGACAACCTCCTCTGCTCGACTTCGACTCCTCCGCGCCGGCGGCTCAGCCCGGTGCCGATCTTGCTCCCCCCGCACCGCCCTCTGCACAACCCTGGTCCCTGCCCGGCCAAGAGCCTCCCTGGCACCGCTGGGCGATGAATCTGTTCCGCCCTGTACCGTGCGGTACAGCCGCCCCGAGCTTCGACGGCCAGTGCCCGACGGGCACGTACCCGATCGAGTACGTCCCGTTCGCCAATACGTGGGCATTTGCGTACTACGACGGTTTCGACCTGCCGGAGGGTGGCTTTCGGAACGCTGCCCGATTGGGGGTGAACTGGGGATTCCCCCTGTTCAGCGACTATGTCGGGTTCGGGGGTCAGATTGGGGGGTCTGGATCAGTCACGGAGGATCAGGAGCAGGTCTTCGTCACGGCCGGCCTGTTCTGGCGGGGTGACATGCAGTACGGCTCGGCGTGGAACGTGGGCGCCGTGTTTGACTTCATGCACGATGGGCTTTTGGAAACGCAGGTAACCCAGGTAAGAGGGCAAATTAGTTACGTGGCTGATTTTCGTAACGAATTCGGAGTGTGGGGAGCCGGGCGGACTTCGGATGACATTACGGTCAGTAATCGGGTTGCCGAGCCTGTCGGTCAGGTAAATCTTTTCTGGCGTCACCTTTGGACCGTCGGCCTGGACACAACGGTCTGGGTTGGCTGGCGAGATGGCCAGAGCAAAGCCGATGAAAGCAACGACGCGTCTGGGGCCGCCATCGGAGCCCGCGTCTACTACCCTCTGACGGAAAGCTGGGCCCTTGCCGCCGGCGGCCACAACGCGTTCGACTCAGACACATGGAACGTATGGGGGGGAGTGGAGTTTAGCTTCGGTGGTCTGGCGCGACCACGATTCCTCGGGCAGTATCGTCACGCTCCGCTTCTGCCCGTGGCAGACAACAGCACGATGACGCTCGCCATCGAACCACGCTAAGTCCTCCCCCCGCCAGCAATGCCGCGGTTCCGGGCGCGGCACGGACGCGGCAACGAGACGTGAAGCTGGTCTGGAGAGCCATATGAGACGGTTTTGGTCCTTGATCGCCGTTGTCGCAATCGCCTTCACGGGCTTTGCCTCGGGCGTGGTCGTAACCCTCCGCTACCTGGCCGCCGCGGCCCCCCCTGTGCCCCCACAGCCGGTTCCGACAACCCGACTGCCGGCACCGCAACCGCTGGTCGCAGAGGGAGGAGAATACGAGGACTCGCCGTGCGACTCAGAAATTGATCCTGTGGCTGACAGCGAAAATCCAAGCACCGACGACCTCGCCGCAGAACTCGCCCCGTCGGCCGCCCCGATTTTCGTCAGCGATCGATCCGAACTGGGGGCGGGCCCGTCGCCTGACCACAACAGCCCTACTAACACGCCCGTTCCATCGGTTGCCTTTGCAGCCGATCATCGCGTGGCTGTGTTCGATGTGCACGAGCGACGCGCCGAAGAGATCCTGCCGCTCATCCGGCTCACCCGCGTGACCGCAGCGGTTGACGAGCTGACCAACAAGTTGGTCGTTTCGGGAACCAGCGAGCAGTTGGATGCCGTAGCCTTTCTGTTGAACGAGCTGGACGTCCGTGCTCCTGCATCGGACGATTCGCCTCGCGTGGCCGACCGCTCCGGCAGCAACGACACCGTGCTGCGGCTCTACCACTGGCCAAGCTCCCAGCTCCCGAAACTGCATGCCCGCATCGCAGAAATGACGGGCGTCCAATTGGCAAGCGATGGTGAGATCGTGGCGGTCTACGCCACCCCCGCACAACACCGCGAACTCGAGCAACTTCTTCAATCTCACATCATCCCGGACAAGGCGGCACCGGCGGTGGAGAGCAGTGGGGTAAACAAGGCCGACAACCATGCCCCCAAACCGACAGCCGCCTCCCAAACCGTTGCGTCCGCCTCCATCGACACGGACGCGATAGCTGAGGGCAACGACCCCAGGATCGTCGTCACCGCGGCGCCAGTATCGGACAACCAAGCGGAGCAGCCGGCGGACGCTAAAGCGGACGTACCGGTCGCCATTGCGTCTTACCGGATCGCGTCCGCCTACCTCGCTCAGGACGACCTCGGGGAGGTCGCCAAGAAGAACAAATGCGTGGCCGCGTTGCGCAAATGGCTGGGACGACTTGCTGCGGGACGGTTCACCGCAAACGAAGTCGATGCTTGCATTCAGCTTTTGCTCGGGCTGGGCTTGATCGCACCGGCGGAGAATCGCCAGCTTGCCGTGAACGGCGACAACGGCGGTGTTCGGTTCTACGTCAACCAACAGGGCGAAGTCGTCGAGAGTGGCTCAGGCGGCGCCCAGGGCATCCAGCAGGTTCTGCTCCGTCCAGCCACGGCGGGCCGCCTCCTGGTTCGGTTGGCCAGCGCCAATGAGGAAGAAGGCGTCTCGGCCGAAGTAGGCAAAGCGGAAGCAGCCGTGGCTCTCGTGCCCTCCCCGAAAGACGATTCGAACCAGCCCGACGTGCTGCTGATCGTTCGGCCTGTGCCCCCGCATGCGGCACAATCCGACTCCGTAACTCGGAGGTGACCGTCCTCACCGCCCGCGCAGAACCGGCTTTGGCTGACCAAACAGTCTGCATTAGGGCCCCCTCTTTGAGGGGGCTTTGGCATGCGCATTCGGCCAGAGAGTTCCCTCCCCCACAGCCGGGCAACCCGGGGCCACCGGCAAGAGACGGGGACCATCGCCACAACGCCGTCTGCGAGTAAGTAACTATCCCGAGCCCAGAGGGAACGAGAACCGACCCCGGGCGGGTTCACCGACCAACCGGGCGAATCGGGAACTTAGCGCCCCCCGGGTCGAAGCAGGCACCCTTTTCGCCTCAGCTCACCCGCCCGCCACCGGCGGGAAGATGGACACGGTCTGACCGTCCTGAAGCGGAGTATCAAGTTCGGGGCAGTGCTCGCCATCAACCATGACCAGCCGAGCAGCAGACTGAGGAATCCCGAGTCTTTCTACAAGCTGACGGACCGTCGCCCCGTCCGGCAGCTCGACCTCCGCCTTTCCCCCTGTAGCGTCTGGGGGCAAGTACTTCCGCAACGTGGCAAAAAGCTTCACGGTCACCTTCAACCGTCTTTCCTCCAGTTTGCTCCGCCGCTAGCCGCACTCGCTCCACAGTCCGGCTACGGACCAGTGCCGCGGTCCAGCCGTGAGGACGGGACCGACTACGGGCCGACCAGCGTGGGAGTGAGCGTGGCACGGGGGAAGGAACCGCGGCAAGCCGTCAGCGAGAGCTCACTTTCCAAACACCTTGCGGAACGTTTCCGCCAGGACCCGATGATGGGGGCCCTTGTCGCGTTCGCTGTCCGGCTGCACATTCCCAGGCCGGTAACCTGCATCCTCCGAAGGCACCGGCAAAACCGTCTTCTCGAGCAGAATCTTCGCCACCCCTAACGCAGCGTAGGGACGGCGCAAGTCAAGGGGATGCGACTCCTTCAGGTATGCCTTCCACGGTCCAAGCTGCACCTTGGTCTGAATAATCCCCTTTACCATGCCGATGTCCGCAAGGTGTGCTACGTCGGAAGTGGGGCCCAGGATAATCGCGCCGACCATCCGATCGCCGTCAAAGACATACTTCCGGTAGACCGGCCGAGCCGGATTGGACAGGCGGACGCTATCTTCGTCACCGGCCCATCGCCCGAAGCTGGCCGCGTGCAATCCGCAGACATCGAGGACGTTCATGGATAGGGAACCTTCATAGACCACCTCCTGCCCGGCCATGTTTGCCCCCGCCACGCGGCCATGCTCGATGGCCGTGGGCTGGATCGCGTGGATTCCTCGCCCACCGAGAAGATCGATCCCCTCCGCACAATCCCCGGCAGCATAGATGAACGGAAAGTTCGTCTGCAGCCGCTCATTGACGAGCACCCCCTCGTTGATCTCGATGCCGCTGTCCCGCAAGAACTCCACATTGGGCCGAACGCCTGTAGCCACGACCACACAATCGGCGTCCAGAGCCGAACCGTCGGACAGACGCACGCGCAGAGCGTTGTCGATCTGCTCGATCCGTTCCGCCTGAACGCCGCAGCGAACCCGCACGCCCCGATCGGCCAACCATCGTTCGACCAAACCGGCTGCCTCCCGATCCAACATGCGGGGCAGCACATGCTCCTGAAGTTCGATCACGGTCAAGTCGCAACGTCGTTTATACAGGGCGTTCAGGACGATGAATCCGATGAATCCGGCGCCGAGAAAGACGACCCGTTTGCCCGGCCCGGTGAGTTCGATCAAGCGACGCGCATCCTCCAGGGTCCACAGGGTGGTGACGCCTGGCAGGTCGAGCCCATCGATGGGGGGACGAGCCGGGCTCGATCCCGTGGCAATCAGCAGGTTGTCGAACTGCAGAGTAGAGCCGTCGTCAAGCTGAACGGTTCGCTCGTTCGGATTCACGCGGACCACACGCTTACCAAAGTGGGGGGTAACGCCGAACCGTTTCAGGGTTGCATCGTCTGCGGTCAGGACATGGTCCTCCCCCACCTCACCGCAGATGTAGTAAGGCAGCACCATGCGCGCGTATGCAGGCTCGTCGCAAACGAGATGAATCTCACTTCCTTCCGGTTGAAACCTACGAATCGCTTCGATGGCGTGCATGCCGGCAGGGCCAGCACCAATGATCACATGTCTTTGGGCCATGTCCTCTCCCCCGATCCGCCGCAGCGTTTCGATGAACTAGCCTGCACGCAACTTGTCGAGCCCGAGCTCAGCGAGTTTCTCCGCACTCGGCTCACCCTGCTCAGTCCACCCCCGGAGCCGGTAGTACTCGGGGAGCATTTCGTGCAATCGATTGACTTCTCCCTTGGAAGGTCCGTACGGAATCGGTTCCTTCAGCAGCCGCTCGGGTAATGTATCATCCGCGCCGGTAAAGCCCGCTCGAAGCAACCAAAGACGCTCCAGATTGAAGATCCGTTCGCCCGCCTTTAGCAGATCGTCCAGGGTGTAGTCCACCCCGGTGGCTGCATTCAGCAGGGGCAACAGATCGTCCAGTTCCGAACCGAAGCCAACAAACAAGCAGATGCCACTGGCGTCGATGGCGCCGGTTGAGTCCTGAAGCTTCTTCTGGAGTTCCGCTTTCCCCTTGGTCGCGTGCGGGTCCATCTTGTACGGAACGCCCAGGATCTCCGCCTTCACCGAGTAGCCTTTCAGGTGGCATCCCCCTCGGTTCGACGTGGCGTAGCCAAGGCCCATCCCCTGAATCGCCCGAGCGTCGTAGGCAGGGAACTCCATCCCTTTGGAGCCCATGAACAGCTCCGGGTGGCCGAACTTCTCACATAACCGCTTAGCCCCCTCGGCAAGTTCCTTTCCGAACCCCCGTCTGAGGGCGGTCGCTTCGGTCATTGCCACCAGGGCATCCGCAGAACCGAACGGCAGGGGCATTCCGGTGATCTGGTCGTCGATATAGCCTTTCTCGTACATCTCCATCGCCGCGGCCAGCGTAGCACCGAAGCTGATGGGATCCATGCCATAGTCGTTGCACAGGAAGCTTGCCTTAATCACCGCGTCCATGTCGTCCACGTTCGTATCGCACCCCAGAGCCCAGATGTTCTCGTACTCGGGGCCTTCTCCGGCCAGATTCCAGTTCCGCGGTGAGGTCGTCACCGCGTGCCGGACCTTTCCCCCTTCGGAAACATGCGTGACCCGGCCACAGGCGATGGTGCACGCGAAGCAGGCTTTGTTCCGGATCGTGTACTCGGCCTTCAGTGTCTCGCCGCTGATCTTCTCGGCGTCCGAACCGGTCTCGTCGGGCTTCATCCGGGCGAGCTGCCAGTTCTTGGTAGGCAGGGCGCCGGACTCATTGATCACGTGGACCAGAACCGCGGTACCGAACTGAGGCAGGCCCTCGGAGGTAACGGGGCTTTCGCGCAGCCGGCGGCGAAACTGCCACTGGGCCTCCATCCAATCCCGTGGCCGCGCAATCGGCACTCCCCCTGTCCCCCACACCGCGACGGCTTTCAGATTCTTTGCCCCCATCACTGCCCCGACGCCGTTGCGGCCGGCGGCGCGGTGTAAGTCGTTCATGATCGCTGCGAAACGGACCAGATTCTCGCCCGCCTGGCCGATCGACGCAATTCGAACCTCCGGCAGGCCGACCTCGTCCCGAATCTTTTCCTCCGTTTCCCACACCCCTTTGCCCCAGAGGTGCCGCGCCGGACGGATCGTGACCTGGTCATCACAGATAAGCAGGTAGACCGGTTCCGGGGCGCGTCCTTCGACGATGAGCATGTCATAACCGGCAAACTTCAGAGCCGGCCCCCAATGACCACCGGAGTTCGATGTGGTGATCGTGCCGTTCAAGGGGGCCTTGGTCACGACCATGTAGCGGGCACCGCAGGATGCGTTGGTGCCCGTGAGCGGCCCGGTGGCGAAGATGAGCTTGTTTTCGGGGGCAAAAGGGTCGACCCGTGGATCCACCTCCTCGAAGAAGTACCTCGCACCCAGGCCCCGCCCACCGATGAAGTCCCGAGCCCAGTCGGTTCGAAGAGGCTCTACCCGGATCTCGCCACGGGACAGGTCCACCCGGAGCACTCTACCGGTCCATCCGCCGCTCATCGCATGGCCCCCGAAGCTGCGTCCGTTCGCGGTTCAGGCCAACCCCTGGAGCATCTCCTGGAACCGGGCCGACACCTGGCTGGCCAACCGCGCGGTCCACTCCTGACCGTTGGAGCTGTCCGCCACGGTGATGCACTCGGTGGGGCAAGCCATCGCACAAGCAGGCTCACCGCCGCACAGGTCGCACTTCGTCGCCTTGTGCGTGGAAGGCGACAGATAGGCCGTGCCGAAGGGACAGGCGATCACACACAGCGCGCACCCGACGCAGGCGTCCTCCAGCACAACCTTGGCCCCCGTCACCGGGTTCACCCCGATCGCGTTCACCGGACAGACGGTCATACACCACGCTTCATTGCACTGAAAACAGGTGTAAGGCGTGTAAGCTGCCTGCTCGTCGAAGATGAACACTTTGATCAACGAAGCCGACGGCTGGAACTGTCCGGTCTGAACCCAGGAACATGCGAGCTCGCACTGCATACACCCGGTGCATTTGTCCGGATCGATCCGCAAAGCGGTGGCCATGAGGACTCACTCCGTCTTCCCAGATTCTTCACTCGGTTCACTTGCCTCGGTCGCTTCCGGTTCGGGCAGCACCCGAATGATTTCGGTGAACTGGGCCCAGTACCGCCCGTCCACCAGTTTAAGCCAAAGTCGCATGCTTCTGCACTGGGCGCACTCGTAGCCCGTCAGGCCATGTTCCATAGGCCCCGAGTATCCACAGTCCACGCAGCGTCCGAGCACCTGCTTCTTCTTGTTCTTCTCCAGATCGTGATACGACGGGATCGAACCGATCATAGGGCCGAAACTCCCCAAAAACTGGGCCAGCGGACTGGTATTCTACACGAAGCCACCGGGAAACGGCGGGCGGCCGCGGCGTGCGCGACGCCGCAAAGGCGGCCCAGCTTGGGCCGGCTAAGGCCCGGAGAACGATGGCTTCGGGTGAAGCGATCATGATCCACCGGCCGGCGGCGTACCCACGCACTCGACGAGCTGCTCGCGCAACGTGGCCGCGTCGGCTGGACGCTCAAAACAGCGCGTCCCAAGACACACCGTCACCGCGACCGGACGGGACCCGTCCAGCAGTCCGCCGATCCCCGCCGTTGCTGCCATATCGGCCGACCAGCGACAGACCTTCCAGGGCAGGTACACCTCCTGCCAGACGGTTCGCAAAGCGGTCGAGAGGGGGAGCGACGAGTCGACCGGTGGATCGAACGAGATCTGGGCGGGCGGCGCCTGGGCAAAACACGCCGTAAGCAAGGTCGACAGACACCCGATGGGCTCGGTGCGAACGGCGTGAGCCACATTCCTCCAGGACAGTTCGAATAGCTCCTGTAACTCTCCGCCGGGGTTCAACCAGCCTAACCGGCCAAGAACGCAGAGCCACAACGCCGTAGCGGACGGGGTAGCGGAGTCGTGGAGCTCGGCAAGGTCGGGCACCGGTACGTCGTGTTCCGAAGAGACGTACGCCCAAACCCCACGAGCACGCTCGAACCTCCGTCGCGCTGCACCGCAGAGCATACCGGCCCGATGGAGCCATTCCTGACCAGCACCGGCCTCGTAGAGCGTCAGGAACGCGCCGGCAACCGCTGCATAGTCATCCAGGAAAGCCGGGCCCGACGACTTTCCCCTACACCAGCTATGGGCCAGAGCTATCGTGCCGTTGGGCGCGGACTCGTCCGTCAACGTGTCCCAGAGAAAAGTCGCTGCTTCGACAGCCACGTCAAGGTACTGGGCGCGTTGGAGAATCAGAGCGGCTCGAGCAAGGGCGTCGATCGTCAGGCCGTTCCATGAGGCCACCACCTTATCATCCCGCTCCGGAGCGACGCGTTGCTGACGAGCAGCAAAAAGCTTCGCCCTCACGCGCGCCGCCAGGTCACGGACAGCCTCGACGGAAACCCCCAGCGTCTGCGCGGCCTGCTCCAGCGATAGGTTCCGGTACAGAACAATTCTCCCCTCCCAGTTGCCGTGCTCGGAAGCACCGTACACGAGCTCGGCTACTCGGAGCTCGTCGTCGTCGAGGATCTCCCTCAGCTCCCCCCACGTCCAGACGTAATACTTTCCTTCTTCCCCCTCAGAGTCGGCATCCTGCGCTGCGGCGAACGCCCCCTCAGGTAACCGCATCTCGCGGATGAGATAGTCCGCGATGCCCTCGGCCACCTCCGTGTACCGCGCCGAACGAGTCAGCACGTACGCTTCGGCATAGAGCGCCAACAGAAGGGCATTGTCGTAGAGCATCTTTTCGAAGTGGGGCACCAACCAGCGGACGTCGGTCGAGTAACGGTGAAAGCCCCCTCCAATCTGGTCGTACATCCCACCGTCGGCCATCGCATTGAGGGTATGGGTCGCCATCGAGATGGCGGTGCTGTTGCCGGTCCGTGCACCGTACCAGAGACAGGCATGTAAGGGGGCGGTGCGAGGGAATTTCGGAGCACCACCGAACCCACCGTAGCGGTCGTCGTAGACCGCTTCCAACCGCGACACTACGTCGGCCAGCAAACCCCAGGCGTCAAGCTCGCCG
>Ga0256839_1003642_pt1 | contig 15745 bp, 11 predicted proteins | sample 354166metaG_FD_185968 | JGI IMG/M metagenome (GOLD analysis project Ga0256839, IMG submission 185968) | Hydrothermal vent microbial communities from Mid Atlantic Ridge, Atlantic Ocean - 354-166 | ecosystem: Environmental > Aquatic > Marine > Hydrothermal vents | place: Atlantic Ocean: Mid... | reverse complement strand
ACCGGCAATCCCTACCGCTATACAGGCCGCAGATTGGACGCCCAAACCGGGCTATATTACTACCGCGCCAGATACTACGACCCAAAACGCGGCACGTTCAATCAGACCGACCCGATTGGCTACGCGGATCAGATGAATTTGTATAATTATGTCTACAATGATCCGGTGAATGGGACGGATCCGACGGGTGAAAAAATGGAGGTTCAATGGCATCCAGTTATTGGCGTAGAGGGAACTCCTGATCACACATCAATCCGTTTTACGCCAGACAACCAAGAGAAATATGAAAACGATAATCGTTTTACAACCGTTGATGAGCAGGGAAACAGAACAGAGAACATTGATGCAGATGGGAATCGTTATTCAGTCCTAAGTGCTGGACCAGTAGACAAAAAACTTGTGAGTGATTTAAACCGAACTTCCGACTTGGGGGAACAAACTGGAAAAGTGGATATCACGTTACCAGATGGGGTTAGCGAAGATGACTTTTTTGAGTCCTTAATGAAAATTGATTCAAATTACGGCGACAATTTAAAATATGATTTATTTCCGCAACCGTGGTCAATTGGGACTTTAGGAAATGATTACAATTCAAATAGTTTCGTGTCTGGAGCATTAATTGCCACTGGTGCATTACCACCAAAATTGCCGAACATGACTACATTTGGAAATTTTCCAGGATACCTGAAGCCAGTTCCAAAAAAGCATTTCAAATGAAGTCGTACAAATTAAAAATTGTGATTATACTCATACTATGGAGCGTCATCTCCATTGTTGCTTACCCTTTAATTAGGATTCTCAATATCTCCTACGACGCTGGCGGCATAGACGGACTAATTTGGTGGACACTTTCGATATTGAACTGGCCTCATCAATTATTTGTTGATTTTTTTGTATTTGACATTTTTCATTTAACAGAAAAAACAAAATCAATTCTAAGTTATGTACTAGGATTGATGCTGATATGGAGTTTTCCGTTAATTTGGAATGTAATTTTACGACGAAAGTGAAGTCGCAAGGTCTATACTATTCCAAAAGCATTTCGGGTCACGCTTCCCGTACCAGTAAGAAATTACCGCTCTAACTGGTACGGGGAGAGCGGAAAAAGGAAGTAGCGCAAGATAAAGCGAAACGCCATTCTGACCCATCTCGCGTCTATCCCGTTCTGCGAGAAAGCGGTGACGAGAAAGCGGTGACAGTAACCGAATTAAGCCCTGTTTTAAGCTCCGCCATTCTCGTATGAAAAATCGGTGACAGTGCCCAACGGGCATGTCTTCCCGCAGCGCAGGCGCTTGCGCGGCGTGTAGGTGAACCGAATTAACGAGACTTAGTGGACTTGCGGCCAGCACCAATTTCATTTACCCTCATCCCATGTCCGCCACTTTCGCATATGCACAGTCACCCGAAACCATAACCGATGGTACGGGGCAGACGAGCGCTCCACCCGCGCCAGCCGCTAATGACAACGTGCCCTTGGGGTATAGCTGCCATCTTCACTTAGTTGCCCACAATAACGGGGCTATGATTGCGGCGCGGTATTCTGGCAGTAGTCTGGCCAGCGACGAGGAAGCTGTTGCGGCCTATGCCTATGATAGCTTGGGGCAGCGCACATCGGCCTGGTTTGGCAATGGCGCCATAAGCTTGGCGACACATCCGGTTACGGGCACTACGGGGGGCGGGCCTGCCTATGCGGAGCAGAGCTTTAGCTATGATGCGGATAGTGATCTTAAAAAGCTGAATATTGGCTGGGCTAATAATGCTTTGACGGGGCGTTCGCGTTTGATTTACCGCTACGACCAGGACGGGTCTGGCAAAATCACCAAAGCCTTCACCAGCCGCTCCGGCTGGCGCTATGCGCCGGGTGCGGATAAATCCCAAAGCTATCAGGCGGCGGCAGGCGAGGCTATGGCTGTGGGGTCTGCGGTCAACGCCCTTGACCAATACGGATCCATAGATTTGGGCGACGGGGCGGGACCGCTGGAACAGGTTTACGACGGGGCGGGTAATCTGACCTCCGACGGGGACGGGCGCATCTATACCTATAATTCCGAGAACCAGATGATCCGTGCCTATAAGCCGGGGTCGAGCGGATTTGATATGGAATATTGGTATGACGCGGAGGGGCGGCGCACCCACTCTATTGACCACAAGAACGGCACAGAGGCCGTGCATCAGCACTTCGGCCAAATGGAAATCGCCGATTACGCCGTGTGCCGCACCGGGCTTGTGGGTGGGGATTGTCCGGCCACCAACACGGTTGGCGCGGGCGTGGTCAGCAATCTTGACACCACATTCCGGGTGGTGTTGGGGTCGGGTGTGGACGAGCGCATCGCCTACCACGAGGTCAGCGGCGACAAGCTGTCCTTCTTCCTGACCAATCACCAAGGCAGCACGGTGGCTATGAGCGACCGGGATGGCCGCCTCAAGCCGATCAACACAGGTGGCCGCTATGTTTACGACCCCTACGGTAACGACACCAGAGGCGCCAGCATAACCGGCAATCCCTACCGCTATACAGGCCGCAGATTGGACGCCCAAACCGGGCTATATTACTACCGCGCCAGATACTACGACCCAAAACGCGGCACGTTCCTCCAGACAGACCCGATTGGCTATGAAGACCAGATGAATTTGTATAATTATGTAGGCAATGATCCGGTGAATGCGGTGGATCCGACGGGGTTGGCAGAGGAACTCACTAAGCATGCACAAAACTTACTTGATAAAGCTAAGTCGGATGTGAAAAGTAAACAACAAACTCCAATTTCAATTGGTGAAATTCCTTTATGGCCTGGAACTTGGGGAGAAAAGATGACTACTTCTCCAGATTTTTCTAGAGGTGGCACCAATGCAGAGCCAAGTGCAACAGCAGAGGAAATAGCGAGGTTAGATCCATCTGGAGCTTCAATTGCTAACAGGCCAGATTATGATCTGTCAGTTGCCATAGCCGATACGGTTAACCGTATCGGCAAAGGTAAAGTTAAGGGGTTACAACCTCACCCTTATAGAAATAGGCCTGATAGGAAAACAGGAGCGCAATTACCTAACTCAAAGGGGCAAGTTTATGTCTCTTTTACTGTTAAGGCACCTATTGGCTCACGCTATCAAGCAACTAATAGAGGAGCAGTGAGAATTCTAGTAAATCAATATGGTTTTGCTTATTTAACGACAACTCATTATAGCGGGTTTTCTCGGATTGCGATTAAGCCATCTGTAGAAATAAATTGGAATAAATAATTATGACTGTTTCTATAATGTGCAATAGTGACGGAACAATGGATTTAGATTCTATTGTTGATTGTTCTAAGGTAATCAATAATAAACAAATGGATTTAGATGTACTTGCGGAAAAAATTACGATTGCCTTTAAAGTTGAGTTAGTTTCCGACAACCCAATCGGCTACAATCAATTAGAAGACTATTCTTACGGCTGTTCCTTTACTACAAGACATGTCTCTCTTGGTATTATTAATATGAAAGCTCTTAGGAACATTAGCGATGATGATTATGATGATATTCTTAGTATTGTTTTTAGGTTAGTAAAAGAGGGGGTGCTTCAGAACCTCAACCTCAATATTTACATATCTGATTAAAGTTACTTTGTTTAGTTATTGTGTGGTATTGAGAATACGGTTTTATGTTCAGAGTGACACGCAAGATAAAGCGAAACGCCATTCTGACCCATCTCGCGTCTATCCCGTTCTGCGAGAAAGCGGTGACGAGAAAGCGGTGACAGTAACCGAATTAAGCCCTGTTTTAAGCTCCGCCATTCTCGTATGAAAAATCGGTGACAGTGCCCAACGGGCATGTCTTCCCGCAGCGCAGGCGCTTGCGCGGCGTGTAGGTGAACCGAATTAACGAGACTTAGTGGACTTGCGGCCAGCACCAATTTCATTTACCCTCATCCCATGTCCGCCACTTTCGCATATGCACAGTCACCCGAAACCATAACCGATGGTACGGGGCAGACGAGCGCTCCACCCGCGCCAGCCGCTAATGACAACGTGCCCTTGGGGTATAGCTGCCATCTTCACTTAGTTGCCCACAATAACGGGGCTATGATTGCGGCGCGGTATTCTGGCAGTAGTCTGGCCAGCGACGAGGAAGCTGTTGCGGCCTATGCCTATGATAGCTTGGGGCAGCGCACATCGGCCTGGTTTGGCAATGGCGCCATAAGCTTGGCGACACATCCGGTTACGGGCACTACGGGGGGCGGGCCTGCCTATGCGGAGCAGAGCTTTAGCTATGATGCGGATAGTGATCTTAAAAAGCTGAATATTGGCTGGGCTAATAATGCTTTGACGGGGCGTTCGCGTTTGATTTACCGCTACGACCAGGACGGGTCTGGCAAAATCACCAAAGCCTTCACCAGCCGCTCCGGCTGGCGCTATGCGCCGGGTGCGGATAAATCCCAAAGCTATCAGGCGGCGGCAGGCGAGGCTATGGCTGTGGGGTCTGCGGTCAACGCCCTTGACCAATACGGATCCATAGATTTGGGCGACGGGGCGGGACCGCTGGAACAGGTTTACGACGGGGCGGGTAATCTGACCTCCGACGGGGACGGGCGCATCTATACCTATAATTCCGAGAACCAGATGATCCGTGCCTATAAGCCGGGGTCGAGCGGATTTGATATGGAATATTGGTATGACGCGGAGGGGCGGCGCACCCACTCTATTGACCACAAGAACGGCACAGAGGCCGTGCATCAGCACTTCGGCCAAATGGAAATCGCCGATTACGCCGTGTGCCGCACCGGGCTTGTGGGTGGGGATTGTCCGGCCACCAACACGGTTGGCGCGGGCGTGGTCAGCAATCTTGACACCACATTCCGGGTGGTGTTGGGGTCGGGTGTGGACGAGCGCATCGCCTACCACGAGGTCAGCGGCGACAAGCTGTCCTTCTTCCTGACCAATCACCAAGGCAGCACGGTGGCTATGAGCGACCGGGATGGCCGCCTCAAGCCGATCAACACAGGTGGCCGCTATGTTTACGACCCCTACGGCAACGACACCAGAGGCGCTTCCGTCACCGGCAATCCCTACCGCTATACAGGCCGCAGGCTAGACGCCCAAACCGGGCTATATTACTACCGCGCCAGATACTACGACCCAAAACGCGGCACGTTCAATCAGACCGACCCGATTGGGTATGAAGACCAAATGAACCTCTATAACTATGTCAACAATGATCCGGTGAATGGGGTGGATCCGACGGGTAAGTGTGTGAATGACCCAAAATGTACAGGGAGTTTCGGTTCTAGGATCGGTCATGGGGCAGTCTCCTCTTTTTCCCGCACTTTCGAAGGAGGCGCTAATGATGTGGAGATTTAGGCAACATATAACATGTAATCTAACCGCAATTACTTCCATTGTCGCTTGCCGTACCATGGATGTAATAATTAACAACATCTTGAAAACGGAAAGTCCATTCTCCGGCAACTGTCCTGATTACTAATTTTTAGCCAAAAGTTACCCGAATATTAAATGATAAATTCATGAAGCGATGATGATAGAGTTTTGAAGGTTGGCACATTTAAACAATTACTGCAAAACCCTGTTTTACCAGATAGCTGGTAAACCCCTTTACGTTCCGGCTCATTTGTTTAGATTGCAACTAAATGCTTGGTGGGAATCAGCTACACAGCAACTAATTTTTCGTGCCATTGAAGCACGGGCAACATATTGAGAAACCTTGAGCTTAACGAATGACGACTAAAGAAGCAAAGATTGAACAAGACCTAATCGCCAAGCTGGGCGAGCTCAAATATACCTACCGTAAAGACATTCATGTTCGTGATGCGCTCGAAGCGAACTTCCGTCAAAAATTTGAAACCCTAAACAAGGTCAAGCTGACCGATTCCGAGTTTTTACGACTACTTGAACAAATCGTTAGCGCCGATGTATTTGCCTGCGCCAAAATTTTGCGCGAACGCAACAGTTTTGAGCGCGATGATGGCACGCCGCTTTATTATACTTTGGTCAACAATAAAGACTGGTGCAAGAACGACTTTGAAGTCATCAACCAGCTGCGCATCAATACCCGCAATAGTCACCAACGCTATGATGTGATTTTGCTAATCAATGGCGTGCCTGTGGTGCAAATCGAACTCAAAGCGCTAGATGTTCGCCCGCACCGCGCCATGCAGCAAATCGTGAAATACAAAAACGACCCCGGCAATGGTTATGCCAACACATTGCTATGCTTCATGCAGCTTTTCATTGTCAGCAATCGTTCCAATACAATGTATTTTGCCAATAATAACGCGAAGCATTTTAGCTTTGACGCAGATGAGCGGTTTTTGCCCGTCTATCAATATGCGGATGAAGACAACGAAAAGATTACCAATCTGGATATGTTCGCAGAAAAATTTCTAGCAAAATGCACATTGGGCCAAACCATAAGCCGTTATATGGTTTTGGTAGAGGGCGAGCAGCAAATGATGATGATGCGCCCCTACCAAGTCTATGCGGTCAAGGCCATTGTCGATTGTATTGATCAAAACCGGGGCAATGGCTATATCTGGCATACAACGGGCAGCGGCAAAACTCTGACATCTTTTAAGGCGTCGATTTTGCTCAAGAATAATGACGCCATCACAAAATGTCTTTTTGTCGTTGACCGTAAAGACCTCGACCGCCAAACCCGTGATGAATTTAACCGCTTCCAAGAAGGCTGCGTTGAGCAAAACACCAATACGGAAAATCTGGTTGAGCGGCTTTTATCTACGGACCATTCCGACAAGGTGATTGTGACGACAATCCAAAAACTTGGGCTTGCACTGGATGGTAGCCATAAGAAAAAATATAAACAAAGGCTAGAACCTTTGCGTGATCAGCGCATGGTATTTATCTTTGATGAGTGCCACCGCTCGCAATTTGGTGAAAACCACAAAGCCATTAAAGAGTTTTTCCCTAACGCCCAGTTGTTCGGATTTACGGGCACACCAATTTTTGAAGATAACGCCATTTATCAGCAAATCGATGGCAAACAAGCCTCTATGAAAACCACGGAAAGCATTTTCCAAAAAGAATTGCATGCTTACACCATCACCCATGCGATAGAAGACCGCAATGTGCTGGGGTTTCATATTGATTATTTCAAAGGCGAAGGCGATGCCGCGCCCAAGCCCGGTGATACCCTATCACAGCAGGCCATCGTCGATGCGATTTTATCAAAACACGATACCGCTACGGCCGGGCGCAAATTTAATGGGATTTTGGCCACGGGCTCTATCAATGAAGCCATAGAATATCACCGCTTGTTTAAAGAGACCCAAGCAAAAAAGTCTGCCAGTGATGCGGATTTTGTGCCTCTCAATATAGCCTGTGTGTTCTCACCGCCTGCCAAAGCGCTTGCCAAAGAAACAACCGACAAAAATGTGGCCGATATTAAGCAATTGCAAGAAGACTTGCCCCAAGAGAAAGCCGATAACGCGAAACAGCCTGAGAAAAAGAAAGCGGCGCTCAAGGCTATTATAAAAGACTATAACGCCCAATACGGCAGCAATCACGACATTGGCGAATTTGACCTGTATTATCAAGACGTGCAAAAGCGCATCAAGGATCAGCAATATCCCAATGCGGATCTGCCCCACGCCAATAAGATTGATATTACCATTGTTGTCGATATGCTTTTAACCGGGTTTGATTCCAAATATCTCAACACGCTTTATGTGGATAAGAACCTTAAATATCACGGCCTGATCCAAGCTTTTTCGCGCACCAACCGGGTGCTCAACGATACTAAACCTTACGGCAATATTCTCGATTTTCGCGCCCAGCAAAAAGCGGTGGACAAAGCTATCAAGCTGTTCTCTGGCGAGAATGAAGACAGAGCCAAAGAAATTTGGTTGGTGGATCCCGCCCCGAAAGTCATCAAGAAATACGAAAAAGCCGTCGGGCAATTGGATAAATTTATGCACTCCAAAGGCCTTGACTGTACGCCTGACCAAGTGGCAAATTTAAAGGGCGACGAGGCGCGTAGCCAGTTCATCAATCATTTCAAAGAAGTGCAGCGCCTCAAAACCCAACTTGACCAATATACCGACCTGACCCCCAAAGACAGCAAAGCCATAGAAAACACCATGCCCAAAGACCAATTGCGCGGCTTTAAAGGCATGTATTTGGATGTGGCCCAGCGCCTACAGGCCAAACGCGCTAAAAAAGATTATGACAATGAGGTCGTCGACCAACTGGATTTTGAATTTGTGCTGTTTGCCTCTGCTACGGTTGATTATGATTATATTATGAAATTAATCGCCGAGTCGACAAGCGGCGAACCCGCTAAACAAAAACTAAGCCGGGAACAGCTGATTAGCCTGCTTGATACCACGTCTAATTTTATGAACGAACGCGAAGATATGAAAGACTATATCAGCTCTCTGCAATCTGGGCAGGCTTTGAATGTGCAGGCTATCCGCGACGGCTATGAAAGGTTTAAAACCCAAAAAAATGCGAAGCAATTGGCGGATATTGCGGATAAGCACGGGCTGGAGAGGGACGCCCTGCAAGCTTTTGTGGCGCGGATCATGGACCGCATGATTTTTGATGGCGATTTGCTGACCGATCTGATGGCGCCCCTTGATCTGGGCTGGAAAGACCGCACCCATAAAGAACTGGCTTTAATGGAAGACCTGACCCCGCACTTGCACAGGCTGGCGGACGGGCGGGAGATTTCCGGGCTGGAGCCTTATGATGAGTAAGCCAGACAAAGTCGCAACCACCCTCCTGCCCCGCCTGCGCTTCCCCGAATTCCGCGATGCAGAGCCTTGGGAGGAGAAGATGCTGGGAAAGTTGATTTTGACTGTCACGCCACCTAAAAAGCTCCAGACGGTGGATTACGCAATTTCTGGTGAATACCCAATAATTGACCAGTCCCAAGATTTTATCTGTGGGTGGACTGGTGACGAAGATGCGATAATAAGAGAAGACTTTCCTCTTATTGTGTTTGGAGATCACACCTGTGTTTTGAAACTCGTCGAACAGCCTTTTGCGCAAGGGGCGGACGGAATAAAGATACTGGATACAAAGGAAGAAATCACCGTTGATTTCTTGAATCAATTTCTTCAAGCGGTTCCCCTGGAAATGAAAGGGTATCGCAGGCATTTTTCACTACTGAAAGAAAAAAAGGTTTTCTACCCAGATATTGAAACGGGTGAACAACAAAAAATCGCCGCCTGCCTGTCTTCGCTGGATGATCTGATTGCGGCTGAGCGGCGCAAGGTCGAGGCGCTTGAACGCCATAAAAAAGGCCTGATGCAACAACTCTTCCCTGACCCAGATGAGGCGGCGTGATGGACGGTAATATTTCAACATTCACTGATTTGGACACTCTGGCCACAGAACTACGCAAAAAGCTTTCCACAAAAAAATACCTGTTATTATTTGCTTATAACGGCGTTGGCAAAACCCGCCTATCCATGGCCTTCAAAGAGACTGGCAAACAGGGCGGTGGCCGCGATACGCTCTATTTTAACGCCTATACCGAAGATTTATTTGTTTGGGATAATGACCTCGATAATGACAGCCAGCGCGTTTTAACCTTAAATCGAAATTCTAAGTTTTTTTCTGGCCTTGCCGAGCTGGAAATGGACACCCGCATCCGTCCGTTTTTACAACGCTATGCAGATTTTGATTTTAGAATTGATTTCGTAAAGGGTAAGAAAAAATGGACAATAACCTTTTTTCGCGATGAGCGTGTCAAACAGGAGGATGGAAGCTATAAAACCATTAGAAGCGATAATATAAAAATATCGCGCGGCGAAGAAAGAATATTTGTTTGGTGTTTCTTTCTTGCTATTGCTCAATTAGCAATGGATGGGCAAGACACATATGATTGGGTGAAATACATCTATATCGACGACCCTATATCATCGCTGGATGACAACAATGCCATCACCGTCGCTAGTCACTTGGCGCAATTATTGAAAGACCAAAATAGGGTAAAAATTGTATTGTCTTCCCATCATACTTTGTTTTTCAATGTGATGTGCAATGAACTCGGCAAGGCTCTGAAGTTTTACTTAAATAAAGGCGAAGAAATGCGATCCTATGCCCTTCGCAAAATGTTTGGGGATACGGCACGGTTCTACCACGTTGCCATGCTCAAGGAAATTAAATTGGCTGCTGATTCAGGAAATCTATACACTTACCATTTTAGCATATTGCGGAACCTTCTCGAAAAGACGGCTTATTTTCACGGGTTTACCAATTTTGGAAATTGCTTAACACGGGACGCAGGTGATGCTGATAGTGTTATCAAGAAGCGGATTATCAGCCTCTTGAATCATGGTGATTATTCTATTTTTGAACCGGTTGAAATGCTGCCTGAAAACAAAGAGCATTTCAGGGACATCATAAATGACTTTTTGCGAGCCTACAAATTCAACCCTGAAATATTCCCCGAACAAATATCAGAGAGCCAATCATGACGCAACAAGAACAAAAAGAACTCGGTAAGGTCCTTTGGGCGATTGCGGATGAGCTGCGCGGGGCGATGAATGCGGATGATTTTCGCGATTATATGCTGTCATTTTTATTCTTGCGTTATTTATCCGAGACTTATGAAGCGGCGGCACAAAAAGAACTTGGAAAAGATTTTCCTGATCTTGCCCCAGATGTTTTGAAAAAAACGGGCGTGTCAAACCAACTACAAGTTTGGTATGAAAACAACCATGAAGATATTGCTTTCTTCGAAGAACAAATGCGCCGCAAAGTGCATTATGTCATCAAGCCTGATTTCTTATGGAGCCATATAGCCGAGCTGGCCCGCACGCAAGATGATGATCTTTTGCACAGCCTGCAAAAAGGGTTCAAATATATCGAAAACGAATCTTTTTCCAGCACATTCCACGGCCTGTTCTCGGAGATCAATCTGGATTCGGAGAAACTTGGTAAAAATTACAACCAGCGCAATGAGAAGCTTTGCATCATCATCAGCAAAATCGCGGCGGGTATTGCAGAGTTTTCAAAAGATACGGATATTCTCGGTGATGCCTATGAATATCTGATTGGGCAATTTGCGGCGGGCTCTGGCAAAAAAGCCGGCGAGTTTTATACGCCCCAGCAAATTTCTGATATTCTATCGGGGATTGTCAGCCTCGACAGCCAAGACCCGACAACGGGCAATAAGCAAAAACTCAATAAAGTTTTGGATTTTGCCTGCGGTTCTGGCTCCTTGCTTTTGAATGTGCGCAAACGCATGGGCAATCACGGCATTGGTAAGATTTACGGACAAGAGAAAAATATCACCACTTACAATCTGGCGCGCATGAATATGCTGTTACACGGGGTGAAAGATTCAGAGTTTGAAATTCATCACGGTGATACGCTCCTCAATGATTGGGATATTCTGCGGCAAGAAAACCCGGCCAAAAAAATCACATTCGACGCTGTGGTTGCCAATCCGCCCTTTAGCTATCGCTGGGATCCTACAGATGCGCAGGGCGATGATTTCCGGTTTAAATCTTACGGCCTTGCGCCTAAGTCAGCCGCCGATTTTGCCTTTCTTCTGCACGGGTTTCACTTCTTGGGCCCTGAGGGCACCATGGCGATCATCCTGCCCCACGGCGTTTTGTTTCGCGGCGGCGCGGAGGCAAAAATCCGCCGCAAGCTTTTAAAAGACGGCCATATTGATACGGTGATTGGATTGCCGTCCAAGCTGTTTTTCTCAACGGGTATTCCTGTTTGTATTTTAGTCTTGAAGAAATGCAAAAAACCTGATGATGTTCTGTTCATTAATGCCAGTGAACATTTCAAGAAAGACAAGCGTCAAAACCACCTTTTGCCAGAACATATTGCTAAAATCATCGATACCTACAAACACCGCAAAAAGGAAGACCGCTATTCGCGGTGCGTCGATATGAAAGAGATCGAGAAAAACGATTTCAACCTCAACATCTCGCGCTATATCAGCACCGCCAAGCCAGAGGAGCAAATCAATCTGGGCGACGTCAATGATAAACTGGTTGCTATAGAGAAAGATATTAGCAAGGCAAAGAAGAAGCATAATGGTTTTCTTAAAGAGCTAGGCTTGCCACCACTGCCATAGAATACTCCTCGCTGAGGCTTAATCTCGCTGGGCGCGGCCTAGTAGGGTGCCTATATCATAGGGAGGCTCAGGCCTTTGTGGCCCATTGTTGGTGGAGATACATTATCCGATTCGAGTCCGCCAGGGGATTGCCTAAGTTCTACTTTAAAACCCATCAACTTAGTTTTACGCTAATCTCATCATAGATACAGTCATCTTATGTGATAATTGTTTTGGTGCCCCCATGGTGCCCGATTGAAATTATAAGTTAGGCTGACTTATCGAAAGTTAGTAAATCATTGATATCATTGATAAATATGGTGCACCCGGCGCGATTCGAACGCGCGACCTCTGCCTTCGGAGGGCAGCGCTCTATCCAGCTGAGCTACGGGTGCTTTTTGTGCCTTTTGGCGCATCAATGTAAGAGCGGTAAAAGGCGGTTGGATGGTAAAATCAAGCCAGCTCGTGGTGCTTAGCTTGTCTTTATGAATGCCCTATAGAGCCTGCTTAAACCTTTGCCAAGTGGTATTGCGTGCTTTATGGACGTGGTATGATAAATTTCTTCACGCAAATTAGGGCGGTGTTCGCAAGCGTAGTGATGTCATTGCTCGTAGTGACGCTGACGGCCTGTGATCAGGGCGGTAATGTTAAAGACAAAGTTGCGGCTTCTCATGCGCGCTATGACGGCCCGGCCATTTGGAAAGTTAGTGATAATGATAGCACGCTGTATCTATTTGGCACCGTGCATTTAATGCAACCGGATATCAATTGGCAACGCCGCGACATGCAAGCTGCTTTTGATGATGTGGGCACTGTTTTTTTCGAAACACCTGACGACGATAAGTCGGCGCTTAAGACCAGCATGCTGCAAAGACAATACGGTATTTATCCGGGCGGCGAACGATTGCAAGATCATCTGGACGGAATTAATATTAACAGATTAACGGCGGCGGCCTATAATGCCGATGTACCGCTGGAGAGGCTGGATAATTTTAGGCCGTGGTTGGCCGCCGATATCCTGACGGTTGCAGGTGCGGACAAGGCTGGGCTACGCTACCAAAATTCAGCAGATGCTGTTATGCGCACTAAAGCCGTAAAGGCGAAAAAGTCCATCCGCGCCCTAGATACTGTTGAAACCTATTTCGACGCCGTTGCCAAACAACCTGATTGGGTGCAACTTCGGGCGTTTGAGCAAACTATCAAAAATTTCAATACATTGGTGCGTGACACAAAAAGCGTTAACGCGGACTGGCTCATCGGCAATACGGAACGGTTGGAAACAAATGTGCTGATCCCGGCGCGGGAAAGTTCACCAGAGCTTTACGCAGCCTTGTTTACGGCGCGCAATAAAAAATGGGTGCGTTCGTTGGACGAGTTTATGAAAGGTGACACCAATGCCATGGTTGTGGTGGGTATAGGTCATATGTTGGGCGAAGGTGGCTTACCGACACGGTTTGAAGATTTGGGCTTTAAGGTGGAGCGGGTGCGTCGGCTGGATTTACCAAATTAACGATTTCGCAAATCAACCCGCTATGTACAAGTTTAGGCCATGCTTGCGCAATTTAATATACTATCCATCACAACTGCTGACAGAAATCATTGCTACACTTAACGCTCCCGGTATGGGTCGCCGAGCATAGTTGACAAATGTCTGCCGTTTTCGGATAAGGCAGCTACGTCCATGGCAACGGCGGCGGTGCAGGCTTTGTAGCGATCTTTTTGTGCGTAATATCCGGCGTTAAAAGCGCGGATGAGTTGGCGGCGATAACTAGGATCATTTGGGGCTTCAATTTGCATCATCTCGGATGCCGTAACCCGCCATTTTTGGTCATCATTGCCAAAACACAAAGCCCGCAGAAAATGTAATTGCCCGAGATTGTTAGACATAGCCTCTACCAGCCCCGTCATGGTCACCATGTTTTTATCGATCCGGTTTTCTAGTTGCTGGACAGTAACTTTGGGGTCTGACTTGATTGCCACCTCTGTTTCAACCACAGTCTGCGCCGCAACAGGCGAAGCCAGCAATAAAACTATTATAAGCAAAACACGTTTCATTGGGTCAGCTTACGTGTATCATGGGCGCGCGTCACGCGTTTTTAGCACCGAAAAAAGAAAGTAATATATGTGCGGACGATATGTATTGGCGGCGAGGTTAGCAGAAATCGCCAAATATTTCGGCGGCGAAATTGCCCATGAAGGCCTGTGGACGTGGGAGCCTAACTGGAACATGGCACCTACTGTTGTCGCCCCCATCGTGGCATTGAACGGATTAGGCGAACGTACCATTGTCCCTATGCGCTGGGGGCTACATCCCCATTGGCGCAAGGAAATGCCCGAAGGACGGCCAATGTTCAACGCTCGTATAGAAACCGCGTCCGAAAAGCCCAGTTTTCGCACGCCATGGATTCGTCGCCGCGCCCTTGTCCCTATGAACGGCTGGTATGAGTGGGAGGGTGTGACCAGCCCCAAAACGCCAAATTTCATCCACCCCGCCGTGCCAGGGTTGTCCGCTCTTGCCGGTTTGTGGGATCAATGGCGGGTTGATGAGGGCATTACCCTGTTGTCATTTACTATCCTGACTACGCCTGCCGTCGGCCATATTAAACACTTGCATCACCGTATGCCCGTGCGCTTGCCGCAAAGCCAATGGCAAAATTGGCTCGACCCTGATGTCCGACCGGAACGAACTATAGAGTATATGCTCGGCAGTGACGATCTGGTATTTCACGAAGTGTCACGTGCTGTCAGTTCAGGCCGCGCTCAAGGGGCGAATTTGATTTTACCCACAGTAGATTAAAAAGTGGCGGATTAAAAAAGAGATGGGTTAAAGGTTGAGGGAGCCTAAGTCTTCTTGCTTTTAGATTCGGGCAAATATTTCATCACGCCTAAGCCCATTGCACAACTACCGAAAGTTATTGCGAACCCAAGAGCCAGCAGACCAACTGCCATAACCGTATTTGATGATTTGAAAATAAGCGTACCAACACCACCCAAATTGGAAATGAGAAACACGGCGAGCAAGCCCCAACCGACCGCTACACCTTTGCATAAGTGTGTTAGTAAAAATTTATTGAACCGTGTCATTTGCGAGATTTCCCCTAAATTATTATTTAACCGTGCCATTTTGTCGCACGTATAATTTAAAAAATCAAGAGCATGTATTCCGCAACCAGGGGCTGGACTTGTCACGGTTTAGTTCCGAGTTGTTATGAGTAATAACAGCCATCAAGGAGAACTATCATGGCCAAGCAACATACAAAAGAATTTCAACAAGAAGCCGTCCGCTTAGCGCTGTCGAGTGGTTTATCACGCAAACAAACCGCCGCTGATTTAGGGGTTGGATTTTCCACCCTGAGTCGCTGGATACAAATACACCGACATAGGGATGATGTGTCAGCACCCCCTGATGTCGATCTGGAGCAAGAAGTGATGCGGCTTCGCAAGGAGAACCGGCTCCTCAAGGAGGAGAGGGACATCCTAAAAAAAGCCACCCAATTCTTCGCGAGGCAAGAATGAAACGGTTTGCCTTTATCGAGCAGCATGGCGGTGATGTTCCGATCAAACGATTGTGCCAGATGCTGGGCGTGACGTCGCGGGGGCTTCGGGCTTGGCGAGGTCGTCCGATCAGCCAAAGACAACGTGATGATATGGTATTGTTGGCGCATATCAGGGAAGAACATAGGCTTAGCCTTGGCTCTTATGGCCGTCCGCGCAT
>Ga0256839_1003641_pt1 | contig 15750 bp, 15 predicted proteins | sample 354166metaG_FD_185968 | JGI IMG/M metagenome (GOLD analysis project Ga0256839, IMG submission 185968) | Hydrothermal vent microbial communities from Mid Atlantic Ridge, Atlantic Ocean - 354-166 | ecosystem: Environmental > Aquatic > Marine > Hydrothermal vents | place: Atlantic Ocean: Mid... | reverse complement strand
GCGGCAATTCGCTCTCCAAATCCAGTTGTATTTTTAGAGAATGAACTGCTTTATGGCGTTGAATTTGAAGTGCCAAAACTTGATGATTTTGTATTGCCGTTAGGCAAGGCTCGCACTGTTCGTGAGGGCAAAGACGTTACAATTATTTCTTATTCAATGGGCATGAAATATGCCTCTGATGCTACTGAAAAATTGGTAGCGGCTGGTGTTGATGTTGAACTAATTGATTTACGCACCTTGCGCCCGCTTGATATGGCAACGGTTTTGCTTTCAGTTAAAAAGACAGCGCGTTGCGTAATAGTAGAAGAGGGCTGGCCTACTTGCTCAATCGGTGCAGAACTTTGTGCACAAATTATGGAACAAGCATTTGATTATCTTGATGCGCCAGTAATGCGAATTGCAGGCAAAGACGTGCCAATGCCTTATGCGGCGAATTTAGAAAAACTAGCATTGCCAAGCGCTAATGAAGTCGTGCGGGCGGTTAATGCTGTGACTTATAGGTCTTAGGGGGAAATCATGAGTTTTCGTGAAAATTTTCTTGAAAATTTACCTGATGATCCTGCAGAAGCGCTGTTTTTGCTGAGTGATCGTGCGGAAGATTGGATGAGAGGTCAAGACCAAGTAAGCGATTATGGAAACCAAGATAGATATATTTGTAGACTACTTCTTGATCTCTTAGAAGAAAGTTATCCAGATTCAGTTGCTGATGTTGAATCTTGTACTGCGGAAGGTGAAGGTCAAGGTCAATTAGAATGCTGTATAAGAGTAATTACTTCTATCGCAGCTACACATGACGCTGCAAAATTGACAGCCCAGTTTGGAAGTAAAAACACTTTAGGAATTGCAGAATTAACACAAGAAGAGAAACAAAAAGCGCACGAGCATTTAAATTTTATACGAGAAGTAATTGAAAAAAGCACACTCGACGACAAAAAGAAGAATGCGCTTCTAAAAACTTTAAATAAATTAGCAACTGAAATTGATAAGATTGGGACAAAAACTGATCAATTTTTTGCGTTTTTTAGTGAGTTAGGTTTTTATTTTGGTGAGTTTGGAAGAGATTCAAAACCGCTTTGGGATAGTGCTAATGAAACTCTAAAAATTCTAACAAAATCCAGAGCTAAAAAAGAGAATATATCTCTTCCTAAAAATGATAAAATTTTACAACTCCCTGAACCAGATACCGATTTAAGTGAGGAAGAATAGAAATGCCAATTAACATAACAATGCCAGCTCTATCCCCGACTATGGAAGAGGGAATTTTAGCTAAATGGCTAGTTAAAGAAGGTGATAATGTTGCTTCTGGTGATATAATTGCGGAAATTGAAACTGATAAAGCTACGATGGAAGTTGAAGCGGTTGATGAGGGAATTGTTGGTAAAATTTTAGTGCCTGAGGGCGCTGAAAATGTGAAGGTCAATGCGGTTATTGCTATTTTGCTTGCAGAGGGTGAGTCTGTTGATGATATTGGTAAAGTAAAAGATGCACCAGCTCTCGCTCCAATAACTCCCAGCGCACCAGAACCTAAAAAAGAAAAAGCAAAACAAGCAAATTCTTTCTCAAGCCCTTCTGCTGCTCCTGCAAGTAATAATCAGAGTCGGGTTTTCGCCTCGCCATTAGCACGAAGAATAGCCAAAGAAGCAAATATTGATATTGCGGCAATTTCTGGCTCTGGTCCAAAGGGGCGAGTGATAAAGGCAGACGTTGAAAAAGCAAAAATTGAAGGCGTGCCAGCAAAACCAGCAAGCAAAACAACCGCTACTAGCATGGCATCTGGCATTAGCGGTGATGCAGTTCGGGCGCTTTATGAGGAGGGTTCTTATGAGGCACGCTCAAATGATGGAATGCGCACCGTGGTTGCGGCTCGTCTTACTGAAGCTAAACAAACCATTCCGCATTTTTATCTCACCGTTGATTGCAAGCTAGATAATCTTCTAAAAGCAAGAGCAGAAATAAACGCCTCTGCGCCAAAAAATAAAGAGGGCAAACCTGAATTCAAACTCTCGGTAAATGACTTTATCGTAAAAGCATGGGCGCTAGCGTTGCAAAAAGTGCCAGACGGCAACGCAACTTGGGCTGGCGATAGCATTTTATATCATAAAGCGAGCGATGTTGCCGTGGCAGTTGCAGTACCGGGTGGTTTATTCACCCCAGTTGTTCGAAGCGCTGAAAATAAGTCTTTACGCCAAATTTCTGATGAAGTGCGTGATTATGCCATGCGAGCGAAAAACAAAAAACTCGCCCCGCATGAATATCAAGGTGGTTCAACCGCAATTTCAAATCTCGGCATGTATGGTATCAAACAATTTTCAGCCGTAATCAACCCACCACACGGCACAATATTAGCCGTTGGTGCTGGAAGTGAGCGAGTTTATGCCGATAAGGGCGAGATAAAAATTGGTGTGATAATGGACGTGACTTTGTCGTGTGATCACCGCTCGGTAGATGGCGCACTTGGCGCTTTAATGCTTGATGCGTTTAAGAAAATGATTGAAAATCCAGTTGTGATGCTGGCTTAACTATAGGATAATAAATGTCTAATATACCACATGAAATCTTAGTTGAATTCCCTGAATATGCAGATAAAATCAGCGATTTAAAAACCAATGATGCGCATTTTGCAAAGCTTTATGATGAATATTATGAAGTGAATAAGGCAATCCATCTCGCTGAAACAAATATTGAGCCAACCGATGACTTTAATATGGAAACAATGCGCAAAAACCGCATGGTGCTAAAAGACAAAATTTATCAAATGCTTAAAGCATGATTTGAGAGGCATAAATGGCAAATTCTTATGATGTTATAATTATTGGCTCGGGTCCGGGTGGTTATATTGCAGCAATTCGTGCCAGTCAACTTGGGCTAAAGGTAGCAATTATTGAGCGTGAACATATGGGTGGAATTTGCCTTAATTGGGGTTGTATTCCAACTAAAGCACTGCTGCGCTCGGCTGAAATTTATGACCACATGGTGCATGCAAAAGATTATGGCTTAAAAGCTGAGAAATTCTCGAGTGATATTGAGGCGGTGGTTAAACGCTCTCGTGGCGTTACGGCACAAATGGCGGCAGGCATTGGCTTTTTGATGAAGAAGAATAAGGTTGATGTGATTTGGGGTGAGGCAAAAATCACTGGCAAGGGTGAGATAAAGGTCGAGGCAACAAAGAAGACGATTGTTCAGCCACAAAATACCATTCCTAAAGGCATTTTACCTATCGGCACATATAAAGCGAAAAATATCATCATTGCGACAGGCGCTCGCCCGCGTGTGCTACCTGGAATTGAGCCAGATGGAGATAAGATTTGGACATATTTTGATGCGATGAAGCCAAAATCCATGCCAAAATCTATTCTGGTTATGGGGTCGGGCGCAATCGGCATTGAATTTGCCTCGTTTTATCGCTCCATGGGTGTTGAAGTAACGGTTGTTGAATTGCTCTCAAATGTCATGCCTGTTGAAGATGAAGAAATTTCAAAATTGGCGAAAAAGCGTTTTGAAAAGCGTGGAATGCGGATTTTAACCGATACTAAAGTTATAAAAATTGAAAAGACAAAATCTGGCATTATTGCGCATGTTGAACTCAAAAATGGCAAAGTGGAGAAAATTGCTGCTGAAAAGCTGATTTCTGCGGTTGGTGTGCAATGTAATATAGAAAATCTTGGACTTGAAAAACTAGGTGTGAAAATTGAACGTGGCGCTATTGTTGCTGATGCTCATGGGCGCACAAATATTGCGGGTATTTTTGCTATTGGCGATGTTGCGGGTCCGCCAATGTTGGCGCATAAGGCGGAGCATGAAGCCGTGATTTGTGTTGAGACGATTGCAGGGCAGAAAGTGCATGGGCTTGATAGAGGTAAAATTCCCGGTTGCACATATTGCGATCCACAAGTGGCAAGCGTTGGCTTAACTGAAAAGCAAGTTAAAGAGCAGGGGCGTAGGGTAAAAATCGGGCGTTTTCCCTTCATTGGTAATGGCAAAGCGGTGGCGCTTGGCGAGCCTGATGGATTGGTGAAAACCATATTTGATGCAAAAACAGGCGAATTGCTTGGCGCACACATGATTGGCGCTGAGGTTACAGAACTTATTCAAGGTTTTGTAATTGCTATGAATTTAGAGACGACAGAAGAAGAGTTAATGCACACAATTTTCCCGCACCCGACATTAAGCGAGACAATGAAAGAATCTGTGCTTGATGCCTATGGAAAAGCGCTTAATATGTGATTATATAGCTAAAGGTGCTTTGTTCTTACGAATGCGAAAGGTTTTAGATGCTTCGGCTTCGCTCAGCATGACATTTTCGCACTGTCACCCTGAGCTGCACTGTCACCCTGAGCTTGTCGAAGGGTCTTGAGTGATAGGGTTCGACATGTTTGTCACCCTGAGTCCGTCGAAGGGTCTTAGATACTTCGCTTTTGCTCAGCATGACAAACTACTAGATTAAAAGGAGAGAGATATGTGGGGTTTTATTTTTGCAATTATTATCGGCGGTGTGGCTGGTACTCTTGCTGCACGTTTTATGAAAGCCGATAATTCGCTTATTCTAAATATTATTCTTGGTGTTTCTGGTGCGTTTTTGCTTAATCTGATCCTTGGGCTGATTTTTGGTCTTTGGGGCGGCAATATCCTGTGGCAATTACTTGCTGGTATTATTGGAGCAAGCGGTTTAATTTGGGCTTATAGAGAATATCAAAACCGCAAATAAAGGAGGCTAATATGTCTTTAGCTAAAAAAGTATTTTTTGGTGTGTTGGGCGCTTCTTTATTGCTTGGGCTTTTTTTGGGTTTAGGCAACCTTATCATGCCAGAAGCTGTTTCTGTAACTCTCAATGATAAAAATGTTGAAGGTTTACCAGCCCTTTGGACTTCAATTTTTGTGAGCGCAATTCCAGGTGTTATTTTTGGTCTTATTGCTGCTGGCATAACGGCGGTATTTTCCCGCAAGAAAAAAGACTGATATTTTATGGTAACTTTATTTCAAGCTAAAAATCCTGTGCGTCACCCTGAAAAGGCAAACAGACCTGATAGTCCAAGTTTGCGCAAGCCTGACTGGATTAAGGTGAAAGCTCCAGGGTCTCAGTCTTACAAGCAAACAGCAAAAACTATTAAAGATAATGAAATTGTAACCGTATGCACCGAGGCGGCATGCCCTAATATTGGAGAATGTTTTGAGAAAAAACACGCTTCGATGATGATTATGGGTGAGATATGTACTCGTGCTTGCGCCTTTTGTAATGTTGCGACTGGCAAGCCATTGCCGCTTGATGAAAATGAGCCGCAAAATGTTGCCAATGGGATAGCAAAATTAGGGCTGGAGCATGTGGTGATAACTTCGGTTGATCGTGATGATTTAAGTGATGGCGGAGCAGGGCATTTTGTTAAGGTGATAAATGCAATTCGCAAAAAATGCCCCAATACTACGATTGAAATTCTCACCCCTGATTTCTTGCGAAAAGATGGTGCATTAGAGCAAGTTGTAGCGGCAAAGCCAGATGTTTATAATCATAATCTTGAAACGGTGCCTTCAAATTATTTAAGCGTTTGCCCTGGGTCGAGATATTTTTATTCCATTCGCTTATTACAACGGGTGAAAGAGATTGATCCAAGCATGTTTACTAAGTCAGGCATAATGGTAGGCTTGGGTGAAACACGCAATGAAGTGTTGCAGCTTATGGACGATTTACGCTCCGCTGATGTGGATTTCTTGACAATTGGGCAATATTTACAGCCAACTAGAAAGCACCACCCAGTAAAGAGTTTTGTCACCCCTGAGGAATTTAAATCTTACGAAAAAATAGCATATTCTAAGGGTTTTTTACTGGTGTCATCTTCGCCTCTAACTCGCTCATCGCATCATGCAGGGGAAGATTTTGCAAAACTTAGAGAAGCACGTTTGAAAAAAAATGCCTAAACTCTCCTTTACTCGCCACGTGCCTTATTCGCCAAAACAAATGCTATCGCTAGTGGCTGATGTGGAATCTTATCCTGATTTTGTTCCCTTTTGCTCAGATATGCAAATTGAGACAGGAGAAAATAAAAACACTACCTATGCAAAAATGTCAGTGCAGTTTGGACCGATTACGCAAGCCTATACCAGCAAAGTTATTGTTGATGAGCAGGCTAATACAATTAGCTCTGATGCAATTGATGGCCCGTTTTCGCACCTAAAAAGCACATGGAAATTTGAGCCTGAAGGCGAGGACTCTTTGATCAAGTTAGATATTGATTTTGGCTTTTCAAGTCGTTTGCTGGGTAAAATTGCTGAGCCAATTTTTGAGCAAAAGCAGGAAGAAATTCTTGATGCTTTTATGCAAGAGGCAAAAAGACGTTTTGCCTAGATAAAAGGTTGATGGTGTCATCCTGAGCGAAGTGAAGGATCTTGTGCAACTACGAAGATTCTTCGCTCCGCTCAGAATGACAGAACCATTTCTAACGCAGTATTAACACTTATTAGGCGAATAAAATCGCGAGATTTATCCTTATCAAATAGCTTTTTTTGATGATATATTTCTCCACTTGTTGCACAAGCGAAATGCACCAAGCCCACAGGTTTTTCTTTTGTGCCCCCTGTTGGGCCAGCAATGCCAGTAATGGCAATAGATATATCAGCGCCGCTCTTGCTTAAAGCGCCTTTTGCCATTGCTCTTGCTACTTGCTCTGATACAGCGCCATATTCCTCTATTAGCGCCATTGGCACGTCAATCATTTGATTTTTAGCTTCATTTGCATAGGTGATATAGCCACCATAGACCACGCTTGATGAGCCAGAAATAGAGGTGAGGGCGCTTACAACCAATCCGCCTGTGCAGCTTTCTGCACTGACTAACGTCTTGCCTTGTTTTTTAAGGGTGCTAATTAACTCTTGTGCTAAATTAAGAATATTTTTATCAAACATAATTATCTCGCATCATCATCTCGCTCTAATTCTATAGTTGCAACGGCCATTGCTGCCAGACCTTCTTTACGCCCAATAAAACCCATTTTTTCAGACGTTGTAGCTTTCACAGAAACTCTATCAATAGAAATATCACAAATATTAGCGATTGATTGACGTATTTTAAGCGTGTGTGGAGCTATTTTTGGAGCTTCACAAATGAGAGTTAGGTCAAGATGATTTATGCGCCCCTTACGCCTTAATAAGCGCTTTACTGCAAATTTTAGAAAGGTGGTTGAAGGCTCGCCTTTCCACTTATCATCATCAGGGGGAAAATGCGTGCCAATATCACCATCGGCTAATGCACCCAAAATTGCATCGGTTAAAACATGTAAAGCCGCATCGGCATCTGAGTGACCTTTAAGCTTAGCAGAGTGGGGGATTTTTACTCCGCCCAAAATAACCTCATTGCCTTTTTCAAACTGATGCACATCATAGGCTGAGCCAACTCTTGTTTCCATCGTCATATTATTTCCTAAGAATCTTTCTGCACGAGTAAAATCATCAGGGCTGGTAATTTTAACATTATCAGTTGAGCCAATCGATAGCGCAACAGGAATTTGCGCCCATTCAGCAATTGCCGCATCATCAGAAAAGCCATCGCTAAAATTGATAGCCTTTTTATGTGCTTCAAAGATAGTCTGATAATGAAACCCCTGCGGTGTTTGCGCCGCATAAAGTTGCTCTCTGTCTTCCGAGCCTCCAATGGTGCGCCCATCAGCTGAGCGTTTAATACTATCAATTACATTAGTTGCAGGAATAACAGCTCTATCATTTTCTAGGGCTTGAATTACCCCATTCACTACCTGAGCATTTACAAATGGCCGCGCTGCGTCATGAATTAACACATAGTCAGGCTCAAGATTTTTAAGCGCCTTAAGCCCTTCAAAAACAGAAAGTTGACGGGTTATGCCACCAGATATTGCGCTCATCAAGCGCTTCTCATTTAGCAAAAGCTCATCATAAAGCGCTTTATCATCAGCATGAATTACTGGTAAAATATAACTGATATTATCCATGTCAATAAATTGATTTATTGTGCGACTTAAAACAGGAATGCCTGCAATTTTTTTATATTGTTTTGGCAAACTAGCATTGCCAGCACGAGTTCCCCGTCCTCCCGCTACAATAATCACCGCAATTTTCTTATTATGTGTCAAAGCAAGCTCCAATTTCGTGCTATTTTGGTTAAATTAAACTGCACAACAGTTATGAGCAAGTTGAATATTAGCTTTATATTTTAAATTGATTGCAACAAACATCACAAGTGACTAATAGTTAGGCAAATATCTGATGTGATTAAAATAAAGGCATAAATTATTGTGAGCTTAAAAAAAATTCAAATCGGTAAGCATAATCTTCAAAACAATGCCTTTTTAGCTCCAATGGCAGGAATTACCGATGCGTCATTTCGTAAGCTTGCAACTCGCTTTGGGGCAGGCATGGTGGTTAGCGAGATGATTGCTTCTGCTTCATTAGCGGCGGGTCAACCAGAAATGTTGCGCCGTATACGAGCCAGCTCTGATGATCCGCATATTGTGCAATTATCAGGAAATCAAGCACGTTGGCTTGAGTTGGGAGCAAAAATGGCTGCCGATGCTGGGGCTGATATTATTGATATAAATATGGGTTGCCCATCAAAAAAAGTAACAAACGGCCTAGCTGGAGCTGGTCTTATGCGTGAGCCAGAAAAAGCCTTGCGCCTGATAGAGACAATAGTTAGCTCAACAGATTTGCCAGTTACGCTTAAAATGCGTCTTGGCTGGGACGAAAATAGCATCAATGCGGCGCAAATTGCTACAAGTGCGGTAAATGCTGGCGTGAAAATGATAACTGTGCATGGCCGCACCCGCCAGCAATTTTATCGTGGCAAAGCCAATTGGAGGCTTGTTAGGCCAGTGGTTGAGGCGATAGAAGTACCTGTTGTGGTCAATGGTGATATTGTTGACGCAACAAGCGCAAAAGAGGCTCTAGCTCAATCTTGTGCATCTGCTGTGATGATTGGCCGAGCAATATATGGTCAGCCATGGCTAATTGGTCAAATTGGTAATGCACTTGCGGGCAAAAAACCCATCAATGCTCCAACAGGTGATGATCTATTAGAGCTAATCAAAACCCATTATGAAATGATGCTTAGTGAATATGGTGAGCATCTTGGCGTTTTGGGCGCGCGTAAACATCTGGTTTGGTATTTTGATGCGGCAAATATTAAAATAGATAAGCAACAAAGCAGGTCTTTGCTTACCAATACTAACCCAAAACAGGTTATAATAATGATTGAGCAGATATTTTCAAAACAAAAAGCAAAAGCTGCCTAGGAGATATTTATGAGTAAAAATATTTCAATTGATAGCGCAATATTTCAATCTTTATCGCAACCAATTATAATCTGCGAAAAGAATAATAAAATAATTCATGCCAATTATGCTGCAGAAAGTTTTTTTGGAGTTTCATATCAGGCGTTAATAAAAACCACTCTTGATGATTATTTATCCTTTGGCTCGCCTATTCTCTCGTTAGTTGAGGGGGTATTAAATCGCAAAGCTCCAATGAGCGAATATAAAATGAAAGTTGCTCCAACTCGCGTTGCTCCAACTCGTAATGCTGAGGTTAAAACTGTTGATGTGTTTGCAACGCCAGTTTCAGGATTTGAGGGGCAGGTGGCGTTGCTTTTTCAAGAGCGCACTATGGCAGATAAAATGGACAGGCAATTGGTTTCTCAATCTGCTGTGCGCTCGGTTGTTGGCTTATCCGCGATGCTTACACATGAAATAAAAAATCCGCTAAGCGGCATACGAGGCGCGGCGCAATTGTTAGAAAAATCAGTGCCGACACAAGATATTGTTTTAGCTAAGTTGATTTGCGATGAAACCGATAGAATTGTGAACCTGTTAAATAAGGTTGATGTTTTTGGCGATGAGCGCCCATTAGAGGGTGAGGAGATAAATATTCATATCGTGCTTGATAGAGTGAAGCTTTTAGCAAAAAGCGGCTTTGCTAAGGATATAGATTTTATTGAGAATTATGACCCATCTCTACCTTTAATATATGGTAATTTAGATCATTTAGTGCAGGTGTTTTTAAACTTAATAAAAAATGCCGCCCAAGCATTAAAAGATATTACAAACCCACAAATAAGCCTTTCCACGGCCTATAAGCCAGGTATTCACATGTCTGTTGCAGGCTCGAATAAACGCATCTCCTTGCCTTTTGAAATTATTATTCAAGATAATGGAGCGGGTGTTCCTGCACATATTTTGCCCAATATGTTTGATCCATTTGTTACCACAAAGCCCAATGGTTCTGGCCTTGGTTTGGCAATGGTTGCTAAAATTATAGGTGAGCATGGCGGGGTTATTGATGTTGAAAGTCATGTTGGTAGCACAAAATTCAAAATTTTATTGCCACTGGCCGATAAAAAACCCAAGTCTCTTGAAAATAAAGAATCCAAGTCTCTTGAAAATAAAAAATTCAAGTCTTTTGAAAATAAGGAAATAGCTAAATGAGCGTAAAAACCATAATTTTAGCAGAAGATGATGGTGCAATTAGAATGGTGTTAACTCAGGTCCTAACTCGTGCTGGATATGAGGTTAGACCCACTGGTAATTTAGCTACAATGTGGAATTGGGTTTCACGAGGTGAGGGGGATTTGTTGATTTCAGATGTTAATATGCCCGATGGCAACGCATTTGAAGTAATGCCAAAAATTAAAGCAATGCGCCCTAATTTGCCAATAATTGTGCTTAGCGCGCAAAATACTTTCATGACGGCAATCCGTGCATCTGAAGCAGGGGCGTATGAATATTTACCAAAACCATTTGATAATGATGAAGTGTTGGCGATAGTTGCTCGTGCGCTTGCAGAGGTAAAGACTACTTCATCAGAGCAGGATAATTTTAGTGATGACGCTGAAAATATGCCAATGGTTGGCCGATCAAATGCAATGCAAGAGGTATATCGCATTTTAGCGCGCCTGATGCAAACTGACTTAACTGTTCTAGTTACTGGAGAAAGCGGCACTGGCAAAGAGCTAGTTGCAAAAGCATTGCATGATTTTGGTAAGCGTAAAAAAGGGCCTTTTGTAGCAATAAATATGGCCGCCATTCCTAAAGATTTAATCGAGGCGGAATTGTTTGGACATGAAAAAGGAGCTTTCACTGGCGCAACAAATCGCTCTATGGGCAGGTTTGAGCAAGCAGATGGCGGAACGCTATTTTTAGATGAAATTGGTGATATGCCAATGGAGGCGCAAACTCGTCTTTTGAGGGTGTTGCAAGAGGGCGAATTCACCATGGTTGGTGGGCGCACAACAATAAAAACAGATGTAAGAATTGTTGCCGCTACCCATAGAGATTTAACTCAAATGGTTTCGCAAGGCTTATTTCGTGAGGATTTATATTATCGATTAAATGTTGTGCCACTACGTTTACCAGCCTTGAGAGAAAGAAAAGAAGATATTGCGGATTTAGTTGAGCATTTTTTACGACTGGAGCAAAAAGATGCAAAAATAAAGAAGAAAATATCAACAAAGGCGATTGATTTATTAAGCCAATATGATTGGCCTGGTAATGTTAGGGAGCTTGAAAATTTGGTTATGCGTCTTGTTGCGCTACATGCTGATGAAGTTATTTCAACCCAGATTATAAGCTATGAATTGTCTTTAAGCAAAAAAAGCGAGGCTATAAATTTTACTCCATCGTCAGATTTACAGGCTGCCTTAGAGGTCTATATTTCAAAATTATTGCGTCAGCATAATAATGATGAAGTTAATGGTGAAATTTATCAAACAGTGATTAACAAGATTGAAGCGCCTTTAATTTCAATGACGATAAATGAATTTGCAGGTAATCAGATAAAGGCCGCATCTGCACTTGGCCTTAATCGTAATACTTTACGTAAAAAAATTCGCACTCATAATATCGAAATCATCAAATAATTTATATATAAAAATGATCTACTATTAAATAGTGTCATATTTTTGCAACATTCTACTTGAACAAAGATAGCAAAGCGTTAAGTTGCTCAATATTACATCAATTACTAAGCTTGAAAACCACTCATGACCGATAAAAATCTTCGAAATTATGATGAAGATAATTCCGCATTAGACAATAGCAACAAGTCTAAATTTATAGATCAATATCAGGCGCGCGGAGCTAGGTTTGTTCGTTACCTCGGTGTTGCTGTAGTTTTTTTGGCTGTTCTTGTTGCAACAGTCTCTTTTTTAATTCTCACTGGGGCTACAAAAATTGAACCTGCACCACAGGTTTGGACAATAATTTGGATTGTTAATGGCCTGTTGGTTTTATTACTGGTTGCAATTGTTTTAACAGAAATCGTGCTTTTGGTGCAGGCTCGCAAGGCAAATCATGCAGGGGCGCGTTTGCTTTCTCGCATGGTAGCAATGTTTGCCTTCATCGCAGTTGTTCCAGCTTTAATTGTTGCAGTTGTAGCAACGGTTTCATTAAATCAAGGTCTTGATCAATGGTTTTCTGAGAGAACACGCTCCATGGTTGAAAGCTCAAGGCTGGTTGCACGTGCGTATATGCTTGAGCATGCTCAAGTTTTGCGTGATGATATTATTTGGATGGCGGAAGAACTAGAATCAGCAAGAGACGTTTTTGCTTCTGATAGAGAGCGGTTTAGGCGCATTTTTACTGCCCTTGCAGTTACCCGCTCGCTTCCGTTCACCTCTTTAATTTCAAAAGATACAGACGTTTTAATGCGCGCACAGATAAATATACAAGGCACACCACCCAAAATCCCAAAAAGCCTCATGAAAGATGTAGTGGAGGGTGTCCCTACACTCATTTCACCAGGATCAACAAATCTTGTGGGTGCTGTAGTTAAACTTAAGCAATATGACGATACATATTTATTTGTTGCAAGACCTGTTGATCCTGAAGTGCTTGAATATATGCGCCTTTCGGATGAAAATATTACAGAATATAGAAATTATGCCTCCAATCGCTTAGTATTTCAAATAACTTTTACTCTTTTATATGTTGGCTTAGTATTTGTTTTATTGCTGGCCGCTGTTTGGATAGGGATAGCCTTTGCTAACCGTTTTGTTGACCCAATTCGTAACTTAATGATTGCCTCTAATCGCGTTTCAAAAGGAGATCTTGATGTATTTGTGCCAATAACCGAGAAAAAAGGTGATTTATATGACTTAAGCATTCGCTTTAACCGCATGACAGCCCAACTGCGCAATCAACGCAGTGAATTACTGCACGCAAATAATATAAATGAAAAGCGCAGGCAATTTACAGAGGCGGTGGTGGAGGGTGTTTCTGCTGGGATTGTTGGGCTAGATTCAACTGGTCTAGTAACATTGGTGAATGCGACAGCAATAACAATTTTTGGCAAAAGTGAAGTTAACATTTTAGGAGAGGATTTAAAAATAATAGCTCCAAAGCTTGCTCCAATTCTCGATAGAGCCTTGAATGCTCGAAAATCACAAATGAGCGATCAAATTCAATTGGGGGGTAACGCTGATGGGCGCACATATCAGGTAAGAATTACTAGAGAAGGCACAATGGAAGTGCCAAAGGGGTATGTTATAACACTTGATGATTTAACAGACCTAGTAACTGCCCAACGCAACTCGGCTTGGGCGGACGTAGCACAACGCATTGCGCATGAGATTAAAAATCCTCTCACTCCTATTCAATTATCAGCAGAAAGATTGCGAAGGCGTTATGAAAACAAACTATCTGATGATTTTGAGGTTTTTGATAAGTGTATCAACACTATAATAAGGCAAGTTGGCGATATAGGCTCAATGGTTGATGAATTTTCATCATTTGCTCGCATGCCAGCGGCTGTTTTGGCTAACGCTGACCTTAGCAATATTATTCGTCAGGCGGTTTTTCTAGAATCTGTTCGCCAGCCAGAAATATTAATAACAGCGAATTTACCCAAAAAACCAATTTTTGCATATTTTGATGAGAGATTAATATTTCAATGCTTAACAAATTTAATTAAAAATTCGGTAGAAGCCTTTGAAAGTATAGGTGTTTCTAATATTGAAAATCCAAGAATATATATAAATGTTGAACAAAAAGATACTAAGATTATTGTTGAGGTCTGTGATAATGGCGTGGGCTGGCCAACAGAGAACAGACATAAACTTCTAGAGCCATATATTACTAGCAGACAAAAAGGAACTGGGCTTGGTTTAGCAATTGTTGCCAAAATTATTGAACAGCATGGCGGTGATGTAGCTTTAGGAGATGCAAACCCTGATGAAAATGGTAGGAAGGGGGCATGTTTTACTTTCACTATCCCAGCTGATGCCTCACAAATGACGACATTCAAAAATATGCAAGTTCAAAATTTGGAGTTTAAGAAAGGGTCGCAAAATACTGATGCGGCGGAGCAAGAGTAATGGCATTTGACATTTTAATTATTGATGATGAAGACGATATTCGCGATCTAATAGCGGGGATATTGGAAGACGAGGGTTATGAAACCCGTCAAGCTTATGATGCTGATTCTGGATTGGAGCAAATCAATATTCGTAGGCCAAATTTGGTGTTTTTGGATATTTGGATGCAAGGATCAAGGCTTGATGGTTTGCAATTGCTTGATGAATTTCAATTGCAACACCCTAATATGCCCGTAGTGATGATTTCTGGTCATGGTAACCTTGAGACGGCAGTTTCTGCAATTAAAAGAGGTGCTTATGATTATATTGAGAAGCCATTTAAAATAGATAGATTGTTGCTTATTACTCAGCGAGCAATGGAAGCCACAAGACTTAAGAGTGAGAATAAAGAGCTTAAAGAGCGAGCTTCAACATTGGGTAATGAATTAGTTGGAACTTCTGCTGCAATTTTACAGGTTAAATCACTGATAGAAAAATCTGCTCCCACTAACTCTCGTATATTTATTGCCGGGCCATCTGGGGTAGGGAAAGGGCATTGTTCGCGTTTAATACATCAAAATAGTGAGCGTAAAAAATTTCCTTTTGTGGAATTTAATGCCTCCCTTTATGATCCAGAAGAAGTTCCATTCGCATTATTTGGTCGCCAGTTAAGCACAAAGGACGGCTCAGTAAAGATTGAAGTTGGCGCCTTAGAAAGTGCGCATGGCGGAACTATATATTTATCAGAAGTTACAACCCTACCAATGGCCACTCAGTCCATGTTATTAAGGACTATGGTGCAGAATAAGTTTAATAGAATTGGCGGAGAAATTTCGGTGCCAATAGATGTGCGCATCATTGCTTCAAGCTCACAAAATATAATAAAATTATGCGAAAATGGTGATTTTCGCACTGATTTATTTCATCGTCTTTCTGTTGTTCCAATAAATTTAACACCTATAAAAGAAAGACGAGAGGATTTACCTGCCTTGGTTTCAATTTTTATCAAACAGGTTTGCAAAATGCACAATTTAGCTCCTTTAAGTGTTGGCGAAGATGCCTTGGCCGTTTTGCAAACACAAGACTGGCCAGGTAACGCACTACAGCTTAGGAATTCAATTGAGCGCTTAGTTATTTTGTTAAAAGATCAATTGCCAGAAGATGGTATTATCACAGCTGCAATGTTGCCCTCAGATATTGGTGAGGTCTTACCAACAATAGGTGACGATGATGCTGATTCCTCGGCGCATTTGATGAGTTTGCCGTTGCGAGAAGCGCGTGAGGTATTTGAGAGTAAATATCTACTTGCGCAAATAGAGAGATTTGGCGGTAATATTTCTAAAACAGCAGAATTCGTTGGTATGGAGCGCAGTGCTTTACATAGAAAAATCAAATCACTTGGACTGTAATGATCATTTGGACTATAATATCATTTAGAGCTATAATGC
>Ga0256839_1003640_pt1 | contig 15750 bp, 17 predicted proteins | sample 354166metaG_FD_185968 | JGI IMG/M metagenome (GOLD analysis project Ga0256839, IMG submission 185968) | Hydrothermal vent microbial communities from Mid Atlantic Ridge, Atlantic Ocean - 354-166 | ecosystem: Environmental > Aquatic > Marine > Hydrothermal vents | place: Atlantic Ocean: Mid... | reverse complement strand
GCCCCACAGGTTGGGGAAGGCCCGGGCCGGCAGGAGCGGCCCCACGGGGTGGGGAAGCCCGGGCCGGCCGGCGCCGGCTCCGCCGAGGGCGGGACGCCCCGGGCGGTCAGGCGCCCCAGACGCCGCCGGACTCCGCGCGGCGGCAGATCTCGCGGTACTCTGCCTCGAAGAAGAACTCGCGCTCGCCGAAGGCGGGCTCGAGCTGGTCGAGCCAGGTGGCGCGCTCGTCGTAGCGGGCGAAGAAGGGCCGCTGCACCCAGTCCGGGTTGCGCCCCTGGAGGAAGCGCAGCACGAAGACCTTCTCGCCGCCCACCTCGGTCACCCCCTGGATCTCCACCTTGCCGGGCCCGGCGCTCATGCTCGGGCCGCGCGCGGTCCGCGCGAGGCCGGAGACGCGTTGCACGGCCTCGCGGTAGATGGCCCAGCCGCGGGCGAGCGGCACCTCGAAATAGCGCCGCGCGCCCGTGTCACGCTCGACGAACATGTAGTAGGGCACGATCCCGAGCCGCACCTGGCTGCGCCACAGGCGCGCCCACACGGCCGCGTCGTCGTTGATGTGGGCAAGGAGCGGGCCCTGGCTGCGGATGACGGCGCCCGTGTCGCGCACGCGCCGGATGGCCTCGCGGGCGATGTCGGTCTCGAGCTCGCGCCAGTGATTGTAGTGGGCCATGAGCGCGACGTGGCGGCCGGCACGCACGAGCCGCTCGAGCAGCCGCAGCAGCTCGTCGGCGTCGGGGTCGGTCACGAAGCGCTGGGGCCAGAAGGTGAGCGCCTTGGTGCCGATGCGGACGGTCTGCACGTGCTCGAGGTGCGGGTCCGCGAGCGGCTCCAGGTACTCGCGCAGGTTGGCCGTCTTCATCACGAGGGGATCGCCGCCCGTGACGAGGAGGTCGGTGACCTCGCGATGGCGGGCGAGATAGCGGTGGAGCGTGGCCGCCTCGCGGCTCGCCATGCGCAGCGACTTGTCGCCCACGAACTGTGCCCAGCGGAAGCAGAAGCTGCAGTAGCTGTGGCAGGTCTGGCCCTGGCTCGGGAAGAAGAGCACCGTCTCGCGGTACTTGTGCTGCATGCCCTCGAGGCGCTCGCCGTCGAGCCAGGGAACGTTGTGGCGCTGCTGGCCGGCCGGATGGGGGTTGAGGCCTGCGCGCACCTCGCGCACGGCCGTCTGCAGCGTCTCGCGGTCGGCGCCGGCGCGCAGAAGCGTGGCGATGCGCCCGAAGTCCGCCTCGGACAGCATGCCGGGCTGCGGAAAGGTGAGCTGGAAGAGCGGGTCCTCGGGCACACGCTCCCAGTCGATCAGGTGCTCGACCACGTAGCGGTTGACGCGGAAGGGCAGCACCTGGGCCACCACCCGCATGGCGAAGCGCCGCTCGGGGTCGAGCCGCGCGAGCTGCGGGATGCGGTCGAGATGCCGCTCGGTGAAGACCTCGAAGCGCTCGGGATAGCCGGCGGCGGGGCCGTCGGCCTGGCGCCGGGGCCAGCTCGCGGTGTGCATGTCTTCTCTCCCCCTCGTTCCGGTCCGGGGGCGCCCGGCGGCGCCCGTTCAGCCCTCGTCCTGGTCCAGGGGGGCGCCGCCCGCCTCGCGGTCGGCGGCCGGCAGGGCCGCCGTCAGCGCCTCCAGCCCGCGGGCGAGCGCCTCGAGCGTCTCGGGCGCGAGCTGCCCCAGGGCGTGCATGAGGGCCCCCTGGGCCGGCTGCGGCGCCCGCGCCACCAGCGCGAGGCCCGCCTCGGTGGGGTGCACGCGCACCACCCGGTGGTCGGGCCCGCCGCGGCTGCGCCGCACCAGCCCCTGGCGCTCCAGCCGGTCGAGCAGGTTGCTCGCCGTGGAGCGGTGCACGGCCATGGCGGCGGCCAGGTCCGAGACCCGCAGCCCCGGGCGGCAGGCCACCTCCCACAGGGCCCAGAGCTGGGCGGCGCCGATGCCGCAGCGGCGCTCGACCCAGCGCGAGTGGGCCTGGATCGCCCGGAAGACCACGCGCATCGCCTGCAGGACGCTGCGCGCTGCCTCTTCCCTGCCGGCCGCGGGGGCGGAGGGGGAAAGGGCCTCCACCCCACGGGCCGGGCCGCCGGCCGTGCTCATGGGGGCTCCTCCGGACACAGGAATGTTTTGGACAATACCATCCGCACGGGCGGCGGGCAAGCGGCGCCCGGGGCCCGGTTTTTTCTTCCTCCGCCGGGAAACGGCGCCGATCGTGCGGCAATTGCCGCGATCGTGCGCTATTCGACCGTGACCGACTTGGCGAGATTCCGGGGCTGGTCCACGTCGGTGCCGCGCAGCACGGCCACGTGGTAGGCGAGGAGCTGCAGCGGCACCGTGTAGACCACGGGCGCGGTCGAGGGGCAGATGTCGTCGAGGGTGAGGGCCTGGTAGCGGTCGAGATCCACGCGCACGTCGCGGTCGGTGAACAGGAACAGCTCGCCGCCCCGGGCGCGCACCTCCTGGAGGTTCGCGAGCACCTTCTCGAGCAGGGCGTCGCGCGGGAAGGCGCAGACCACGGGCATGTCGGCATCCACCAGGGCGAGCGGCCCGTGCTTGAGCTCGCCGGCAGGGTAGGCCTCGGCGTGGACGTAGGAGATCTCCTTGAGCTTGAGGGCCCCCTCCATGGCGATGGGGTAGAAGGTGCCGCGGCCGAGAAAAAGGGCGTGCTGCTTGTCGGCGAAGGCGCCGGCCATCCGCTGGATGGGCTCGTCGAGCCCCAGGGCGACCTCCACCTGCCGCGGCAGGGCGTGGAGCTCCTCCACCAGGGCGCGCTCGGCGGCCTCGTCCAGCCCGCGCCGGCGTGCCAGCGCCAGCGCCAGCAGCCTCAAGGCCACGAGCTGGGTGGTGAAGGCCTTGGTGGAGGCCACACCGATCTCCGGGCCGGCCCGGGTCATGAGGGCCACGTCGGACTCGCGCACCAGGGAGCTCTCGGGCACGTTGCACACGGTGAGGCTCCCGAGGTAGCCCATGTCGCGCGCGCGCCGCAGGGCGGCGAGCGTGTCGGCGGTCTCGCCGGACTGGGAGATGGTGACCAGCAGCGTGCCCTCGGGCACCACCACCCTGCGGTAGCGGAACTCGCTCGCCACTTCCACGCTGGTGGGCACGCCCGCCTCCTCGAACCAGTACCGGGCGACGAGCCCGGCGTGGTGGCTGGTGCCGCAGGCGACGATGTGCACCGCGCGTGTGGCGTCCAGAAGGGCGCGGGTGCGGTGGCCGAAGCTCTCCTCGAGGAGCCGCCCCTTGTGGATGCGCCCCTCGAGGGTCTCGGCGATCACGGCCGGCTGCTCGAAGATCTCCTTGAGCATGTAGTGGCGGTAGGGTCCCTTGTCGGCCGCCTGGGCCGTGGCCTCCACCCGCTTGGGCGCGCGCTCGACCGCTCGCCCGTCCGGGCCGTAGACGGTGACCCCGTCACGGCGCACCTCGGCGAGCTCGCCCTCCTCCAGGAAGAGGAAGCGGCGCGTGTGCGGGAGGAAGGCGTAGACGTCGGAGGCGACGAAGGTGATGCCGTCGCCGAGGCCGATGACGAGCGGGCTGCCCGAGCGGGCCACCACGAGCCGGTCGGGCTCGGCCGGGCTCGCCACGACCAGGGCGTAGGCGCCGACGAGACGGGCTGCGGCCTCGCGCACCGCGGCGAGCAGGTCCAGCCCGCCCTCGAGCAGGTCGCGCAGCAGGTGGGCGATGACCTCGGTGTCGGTCTCGGAGCTGAACGTGAAGCCCCTGGCCTCGAGCTCGGCGCGCAGCTCGGCGTGGTTCTCGATCACGCCGTTGTGCACCACCGCCACCCGCTCGCCGCTCATGTGGGGGTGGGCGTTGCGCTCGGCGGGCATGCCGTGGGTGGCCCAGCGGGTGTGGGCGATGCCGGGGCTGCCCTCGAGCCCCGCCCGCTCCACCAGGCCACGGAGCTCGGCCACCTTCCCCACCGAGCGGATGCGCTCGAGCCGTCCCGAGGGGGCGCGCACGGCGATGCCCGCCGAGTCGTAGCCACGGTACTCGAGCCGCGCCAGCCCCTCCATCAGGAGGGGGACCACATTGTCCGGGCCGACGGCCCCCACGATGCCGCACATGTGTCCCGCTCCTCCCCAGGCGTGCTCAGCCCTCTCCCCGGCCGCCCCTCGGCTTCGGCCCCGTGCCGGCGCCGCCCCCGCGCCGGCGCGGCGGCTCGTCCTTGCGCGGACGCTTCCAGCCCGGGCGCGTCACCTGCGGGGCGCGGCTCAGGGTGAGCCCGCCCGGCGGGGCGTCGCGGGTGATGGTGCTGCCGGCACCGATGGTGGCCCCCTTGCCCACGGTCACGGGCGCCACGAGCTGGGTGTCGGAGCCGATGAAGGCCTCGTCCTCGATCACGGTCCGGTGCTTGTGCGCGCCGTCGTAGTTGCAGGTGATGGTGCCGGCGCCGATGTTGACCTCGCGCCCCACGAGGGCGTCGCCCACGTAGGAAAGGTGGTTGATCTTGGAGCCCTCGCCCACGTCGGCGTTCTTGAGCTCGACGAAGTTGCCGATGCGCGTGCGGGCGGCGAGCCGGGTGCCCGGGCGCACACGCGCGTACGGGCCCACACGCGCGCCGGGGCCGATCTCGGCCGACTCGATCAGGGTGAAGGGCAGGATCTCGGCACCCTCGGCCACGGTGACGTCGCGCAGCACGCAGTAGGGGCCGACGCGCACACCGTCGCCGAGGCGCACCGTGCCCTCCAGCACCACGCCGACGTCGATCTCCACGTCGCGGCCGTGCTCCAGGGTGCCGCGCAGCTCGAAGCGCGCGGGGTCGCGCAGGGTGACGCCTGCCCGCAGCAGCGCCTCGGCGGCACGCCTCTGCCACAGCCGCTCCAGACGCGCGAGCTGGACGCGGTCGTTGACGCCGAGGGTCTCGTCGGGGTCCTCGACGCAGACGGCCGCCACGGGCACCCCCTCGGCCACCGCCATCGCCACCACGTCCGTCAGGTAGTACTCGCCCTGGGCGTTGTCGCGGCCGAGCCGCCCCACCCAGCCGCGCAGCCGCGCCGCGGGCGCGGCCAGGATGCCGGTGTTGACCTCGCGGATGGCGCGGGTGGCGGCGTCGGCGTCCTTCTCCTCGACGATGCGGGCGAGCTGCCCGGCCTCGTCGCGCACGATGCGCCCGTAGCCCGTGGGGTCGTCGAGGCAGGCGGTGAGCACGGCCACCCTTTCGCCGCCGGCCGCGTCGAGCAGCCTGCGCAGCGTCTGCGGCCGCACCAGGGGCACGTCGCCGTAGAGCACCAGCACCTGATCGCCGTCCTGCACCTCGGGCAGGGCCTGGGCGACGGCGTGGCCCGTGCCCAGCCGCTCGGCCTGCTCGACCCAGGTGAGGCCCGGCTCGCCGGCAAAGGCAGCCCGCACGGCCTCCCCGCCGTGGCCGTGGACCACCACGATGCGCCCGGGCCCCAGCGCGCGCGCGGCCTCCAGCACGTGGGCGAGCAGCGGGCGGCCGGCGAGCGCGTGCAGGACCTTGGGCCGGTCCGAGCGCATGCGCTTGCCCTGGCCCGCGGCCAGCACCACCACGCTCAGCGGCTTGCGGCTCATCGCTTGCGGCTTCCCAGGCAGAGGCCCGTCCCCCCGGGCGGCCTCCAAGCTTAGCGGAGCGCCCTGGCGGCGGGTAGCGGAAAGCGGCCGGCTCGTGTGTAGGAAATGTCCGACGCCGGCCTCAGTGGGCCCCGGGCGGGCCCAGGGGCTGGCCGGCGGTGACCTCGCTCATGGTGGGGCGGCGCACCTCGAGGATGCGGACCACGTAGGTCAGCCGCCGGCCGGCGAGGGGATGGTTCCCGTCGAGGGTGACCTGCCCGCCCTCGATGCGCGAGACGACGAAGGTGCGGCTCTCGCCGCGCTCGTTGACGAACTCCACCTCGGCGCCGACGCGCCGGTACTCGGGCGGGACCTGCTCGAGGGGCTGGGTGCAGGTGAGCTCGGGCCGGTGCGGGCCGAAGGCCTCCTCGGGCCCGAGCGTCACGCGCACGGTCTCGCCCGCGCCGTGGCCTTCCATGGCGCGCTCGATCTTCTCGAACACGCCGCTGCCCGCACCCAGGATGATGCCGATGGGCAGGTCGTTCTGCTCGAGGATCTCGCCGTCCTCGCCCTGGATGGTGTACGTGAAGTACACCACCAGCCCGTCGCGCGCCTTCGGCATGGGGTGCCGCCGCGCTCAGCCGCCGGTGCGCCCGGCGCGCTTGCGCACGCGCTCGATCGCCCGCAGCTGGGCGACCGCCTCCGCCAGCTCGGCCTGGGCCTTGGCGTAGTCCATCTCGCCGCGCTTCTCGGCCAGCAGGCGCTCGGCCCGCTCCTTGGCCTCCCTGGCGCGCGCCTCGTCCAGGTCGGCGGCGCGCACCGCGGTGTCGGCGAGCACGGTGACCACGTGCGGCTGCACCTCCAGCAGCCCGCCCGAGACGTAGAAGTCGAGCTCCTCGCCCTCGGCCGTGATCACCCGCACCTCGCCCGGCTTGAGCCGCGTGAGCAGCGGGGCATGCCGCGGGTAGATGCCCACCTCGCCCATCTCGGCTGGCGCGAACACCGCCTGCGCCGTGCCGGAGTGGATCTCGGCCTCGGCGCTGACGATGTCCACGTGGAAGGTCATGGCCATGCGCACGTCCCCCTCAGGCCACCGCCTTGGCCTTCTCCACCGCCTCGTCGATGGTGCCGACCATGTAGAAGGCCTGCTCCGGCAGGTGGTCCATCTCGCCGTCCACGATGGCGCGGAAGCCGCGGATGGTCTCCTTGAGCGGCACGTACTTGCCGGGCTGGCCGGTGAAGGTCTCGGCCACGAAGAAGGGCTGCGACAGGAAGCGCTGGATCTTGCGCGCGCGCGCCACGATGAGCTTGTCCTCCTCGGAGAGCTCGTCCATGCCGAGGATGGCGATGATGTCGCGCAGCTCCTTGTAGCGCTGCAGGATGCCCTGCACGGCGCGCGCGGTGTCGTAGTGCTCCTGGCCCACGATCTGGGGGTCGAGCTGGCGCGAGGTGGAGTCGAGGGGGTCCACCGCGGGGTAGATGCCGAGCTCGGCGATCTGGCGCGAGAGCACGAGCGTGGCGTCGAGGTGCGCGAAGGTGGTGGCCGGCGAGGGATCGGTGAGGTCGTCCGCCGGCACGTACACCGCCTGGAAGGAGGTGATCGAGCCCTTCTTGGTGGAGGTGATGCGCTCCTGCAGCACGCCCATCTCCTCGGCCAGCGTCGGCTGGTAGCCCACCGCCGAGGGCATGCGCCCGAGCAGCGCCGAGACCTCGGTGCCCGCCAGCGTGTAGCGGTAGATGTTGTCGATGAACATGAGCACGTCGCGGCCCTCGTCGCGGAAGTACTCCGCGATGGTCAGCCCCGTGAGCGCCACGCGCAGGCGGTTGCCCGGCGGCTCGTTCATCTGGCCGTAGACCAGCGCCACCTTGTCGAGCACGCCGGCCTCCTTCATCTCGTTGTAGAAATCGTTGCCTTCGCGGGTGCGCTCGCCCACGCCCGCGAAGACCGAGTAGCCGGCGTGCTCGATGGCGATGTTGCGGATCAGCTCCATGAGCGTGACGGTCTTGCCCACGCCGGCGCCGCCGAAGAGCCCGATCTTGCCGCCCTTGGCGATGGGCATGATGAGATCGATGACCTTGATGCCGGTCTCGAGGATCTCGACGGCGCCCGCCTGCTCGGCGTAGGTGGGGGCGGGGCGGTGGATGGGCCAGCGCGCCTCGGCCTCCACCGGGCCCTGCTCGTCCACGGGCTCGCCCAGCACGTCGAGGATGCGCCCGAGCGTGCCCTTGCCCACCGGCACGGTGATGGGCTGGCCGGTGTTGGTGACCTCGAGCCCGCGCTTGAGGCCGTCGGTGGAGCCCATGGCGATGGTGCGCACCACCCCGTCACCGATCTGCTGCTGCACCTCCAGCGTCAGCCCCACCTCGTCCACCTTGAGGGCGTCGTAGACCTTGGGCACCGACTCGCGCGGGAACTCCACGTCCACCACGGCGCCGATGATCTCAACGATGGTACCGCTGCTCATGTTCCTGAACCTCTCTCCCGAAGGCGACGTCGCCGAGGGCGCGCCGCGCCCGCCCTCGCCGCCGCCGCCGCATGTTGCAAGACACCGCTCCTTCCTCGCCTACCACCGGCACGCCCGCAGGCTGCCGAGCACGCCTTCCGCATCCCGCTCCGGGAAGCCCGACAGCGCAAGCCGGATATGACGTAGCGCTGCTCGCGGAAACGTTCCGGCACGATGTAGGCCGTCCACTGCGGCACTGGCGAGGGCGTCATGTGCCAGAGCGCGATCACGCCGTCCCGACGAGCGGCAAGCATGCGCATCCCGGCTTCGCCCCTACCGTCCGCAACGGTGGATGCCGCCATAGATCCGCCTCGCCGTCGCCTCGTCCGCCGAGACCGAGATTTCCAGCAGCACGCGTTCGTGCGCGAGCTCGTCGACCACCAAGTAGCCTTTCCACATGGACGGACGCTGACGCCGGTACCAGTAGAGCGTCATCCCGTCGCGCTCGGACCGGTACACGATCCCTTTCACCGGCGCCACGTCAAACGGGGCCCCGCCAAGCCGTCCGAGATCGATCTCCTGGACAAAGAGGGAGCCTCCCGTCCCCAGCGGCGTCAGCCGCAGGAGGGAACCGGCGAACCTGATCCGATGTGGCGCCTGGTCCAGCACGAGACAGGCCTGGCCGGCGAGCTCCATCCTCACGGGCCCGCCGGGCTGCGTCTCCGCACGCGGCCACGGAGCCGGCACCGCGGCTTCCTCGCATGACGACCCGCCGCACCGGACGACGGCTTCTGCTCCAACCGACGCAGGAACGTGAAGCGCCGCCAGCACAGCCGTCGTCATGGCTGCCCAGGGAGCTCGAATTCCGTTCGATGATGCACGGCGGCAAACCGCACGCATGCCAGCCGGTGCGGGTGCGCCGCCCCGAGCCCGCGGGCGAGGCGGCCGAGCTGGCGCGCCACCCAGGCCGGCCCCGGCGGTGCCGCCGGCGGCTCCGGCACCAGCCCCGTGAGGACGGCGCACCGGCCGGCCTGTGCCAGCAGCTCTTGACGAACTCCCGACCCATTCCGATGAACGGCTCGTCGCCCTTCCGCCCGCTACCGGCATGCGCGCAGCCCCCCAAAGCAGCCCTCGTCCACGGCAGGGGGTTGAGCCATGCTCATGGTGTCTCCGGCGCAAGGACATCCCCATGGTCACCTCACTTCCGGGACGAACAACGGTGGACGCCGGCCAGCAAGTCGTTCAGCCCGCTCGTGCCTCCTGGCCTGACAGTGATCTGCACTGCCAGCCGCTCGTCTGCCCGCTCTGAGACCAGCAGGACGTCCGCCAGGCGCAGCCTTCCGTGCTTCGCCCAGAAGAGACGGATACCGTCGCGGACCGCCGTCCACACCTGCGCCCCTTCACGCGCAAAGGTGAAGGCAGGCCAACCGATACGGGCGGGACTGACCTCCTGCACAGCCAGGTCCATATCACGGTCTCCGGCCTGCATGGACAGCATTCCGTCTACCATACGGATGACCCTGGCCCGGCTGAACGGCAGCCGGACGCACATCCCTTCCTGCAGCTCGAGAACGAAGCCGGCCTTGTCCTCGGTCCGTGCGGGCAACACACCGCGAGCCGCGACTGCACCGCATGGCTCGGCGCCGCAAAGAAGCCATCCATGCATCCTGCCCTCGGCCGACCAGGCTGGCGTCATCGACGCCGCCAGCACGCTCAGCGCGGCCGCCCGAGCAGCTCGAACCATGTGCGATGGCCATAGGCCACTGCCCGAAGGCACAACAGCCTGTGCGGGTGCGCCGCCCCGAGCCCGCGGGCGAGGCGGCCGAGCTGGCGCGCCACCCAGGCCGGCCCCGGCGGCGCCGCCGGCGGCTCCGGCAGCAGCCCCGTGAGGACGGCGCACCGGCCGGCCCGTGCCAGCAGCTCCCCGAGCACCTCGAGCATCGCCGGCCGCAGCGTCCAGCCCGAGACCACCCTGGGGCCGTACAGCGTCTCCAGCACGCGGCGCAGCGCCGCCTGCTCGGCCGGACCGAAAGGCGCCGCGCCCGAGCGCCGGCCGCACCAGTCCCGGCAGCCCGGCGGGCAGGCGAAGTCGCCCATCCCCACCGGCGCGCCCATGCAGCGCACCAGGCAGTCCGGTGCCCCCGGCACCGCACCCGAGCGCCGGTACCACGCCTCGCAGGCGTCCGACGGCGCGGCGTAGCCCGGCCCGGCCAGCACCAGCAGCGACGCCGCCAGCGCCCGCCGGCGCCATGGGCCGGTCCGTCCTGTCCGCATCGCGGCCTCCCTGCCTTCCCGGCATGCGGCTCATGCGGGCGCTCCCGTGCGCCGTGTCACGACGACACCGCCTCCGCGCCGCCCACGATCTCGGCGATCTCGCGCGTGATCGTGGCCTGGCGCGCCTTGTTGTAGGCGAGCTGCAGCTCGTCGATGAGGGTTCCGGCGTTGTCCGAGGCGGCCTTCATGGCCACCATGCGCGCGGCCATCTCGCAGGCCACGTTCTCCACCACGCCCCGGTAGATGAGCGACTCCACGTAGCGCGTCATAAGCGTGTCCACCACGGCCCTGGGCTCGGGCTCGTAGATGTAGTCCCAGTGGTGGGCGAGCCGCTCGTCCACCTTGTCCGCGGTGATGGGCAGGAGCTGGTAGAGCTGCGGCCGCTGCGTCATGGTGTTGACGAAGCGGTTGTGGGCTATGTGCAGCCGGTCGATGCGGCCCTCGTCATAGGCATCCAGCATGGCCTTGATGGACCCGAGCAGGTCCTCCAGCGCCGGGGCATCGCCCAGGTGGGTGGCGTGGCAGACCACGCGCCCGCCGAAGCGGCTGAAGAACTGCAGCCCCTTGTTGCCGATGGCGCAGATGTCGACCTCGAGGCCATGCTCCTCCCACTGGCGCATCTGCTGCAGCACCAGGCGGAAGAGGTTGACGTTGAGGGCGCCGCACAGTCCGCGGTCGGTGGTGACCACGATGAGCCCCACGCGCCGGGCCTCGCGCTCGTCCAGCCAGGGATGGCGGTACTCCGGGTGCGCGTGTGCCAGGTGCGAGGCCACGGCGCGCATCTTCTCGGCGTAGGGACGCGCGGCGGCCATGCGCTCCTGGGCCTTGCGCATCTTGCTCGCCGCGACCATCTCCATGGCCTTGGTGATCTTCTGCGTGCTCTGGATGGACCGGATCTTGGTCCGGATCTCGCGCGCGCCCGCCATGCCCGGCTACCTCCTCCCGCCGCTCACCAGCTGTGGTTGGCCTTGAAGTCCTTGAGTGCGGCGTGCAGCGCCTGCTCGATCTCCGGGGTGTAGTCGAGCTCCCGGTTCATCCTGTCCAGCAGGTCCTTGTGCTGGGAGCGCATGTAGGCGTGCAGCGCATCCTCGAAGTCCGTGACCTTCCTGACGTCGACGTCGTCGAGGTAGCCCTCGTTGACGGCGAAGAGCGAGACTGCCATCTCGGCCACCGGGAGCGGGGCGTACTGGCGCTGCTTCATGATCTCGGTGACGCGCTGGCCACGCTCGAGCTGCTTGCGCGTGGCCTCGTCCAGGTCGGATGCGAACTGGGCGAAGGCAGCGAGCTCGCGGTACTGGGCCAGCGCCAGGCGCACGCCGCCGCCGAGCTTCTTGATGAGCTTGGTCTGGGCGGCGCCACCCACGCGCGAGACCGACAGGCCCGCGTTGATGGCCGGACGGATGCCGGCGTTGAAGAGATCCGACTCGAGGTAGATCTGCCCGTCGGTGATCGAGATCACGTTGGTGGGCACGAAGGCGGAGACGTCGCCCGCCTGGGTCTCGATGATGGGCAGCGCGGTCAGCGACCCGGTGCGCCCCTTGACCTCGCCGCCCGTCACCTTCTCGACGTAGGCGGCGTTGACGCGCGCGGCGCGCTCGAGCAGGCGCGAATGCAGGTAGAAGATGTCGCCGGGGTAGGCCTCGCGGCCGGGCGGGCGGCGCAGCAGGAGCGAGATCTGGCGGTAGGCCCAGGCCTGCTTGGTGAGGTCGTCGTAGACGATGAGGGCGTCCTCGCCGCGGTCGCGGAAGTACTCGCCCATGGCGCAGCCGGCGTAGGGGGCGATGAACTGCAGCGCGGCCGACTCCGCGGCCGTGGCCGCCACCACGATGGTGTGCTCCATGGCGCCGTGCTCCTCGAGCTTGCGCACCACGGCCGCCACCGAGGAGGCCTTCTGGCCGACGGCCACGTAGATGCATTTGATGCCGGTGCCCTTCTGGTTGATGATCGTGTCGATGGCGACCGCCGTCTTGCCGGTCTGGCGGTCGCCGATGATGAGCTCGCGCTGGCCGCGGCCGATGGGCACCATGGAGTCGATGGCCTTGAGGCCGGTCTGCACCGGCTGGCTCACCGACTGCCGCGTGATGACGCCCGGGGCGACCTTCTCGATGGGGGAGGTGGTGTCGTACCGGATCGGGCCCTTGCCGTCGATGGGCGCCCCCAGGGGGTTGACCACGCGCCCGAGCAGCCCCTCGCCCACGGGCACCTCGAGGATGCGCCCGGTGCAGCGCACCTTGTCGCCCTCGGACAGGTGCTTGTAGTCGCCCAGCACCACGGCGCCGACGGAGTCGCGCTCGAGGTTGAGCGCGAGCCCGTAGGTCTCGCCCGGGAACTCGAGCATCTCGCCATACATGGCGTCCGCCAGCCCGTGGATGCGGACGATGCCGTCGGTGAGGCTGACGATGGTGCCCTCGGTGCGGGCCTCCGCCGCGGCCTCGAAGCCTTCGATGCGCTGGCGGATGAGCTCGCTGATCTCGCTCGGGTTCAGTTGCTGCATCGGTCGTTCCCCCAACCGTAAGCCCTGGAATCCGTCCCGCCCTCAGCGGCTCAGGCGCGCGGCCAGCCGCGCGAGCCGCGCCCGCGCCGAGCCGTCGATGACGAGGTCGCCGGCGCGCACCACCGCACCCGCGAGCAGCGCGGGGTCCACGCGCGCCTCGAGCTCCACGCGCCGTCCGAGCCGGCGCGCCAGCGCCTCGGCCAGCCGCGCGCGCGCGGCCTCGTCGAGGGGCCGCGCCGAGATCACCTCGGCGCGCACGCTGCCCTCGGCCTCGGCGCGCAGCTGCTCGTAGAGGCGGGCGATCTCGGGCAGCAGCGCCAGCCGCCGGCGCTCTGCGAGCAGGCGGAGGAAGCGGCGCCCTTCCTCGGTGAGCCGCTCGGCGCAGAGGCGCTCCATCAGCTCCGCCGCGCGCGCGCGCGTCAGGCGCGGGCTGTCGAGCACGGCGCGCAGCATGGGGTCGCGCACGGCGGCGGCGCAGAAGGCGAGCAGCTCGGACCATTGCTCGAGCTGGCCGCGGGAGCGCGCCGCGGCGAAGGCGGCGCGGGCGTAGGGCCGGGCGATGGCGGCGGTCTCTGCCATGATGGGCCTTCCCCGCCCCGCTCAGAGCTGGGCCACGAGCTCGTCGAGGAGCTTGGCGTGGGCGCGCTCGTCCACCTCGCGCTCGAGGATGCGTTCGGCGCCCGCCACGGCCAGCGCCGCCACCTGACGGCGCAGCTCTTCGCGTGCGCGGTTGAGCTCCTGCTCGATCTCGCCCCGCGCGGCGGCCAGGATGCGCTCGCCCTCGGCGCGCGCCTCGGCCTTGGCCTCCTCCACGATCTCGGCGGCGCGGCGCTCGGCGCGGGCGACGATCTCGGCGGCCTGCTCGCGCGCCTCGTGGATCACCTCGGCCGCGCGCTTGGCCGCGAGCTCCTGCTCGTGGCGGCCGCGCTCGGCGGCGGCGAGCCCGTCGGCGATGTTCCTGCGCCGCTCCTCCAGCGCCCGCATGAGCGGGGGCCAGATGTACTTCATGCAGAACCAGACGAACACCAGGAAGGTGATCGACTGGCCGATGAGGGTGGCGTTGAGGTTCATGCTCGCACCTCGCTGCGTGCGGCGGCCGGCGGCCGCGGCGGCCTCAGCCCGTCGCCACCGCAAAGAGCACGTAGAGCGCGATGCCGACCGAGATCATCGGCACGGCGTCCACCAGGCCCATCACGATGAAGAACTGGGTTCGCAGCATGGGGATGAGCTCGGGCTGGCGCGCGGCCCCCTCGAGGAAGCGCGCCCCGAGGATGCCGATGCCCACGGCGGCGCCCAGCGCCCCGAGGCCCATCATCAGACCACCCGCGATGTAGAGCAGAGCCGTCTCCATTGTGTCGTCTCCCGTACCTTATCCAGGAACCCAGAACCGGTCGCGCCGCCCGCCTCAGTGATGCTCCTGGTGCGCCATGTCCAGATAGACGATGGTGAGCACCATGAATATGAAGGCCTGCAGCGTGATGATCAGCACGTGGAAGATCGCCCAGCCGAGCTGGAGAAAGCCGCCGAAGACGCCGAGCACCCAGCCGGCGCTGTACATGAGCGCGATCAGGATGAAGATGGTCTCGCCGGCGTACATGTTGCCGAACAGCCGCAAGGCCAGCGAGACGGGCTTGGAGATCAGCGCCACGCCCTCGAGCACCAGGTTGATCGGAGCCCCCAGCCTGCCGAAGGGCTGGAAGGCGAGCTCACCCACGAAGCCCCCCAGCCCCTTGATCTTGATGCTGTAGTAGAGCATGAGCCCGAAGACGACGAAGGCCATGCCGAAGGTGATGTTGGGGTCGGTGGAGGGCACGATCTTCATATAGGGGACGCCCAGGGCGTGCGCGAGCTGGGGAATCCAGTCCACCGGGACCAGGTCCATCAGGTTCATGAGGAAGATCCAGACGAAGATCGTGAGCGAGAGCGGCGCCACCAGATCGTTGCGGGCGCTGAAGGAGCCGCGCACGTTGGCGTCGATGAACTCCACGATCCACTCGATGAAGTTCTGCGCCCCGCCGGGCACGCCCGCGGTGGCGCGCCGGGCCACGCGCCGGAACAGCCACAGGAAGACCAGGCCCAGTCCCACGGACCAGGCGAGCGAGTCCACGTGGAAGGCCCAGAAGCCCATGGCCTGCGCGTCGGCCGCATCGCGCGCCCAGCCCCAGGTGCCGTCGGGGAAGCGCCCGAAGGTCAGGTTCGTGAGGTGGTGCTTGATGTACTCGCCCGCGGTGAGCTCGCCGGTCGCCATCGGTGCCTGCCTGCCGCCAGTGAGGAATATCCGCCCGCCGTCGCGCCCGCCACGCCCAGCAGGAAGCCGGCGAGCAGCGCGGGGGGCTCCAGCCCGAACGCCGCGAAGCCGGCCGCGAGCATCCCGCCGGACAGGGCCAGCCGCTCGATCTCGCAGCGCAACGCCCGGCGCAGGGTCGCGGCCGGGCCCAGCCCGCCCGCACGCCGCAGGTGCCAGCGGGTGACGAGCCCGGCTGCGGCCGCGGCGGCGGCGCCATAGGCGCCCGCGGCGGCGCCGGGCGATCCCGCCAGGGCCGCGCCCGCGGCCGCGCCGGCCGCCAGGGCGGCGGCTGTCCACATCCAGGGCGGCGCCACAGCCGTATCGCCCCCTCCCTCGGGCCCCGTGCCGGGGCATGGGCGCACAGAAAACCCGGCGGCGCGCCGCCGGGGCGCGCAAGTATAAGGACTTGATCTAGGTCGGTCAACGCGCCTTATGGGGCTGCACCAGGATGGTGCGTTGCCTCAGCGGCGCAGGCGCTCGAGGATGCCGTCGAGCTCCTCGAGGGAGGTGTAGCGGATGACGATGCGCCCGCCGCCGTCGGCGCGGTGCTCGAGGCGCACGGGGGCGCCCAGATGCTCCGAGAGCGCCTGCTCCAGGCGCGCCACGTCCGGGTCGCGGCGTGCGGTACCCGGGGCGGCGGGCCCGGCCGGGGCCGCGCGCAGGCGTCGCACGAGGCGCTCGGTCTCGCGCACCGAGAGCCCCCGCGCCACCACGTGGGCGGCGGCCTCGCGCTGGCGCGCCGCCGGAAGGGCGAGCAGCG
>Ga0256839_1003639_pt1 | contig 15755 bp, 12 predicted proteins | sample 354166metaG_FD_185968 | JGI IMG/M metagenome (GOLD analysis project Ga0256839, IMG submission 185968) | Hydrothermal vent microbial communities from Mid Atlantic Ridge, Atlantic Ocean - 354-166 | ecosystem: Environmental > Aquatic > Marine > Hydrothermal vents | place: Atlantic Ocean: Mid... | reverse complement strand
GGATGGCGGCCCTCGAACCCTTCCCGTGCGGCGGCCCGTATCCGCCCTCGGGAGGGCGGAACCCCTGCACAGACGGCTGCGGCGTGCCGCCGCTCGTGCCGATCCGCCGGAGGGCTGCGGAAGCCGCTACCGTCCCATCGGCTCGCCCTGCAGTGCGCGCATGGGGCCGCTGCTCAAGCGGTGCGGGAGCGCTGGGCGGGGGCGGGCGGGAGATCCGCGGCGGGCGTCCAGGTTCCGAAATGAGGCCCGCAGGCGTAGCCCACCGGATAGTCCAGCACGTCCAACAAAAGCCTCTCGCCGCGCACACCGGTCGCGAGCACCCGGCCGCCCGCCTCGCCGAAGCTCCGGAACAAGCAGGCCAGCTCTTCGTCCACCGGCAACAACTGCTCCCCGGCCGCAAGACGGCGCGCCGGCACCACCAGCCACCGGGCTCCCGCGGCCGCGAGGGCTGCGCCGTCCCGCCCCATCCGGCCCTCCAACGTCACGGCAAGGCTCACCTCGCCGGATCCGGTCAACCGGCGGCGGGACCCGGCATCGCCGGCGAGCGCGCGAAACGCCCGCGCTTCCAGCACCAAAACCAGCTCCGCCCGCCCGTCGAGCCCCGCGCGCAGCCGCTCGAGCAACTCCGGCGTGCGGGCGAGACCCAGGAGCTCCTCGCCCAGCGGGACGAACAGCGACCGTCCGATCAGCGGATCGTCCCGGGTCTCCAAGGAGGAGACGAGCGCGCCCAACACCGCGAGGCTGCCGCCCAAAGACGCCTTCGCCCCGCGGTGATCGGAACGCCCGAGCCACCACAAAACCGGGGTGCGCTGCGGCAGCCGCACACCGACCTCCAGCACCGCGCGCGCTCCTCCAGAAGCGGACCGGTCATCGGATCCCTCGCGCTCCGGAGCGGGCCGCAGCACACCGCCCCCGGACCCGGAGGAGCCGCGGCGGAGCCGGCCCACGCCGACCGATCGCAGGACCGGCCCGCTCGCATCGCCCCCCTTGCGCGCCGAAGCGGCAGGAGGAGAGCCGCGCACCGTCTCCGCATCGGAACCAGTCGCCGAACGCCGCGGGGCTCGCGCCGCGGGCCGCTCGGGAGCATCCGCCGCACCCGCCCCCTCTCTCCGGCGCAGCACAAGCGGCGCGGCGAGCACCAGGGCCATCAGGGCGAACAGCAGCGCGAGCGCGGCATAGGGGCGGGCGTCCGGAAACAGCGCCAGACCGGCGAGCCCGATCCCGATCAAGAACCCCGCCGCCACCACCAGCGCCTGGATGAGCGCCATGGCCGTCTCCCGGCATGCACCGGAAACGACCATGGTCCATCAAGGTTAACGAAGGGTAAACCCGTGCCCGCTATTCCACCATCACGATCGGGACGGCGACGTCCACCCGCGCGTCGGGATCGAGCAGGTCGCGGACCCGCAGCTGCAGCACGTACTCCCCGGCGGGCACGCCGTCGAGGTCGATGGAAAACAGCAGGAAACTCGCGAGATTGGGTTTGCGGGCCTCGAACAGGGTGTCGAGGAAGTTGTCCACCCGGCCGAGGAACTGGCCGTCTCCGGTGTAGAGTTCGAGATCGGCCGCGAAGCCGTAGCGCACCACATCCCCTTCTTCGATGCGGTAGCCGACCGGCTCGAGATAGACGAGGATGGTCTCCCCGGGCCGATAGCGGTTGCTCTCCCGCGGCGTATACATGGCGTAGCCGGAGGGCTCCTCCGCCACCAACACCGTGTTCTCCACCCCGAAGGGCCGCTTTTGGAAGAGCGCCAGCGCGGCCGCATAGCTGGCCGCATAGGCCCGCTCCACCTGCCCGGCCGCAAGCGCCTGCTGCGCCTCCGCCAACAGCGCCCCCGCCTCCTGGGCACGCGCCCCGGCCGTCGCCACCATGGCGCACAACATCCACGTCCACAGCCAGCGTCTCATCGCCCTCAAGCTCCTCATATCTCGACACACCGCCAGCGCGGTCAGATGACGTTCTCTTCCCGCAAGGCTGTGCCGTTATAGACCCGCTCGAGGGCGAGCGGGGAGAGATCGAGGGTGCGGTAGCGGCCGAACAGCAGAAGCTCGGCGATCCCGAGTCCCACCGCCGGCGCCTGCTGCAGGCCGTGGCCGCTGAAGCCGTTCGCAAACAGCACATTGTCCAGCTCGGGATGGGGTCCGAGCAGGGCGTTGGCATCGAAGGTGTTGTAGGCGTAATAGCCGGCCCAAGCCCCCGTCACCCGCAGCCGCTCGAAGGCGGGCACCCGTGCCGCGAGCAGCGGCCAGAGGCGCTCCTCGAACAGCGTATGGTCGACCTCCAGCGGCAGATCCGGCCGGTCCTCCTCCGGCCTCGGCGGCAGGCCGGCGATGAAGCCCGGCCCCTCGGGCCGAAACCACAGCCCGGAAGGATCGACCACGAGCGGCGCCGGTCTGGGGGGATCGGGGCAGGTGAAGGCGAAGACAAGCCGCCGGCGCGCCTCCACCGGCAACACCACGCCGAACAGCGCCGCCACCTTGGAAGCCCAGGGGCCGGCCGCATTGACGAAAGCGTCCGCCTCCAGGCGTGCGCCGGATCGGAGCCGGAGCGCCGTCACGCGCCGCCCCGCGCGCTCCGCTCCCACCACCTCCTCGGCCAAAAAGCGCGCGCCCAGGGCGGCAGCCTTGCGGCGCAGGCCCCGAAGCAGCGCATAGCCGTCGAACCACCCCTCGTCCCGCAGACCGAGGGCGCCCGCGCCGATGCCCTCCAGGGAAAGCCAGGGGAAGCGTCGCCGGAGCGCGGCGCGATCAAGCCACGCCACATGGGCGCCGTGGCGCTGTTGCAGGGCCACGTTGCGGGCAAGGCGCTCCGCCCCGCCCTCGCCCGCGAGCAGGAGATAACCGCCCTCGGTGAAGCCGAGCGCGGGCACATCGCCGTCCACCTCGAGATGCTCGCGCGCCCGGCGCAGGAAGTCGACGCCGAAGCGGCTTGCGGCGATGTTGACCGGCGTGGTGAACTGCTGACGGATGGAGCCCGCCGAGAGGGCGGAGGAGGCGTGGCGGTAGCTGGGGTCGCGCTCCACCACCACCACATCCGTCCTCTCCGAAAGCCGCCTGAGCCAGTAGGCGACGGCGCTGCCCACCGCACCGCCGCCGACGATGGCGATCCGCATCTCGCCTCACTGCGCCAGATATTCCGCCTCGACCACCTCCACCTCGAAGGCCGCCTTGATGAGGGCGCGGGTATAGGGATGCTGCGGCCGCAGGAAGATGTCCTCCGCGGCCCCCGCCTCCACCACCCGGCCGCGCCGCATGACCAGGATCTCGTGCGCGAGCGCCCGCACCACCCGCAGATCGTGGCTGATGAAGAGATAGGCGAGCCCGCGCCGCCGTTGCAGCTCGCGCAACAGCTCGACGATCTGCGCCTGCACCGAGACGTCGAGGGCGGAGGTGGGCTCGTCGAGCACCACCACCCGCGGCTCCAGCACCATCGCCCGGGCGATGGCGATGCGCTGGCGCTGGCCGCCGGAGAATTCGTGCGGGTAGCGGTCCATCACGTCCGCGGACAGACCCACCTCCTCGAGAATACGCGCGACCCGCTCGCGCCGCTCGGCGGGCGTGCGGCCGATGCGGTGCACCTTGAGCCCCTCCTCCACGATCTCGCCCACCGACATGCGGGGGCTGAGGCTGCCGTAAGGGTCCTGGAACACGATCTGCATCTGCCGGCGCAGCGGCCGCAGCTGCCGCCAGGACCAGCCCTGGATCGAGCGGCCCTGGAAGCGGATCGCCCCCTCGCTCGGAATGAGACGCAACAGCGCGAGGCCGAGGGTGGTCTTGCCGGAGCCGCTCTCCCCCACCACCCCGAGCGTCTGCCCCTCGCGCAGCCGCACATCCACCCCATCGACCGCCTTCACCCAGCCCACGGTGCGCTTGAGGAAGCCGCGCTGGATCGGGAAGTGGACCTTGAGCGCGCGCGCCTCGAGCACCGAGGATGCGCCCGGATCGGGCTTGAGCGGCGCACCTTTCGGCTCGGAGGCGAGCAGATGGCGGGTGTAGGGATGCCGGGGCCGGGCGAAGATCTCGGCGATCGGCCCCTGTTCGACGATCTCCCCCTCCCGCATCACGCACACCCGATCGGCGATGCGGCGCACGATGGTGAGATCGTGGGTGATGATCAGCACCGCCATGCCGAGACGGCGCTGCAGGTCCTTGATGAGCTTGAGGATCTGCGCCTGGATGGTGACATCGAGCGCGGTGGTGGGCTCGTCGGCGATCAACAGATCGGGCTCGTTGGCGATCGCCATGGCGATCATCACCCGCTGGCGCTGGCCGCCGGAGAGCTGGTGGGGATAGGAATCGAGGCGGCGTTCGGCGTCGTCGATGCCGACCAGCTCGAGAAGCTCGAGCGCCCGCGCCCGCGCCTCTTCGCGGCGCAGAGAACGGTGCAGGATCAACACCTCGCTGATCTGCCGCTCGATGGTGTGGAGGGGATTGAGGGAGGTCATCGGCTCCTGGAAGATGATCCCCACCCGGTTGCCCCGGATGCGGCGCAGCTCCTCCTCCGGCGCCGAGAGCACCTCGAGGCCGGCGAAACGGATGCGCCCCTTGGGATGCCAGGCCTTGGGGTAAGGCAACAGCCTCAGGATCGAGAGGGCGGTCACCGTCTTGCCGGAGCCGCTCTCGCCCACGAGCGCGAGCGTCTGGCCGCGCTCGAGGCCGAAGGAGGCGCCCTTGACCGCCTCGATGACCCGATCCTCGACCCGGAAATGGACGGCGAGATCCTCGACCTCGAGCAGCATCGCACCTCCTAGCGGAAGGTCTTGCGCGGATCGAACGCGTCGCGCACCGCTTCGCCGATGAAGACCAACAGCGACAGCATGGTCGCCACCACGAGGAACCCGGTAATCCCGAGCCAGGGCGCCTGCAGATTGTTCTTGCCCTGGGCCAACAGCTCCCCGAGCGACGGCCAGCTGGGCGGGAGGCCGAAGCCGAGGAAGTCGAGGGAGGTGAGGGTGGTGATGGAACCGTTGAGGATGAAGGGCAGGAAGGTGAGCGCCGAGACCATGGCGTTGGGGAGGATGTGGCGGAACATCACCACCGGATTGCTCACCCCGAGCGCCTGGGCGGCGCGCACGAACTCGAAGTTGCGCACCTTGAGGAACTCGGCGCGCACCACCCCCACCAGCGCCATCCACGAGAACAACAGCATGATGCCCAAAAGAAGCCAGAAGTTGGGCACGAAAATGGAGGAGAGAATGATGAGCAGGTAGAGCACCGGCAGGCCCGACCAGATCTCGATGAAACGCTGGAAGAGCAGATCGGTCCAGCCGCCGAAATACCCCTGCACCGCACCGGCGGCGATGCCGATGATCGAGCTCGCCACCGTGAGCACCAGGCCGAACAGCACCGAGATGCGAAAGCCGTAGATCACCCGCGCGAGCACGTCGCGGGCCTGGTCGTCGGTGCCCAGCAGGTTCTGCCAGGTGGGCGGCGAGGGCGCCGGGGTCGGCAGGTCGTAGATGATGGTATCGTAACTGTAGGGGATGGGCGGCCACACCATCCAGCCCTTCTCCAGGATCAGCTCCCGGATGTACGGGTCGCGATAGTCGGTCTCGGTCGGGAAATCGCCGCCGAAGGTGGTCTCGGGATAGCTCACCAGGACCGGGAAGTAATAGGCGCCGTCGTAGTATACCACGATCGGCTTGTCGTTGGCGATGAACTCGGCGAACAGGCTCAAGATGAACAGCCAGAGGAAGATGACGAGCGACCAGTAGCCGCGGCGGTTGGCCTTGAAGTTCTCGAGGCGACGCACCCCGAGAGGCGTCAGCCTGAGGGGAATGCCGAGAAAGCGATAGCGACGCCTGAGGGCCATCGTCGCCTACACCTGTCGCGCCTCGAAGTCGATGCGGGGATCCACGAGCACGTAGGTGAGGTCGGAGAGCAGATTGATCACCAATCCCAAAAGGGTGAAAATGTAGAGCGTCGCGAACATCACCGGATAATCCCGATTGAGCGCCGATTCGAAACCGAGCAGGCCGAGACCGTTGAGCGAGAAGATCACCTCGATCAGCACCGAGCCGGTGAAGAAGGCGCCGATGAAGGCGCCCGGAAAGCCGGCGATCACCACCAGCATGGCGTTGCGGAACACGTGGCCGTAGAGCACCCGGCGCTCCACGAGCCCCTTGGCGCGCGCCGTCATCACGTACTGCTTGTTGATCTCCTCGAGGAACGAATTCTTGGTGAGGAGCGTGAGGCCGGCGAAGCTGCCGATCGACATGGCGATCACCGGCAGGGTGATGTGCCAGAAGTAGTCCACCACCTTCATCGGCAGCGACAGCTCGTCGAAGTTCTCGGAAACCAACCCGCGCAGCGGGAACCACTGGAAATAGGAGCCGCCGGCGAACAGCACGATGAGGAGGATGGCGAACAGGAACCCCGGCACCGCATTGCCGACGATCACCACGGTGCTGGTCCACACGTCGAAGCGGCTGCCGTCGCGCACCGCCTTGCGGATGCCGAGCGGGATGGAGATCAGATAGGAGAGCAGGGTGGCCCACAGGCCGAGGGAGATGGAGACCGGCAGCCGCTCGAGGATGAGGTCCACGACCGGCCGGTCGCGGAAGTAGCTCTCGCCGAAGTCGAAGGTGAGATAGCGCCGCATCATCTCGAGGAAGCGCACGTAGGCCGGCTTGTCGAAGCCGAACATGCGCTCGAGTTCGCGGATGAACTCCGGATCGAGGCCGCGGGCACCGCGATAGACGCCGTCGCCCCCGCCGCCGGCGTCCTGGGCGCCGGGCGCGAGTTCCGTCTGCGCGGTGCCGGCGATGCGCGCCGTCGCCTCCACACCACGCCCCTGGATCTCGGCGATGATGCGCTCGATGGGACCGCCCGGCGCGGCCTGGATGACGACGAAGTTGACGATCATGATGCCGAGCAGGGTCGGCACCATGAGCAGCAGACGCTTGAGGATGTAGGCGCCCATGGCGGGCTCCCGCTCGGCTCGGCGTCAGCGCATGCGCCCGCGCGCATCCTCGAGCGCGGCGAGGCGGATGGGATCGATCCACCAGGTGAACAGATCGAGCCCGTGCTTGGGATTGACCGCCGGCCGCCCGAACTTGTCCCAATACGCCACCCGCGCATAGGGGATGTACCAGTGGGGGATCACATAGTGCCCCCACAGCAGCACCCGGTCCAGGGCCCGCGCCGCCGCCACCAGATCCTCGCGGGTCGGCGCCTGGATGAGCTTCTCCACCAGCGCGTCGACCACCGGATCGCAGATGCCGGCGTAATTGCGGCTGCCCGGCGTGCGGGCCGCCTCGCAGGACCAGAAGTTGCGCTGCTCGTTGCCCGGCGACAGGCTCTGGCCCCACACCGTGACGATCATGTCGAAGTCGAACTCGTTGAGCCGGTTCTGGTACTGGGCGGCGTCGATGGTGCGATAGGTCGCCTCGATGCCGAGTCTGGCGAGGTTTTTCACGAAGGGCGCCACCACCCGCTCGAAGGAGGGGCTCACGAGCAGGATCTCGAAGCGCATCACCTCGCCGCTCGCCACATGGGTGAGGCGGCCGTCGCGCACCTCCCAGCCCGCCTCCCTGAGGATCTTGAGGGCGGTGCGCAGGTTGCGGCGGATGTTGCCGGAGCCGTCGGTCTTGGGCGGCTCGTAGTCGGTGGTGAACACCTCCGGCGGCAGCCGGTCGCGGAACGGCTCGAGCAGCTCCAGCTCCTTGGGCCCGGGCAGGCCCACCGCCTCGAGCTCGCTGTTCTCGAAATAGCTGTCGGTGCGGGCATAGGCGCCGTAGAAGAGCGCCTTGTTGGTCCACTCGAAGTCGAAGGCGTAGGCCAGCGCCCGGCGCACCCGACGGTCCTTGAAGATCGACCGTCGGGTGTTGAAGACGAAGGCCTGCATGCCGGCCGGGCGCTCGATGGGGATCTCCACCTTCTGGATCCAGCCCGCCTCGAGCGCCGGCCCCTCATATGCGGTGGCCCAGAACTTGGAGACGTTCTCGAGCCGGATGTCGTACTGGCCGGCCTTGAAGGCCTCGAGCGCCACGTTGGCGTCGCGGTAGTATTCGTAGCGGACCTCGTCGAAGTTGTAGCGCCCCTTGTTGACCGGCAGATCGGCGGCCCACCAGTCCTTGACCCGCTCGTAGACGATGGTGCGGCCCGGATCGACCTTCTTGATGCGGTAGGGGCCGCTGCCGAGGGGCGGCTCGAGGGTCACCTTGGCGAAGTCGCGTCCCTCCCAGTAGTGCTTGGGCAGCACCGGCATCTGGCCCACGATCAAGGGCAGCTCGCGGTTGGTGCCCGGCGCGAAGGTGAACTTCACCCGCCGCGGCCCGAGCTTCTCCACCTTCACCACGTCCTTGTAGTAGGCGCGATAGAAGGGATGGCCCTTGGTCTTGAGGATCTCCAGCGAGAAGATGACGTCCTCGGGCGTGATCGGTCGGCCGTCCTGCCAGCGCGCTCTCGGATTGATGTCGAAGATCACCCAGGAGCGATCCTCGGGCACGGTGATGCGCTCGGCGATCTCGCCGTATTCGGAGAAGGGCTCGTCGAGGGAGTTGGCGGTGAGGCTCTGGAAGACCAGGCCCAGACCGGCGGCCGGCACCCCTTTGAGGATGTAGGGGTTGAGGCTGTCGAAGGTGCCGATGGCGGAGAACACGACACTGCCCCCCTTGGGGGCGTCGGGATTGGCGTATTCGAAATGGGTGAAGTCGGGACCGTATTTGAGGTCGCCGTGCATGGCGATGCCGTGAAAGGCGCCGTCGTCGCTGCCGGCGCCCGCCGCGAGGGGCAGGCCCAGGGTCAGGAGCAGGGAGAGGAGGAAGCCTCGGCGCATCGCTCGTCACCTTCCGGTTTTGCCCCATGAAATGGCGCGCCCGGGGCCGCTTTCCAACGCCCTCACCGGATCTTGCGAAGCGGGCGGATTTGCGCCGCCCGGCCGCCGGCGCTATGGGAGCGGGGCAACCGCCGACAAGGACAGGGAGGCCCGAGATGAAACGACGGCAGATGCTCAAAACAGCGCCCGCGGCCGCCGCCGGCCTGGTGGCGGCGCCGGCGATCGCGCAGGGCCGGGTGCGCTGGAACATGATCATGCCCTGGCCGCGCAAGACCCCGGGTCTCGGCACCAATGCCGAACGCTTCGTCGAACGGGTGCAGACCATGTCGGGCGGGCGGCTCGAGATCCGCCTGTTCGCCGCCGGCGAACTGGTGCCGCCGTTCGAGGGGCTCGATGCGGTGCAGAGCGGTACCGCCGACATCGCCCACGGCACCCCCTACTTCTGGGTCGGCAAGTCCACCGCTCTCAACTACTTCACCGGCATGCCCTTCGGCCTCACGGCGGTCGAGATGTCGGCCTGGATGTATTTCGGCGACGGCATGAAGCTCTGGCAGGAAGTCTACGAGGGCTTCAACGTGGTCCCCTTCTATGCCGGCTCGAGCGGTCTGCAGGCGGGCGGCTGGTTCAAGAAGGAGATCAACAGCGTCGAGGACTTCCAGGGCCTCAAGTTCCGCATCGCCGGCCTCGGCGGCGAGGTGCTCAAGCGCCTCGGCGCCACCACCGTGCTGCTGCCGCCCGGGGAGATCACCCCGGCGTTGATGTCGGGGGCGGTGGATGCGGCGGAATGGGTCGGGCCGTGGAGCGATCTCGCCTTCGGTCTCTACAAGGTGGCAAGTACTACTACGTGCCGGGCTTCGCCGAGCCGGGCCCGGGGCTCGAGATCATCGTCAACCGGGAGCGCTGGCGGGAGCTCGGCCCCGATCTCCAGACCATCGTCGCCACCGCGGCCTCGGCGGCGGCGAACGAGACCTACGCCGACTTCCATTTCCACAACGTGCAGTCGTTCCGCTCGCTGGTCGCGGAGCGGGGGGTGGAGCTGCGCACCTTCCCGGAGGAGGTGTGGCTGGCGCTCGGGCGCACCACCCTCGAGGTGTTCGAGGAAATCTCCGCCCGGGACGAGCTCACCCGCAAGGTGCACCGGTCCTTCTTCGCCTTCCTCAAGCTCGCGGACGACTACGCGAGCCAGTTCGACGCCCGGTTCCTGGCCATGCGCAGGCGGGTGCTCGCCGGCGCCTGACTCGAAGGCGGGCGCGAGCGGCTCGACAGCGGCGGGCGTTGTTCGTATGGTTGCCCAACAAGACCTCGAGACGCTCGAGGATATCAGGGAGGATGTGGAGATGAACAGGGGATTTGCGTCCACCCTCGCCACCAGCCTGGTGGCGATCGGCGCGGCTTTGTCGCTGGCGACGGCGGCCACCGCTCAGGAGATCCGGCTCACCGGCCAGTCGACCCATCCGCCCACCGCCAACCTGCACCTCATTTTCGAACTGTGGGCGGAGACCGTGGAGGAGATGACCGACGGCGAGGTGCAGATCGAGACCCTGCCGGCCGGTGCGGTGGTGCCGGCCTTCGAGGTCTTCGACGCCACCTCGCGCGGCGTGCTGCAGGTGGGCATGGGCGCCTTCGGCTACATCATGGGCAAGAACCGGGCCGCCATCCCCCTCTCCCACGGGCCGCTGTTCGGCATGGACGGCAACGACTTCTGGGCCTGGTACTATGAGGGCGGCGGGTACGAGCTGCTCGACGAGTTCTTCCGCAACGAAATCAAGCTCAACGTCGTCGGCTTCTACGTGCCCACCGACTATCCGCAGGGCCTCGGCTGGTTCAAGAACCCCATCTCCAGCCTCGACGACCTCAAGGGCATGAAGTTCCGCATCTACGGCATCGGCGCCGAGACCTTCAAGCGCCTCGGGGTGTCGGTGGTGACCCTGCCCGGCGGCGAGATCGTGCCCGCGCTCGAGCGCGGCGTGATCGACGGCGCGGAGTGGATCAACTGCGCCGAGGACCGCAAGATCGGCCTCGACGACGTGGCGAGCTTCTACTACGCGCCCGGCATGCACGAGCCGGTCACCGGCGGCCATCTCATGATCAACCGCGAGGTGTGGAACGAACTGCCCGCCGACGTGCAGAAGATCATGGAGGTGGCCATCGTGTACGCCACCGTGCGCCGCAACATGAAGCTGGCGCTCGAGACCGCCGAGGCCTGCCGGGCGCTGGTGGAGGAGGGCGTGCGCATGTTCCGCACCCCCAAGCGGATCCTCACCCAGTTCCTGGACGAGTGGGAGAAGATCCAGGCCGAATACGCGGCGGAAATGCCCTTCTACCGCAAGGTGATCGACAGCCAGAGGGAGTTCGCCCGGAAGATCGTGCCCTTCCGGCTCTCCTGGTATCCCTCCTACGAGTTCGCGGGCAACTACTACTGGAAGGACGAGGTGTACGCCCGCGAGGCGGAGTGAGAGGGACATCCGCGGGGGGCCGGCCGCCGGCCGGATCCCCCGTCTCCGTTCCAGAGGCAGGAAACGGTTGAGGCGCCCCCGGTGCCGGCTCTGGGGGTGGGCCAGCTGTGGAGTGTGCGCTCATGAGCGATGCGGCGGCGCTGCCGATGTCCGAACCCCCGGCCCCGTTGGTGCGTCTGGTGCAGGCGCTCGACGGTTTCGCCAAGGCCACGGCCAGCCTCACGAGCCTGCTCGTGATCCCGCTCATGCTGGCGATGGTCTATGAGGTGAGCGCCCGTTATCTGTTCAACGCGCCCACCATCTGGGCCTACGACGTCTCCTACATGCTCTACGGCACCCACTTCATGCTGGGCACCGCCTACGCCCTGCTCAGGGGCGCGCACATCCGCACCGACATCTTCTATCAGTACTGGAGCGAACGGCGCAAAGGGATCATCGATTCCCTCCTCTACCTGCTTTTCTTCTTCCCCGGCATGATATTCTATTTCTGGATGGGCATGCAGGAGTTCCTGCAGTCCTGGGACATCGGCGAGCGCTCCGACCTCAGCCCCTGGCAGCCCGTCATCTGGCCGTTCAAGGGCATGATCCCGCTCGCCATCCTGCTGCTCATGATCCAGGGCGTCTCGGAGTTCGCCAAGAGCGCCTATGCCGCTGTCACCGGGAGGGCGCTCCAGTGAGTCCGGAACTGCTCGGGGTGCTTTTGCTGATCGCGTTGCTGACGGGGATTTTCGTCGGCTTCCCGATCGCCTTCACCCTCATCATCCTCTCCATCGTCTTCGGCTACATCGGCTTCGGGGACACCGTCTTTTATCTGATGGTCTTCCAGACCATCGGGCTCATGAAGGAGGAGACGCTGGCGGCGGTGCCCCTGTTCGTCTTCATGGGCCACATCCTGCAGCAGGCGGGGCTGATGGAGCGGCTGTTCCGCTCCTTCCAGCTGATCCTGGCGCCGGTGCGGGGTTCGCTGTACCTGGGGGTGCTGCTGACCGCGACCATTTTCGCCACCGCCACCGGCATCATCGGCGCCTCGGTGACGGTGATGGGGATGATGGCGGCGCCGGCGATGATGCGGGCGCGCTATGATCCCAAGCTCTCGGCCGGCACCATCGCCGCCGGCGGCACCCTCGGCATTCTGATTCCGCCGAGCGTGATGCTGGTGGTGCTGGCGCCGGTGGTGGGGGTGTCGATCGTCAAGCTGTTCGCGGCCGCCCTCATCCCGGGCCTGATCCTCTCCGGCCTCTACATCGCCTATACGCTGATCCGCTGTTATCTCGATCCCGAGGCGGGCCCGCCCCTGCCGCGCGAGCTGTGGCCGAAGAGCGCGTTTGAGGTGGTGCGCGAGTTCGTGGCCGGGGTGCTGCCGCTCGCGGTGGTGATCTTCGCCGCCCTCGGCAGCATCCTCTTCGGCCTCGCCACCCCCACCGAGGCGGCGGCGATGGGGGCGTTCGGCGCCCTCCTGCTGACCGTCGCCTACGGCCGCTTTTCCCTGCGCGGCCTGCGTCAGGCCTGTCTCGATACCCTCGAGACCTCGGCCTTGGTGCTCTTCCTCGCGGTCGCCTCCAACATCTACGGCGGCGTCTTCACCCGCCTGGGCACGAGCCGCATGATCGCCGAATGGCTGGTCACCCTCACCTACGATCCCACCATCATGCTGATCGTGCTCATGGCCATCATCTTCGTGCTCGGCTGGCCGCTCGAGTGGCCGGCGATCATTTTCATCTTCCTGCCCATCTTCCTGCCGGCGGTGACCGAGATGGGCATCGATCTGGTCTGGTTCAGCACCCTGGTGGCGGTGAACCTCCAGACCGCCTTCCTCTCGCCGCCGGTGGCGATGGCCGCCTATTACCTGAAGTCGGTCGCACCCGACTGGCAGCTGTCGTGGATCTATCGGGGCATGTTCGACTTCATGATGCTGCAGGTGATCGGGCTTGTGATCGTCTTCCTTTTCCCGGCCACCGCCCTGTGGCTGCCGGAGCTGTTGTTCGGCCGCTGAGGGGCGCGGTGCGGAGGGCGGTCGCCCTGCTGTCCGCCCCGGCGAACGGCCGGCACAGGACCGCGGCCGGGCCGGGGACGGCCGAATGGCGCGCAGGCGGCAGAACTCCATGGATGGGCGCCACGGGCCCGCCCGGGAAACCCCCGCAGTGGATCAAATCTAGCCGCAAGATCTGCCGCGCGCTATCACGCCGGCCCGCGCGGGGAGCGGTGCTCCGTATGCGATGTCGGGGTCAGGCCTGGCATGCCCCAGCGCGCGTTGGGCCGCCATCACCGCCGTCTCTCGCGCGATGTCCGGCCGGAGGGTGGGCGGGAGGTGCGGGTCTCGGCTCCCCTGCGGAAAGGTGTCCGGGTTCGCGCTCTTCCTGGGCGCTTTCGCGCGACCGAAAGCCCTGTCGGATCCGAGCCCGAAGGAAACACATCAGGCACGGCGCTTTTGGGAACGTCCATCCGCACGGCGTCTGGGCAGCTCTGTAGGCCCGGGCGGAGAGGCCGTCGCGCATGCCAAACCGTCCCCGCTCCACCGGCATCCGCCAGGACGCCCTTCGCGCGCGCCCGGCGGTCCCTGCGGACACACCCAGGCCGGAAGACCCAAGGAACAGGGCGCCGCCGCGAATCCGGGCAGCTCCCTCTGTCCATGGTCCGGGGGCCTGATCCGAAAGGTGGGAACAAGAGGCGGCTCCGCGCGTGCGTGGAGGTCCGGGTTCGGGCCGGGGCGGTGTGCGTGCCGTCCCGGACGGCTCCGCACGTGCGTGGAGGCCCGTTTAATCCGCATCCGCCACCCCGCCATCCGCCAAGTGGCTCCCCGCGTGCGTGGAGGCCCCGGCGACAGCTTGCTGTCGCCCTGCTGGAACGCCGGCGGCTACGCGCGTGCGGGGAGGCCCCGCAGGCGCGATCGATCCTCTGGTCCCCGCTCAAGGTGCCTCCGCGCGTGCGTGGAGGCCCGCCGCCCAGTGCGGGGCCGTCGTATGACCGGGGCGCCTCCGCGCGTGCCCGGCCGATCGGTCGCGCACGCCTGGCCAGTGACCGGTGCGTCCGGCACCTCCGCGCGCGGGTGGAGGATTCGTCCCCGGCGTGGGCCCGAGAGGCAGCATCTACGGCGGCTCCGCGGGTGCGCGGAGGATCCCGCGACGGGATGGACGGCCGCACCATGCGTGCGGGCGGCTCCGCGCGGACGGAGAATCCACCCTCACCTGACCCGGACAGCAATCCGCACGGGTTGTTTCTGGCGTTGAGGATCCACCTGGCTTCCTCTGGAAGGAACGGTGGAACAGGGCGCCTCGCGCGCCCGCAGGATCGCCTCCTCCGCCACCACCGGCCCGTGCGAGCCGGCGCCTTCGCGCGCGCCCGCGGGATCCCGCGCGCACCGCTCTGCCGCGCTCGTCTGCGGCGGCGTCTTCGCGCAAGCCCGGATGATCCTGGCGGTGCTCGCAGCCACCGAGCTTGCCCGGGAACGGCTCCGAACGCGCCCGCGGCGAGTCCCCTTCCGCGCGTCCGACATCGGCGTTGTCCAGCTGACGGGGACGGCTGACAGCCTCCTGCTCTCCGCAGATAGGGCATCGGGGAAGATCCGCCCGCGATCAGGCCCACGGTCGCGGTCTCTGCCCCACACCCGCGGCATCGGGACATGAGAGGGCATGTCCGCGCGTCCGACAGCACCTCCCCGGCACCCGCCACCGCGGCACCCGCACATCCGCCCGGAGGCTCCCTTGCCACACCCACCGCATCGAGCACTGTGGATCAGGCGGCGGGCGGATGGTTGGGGCCTCCTCCCAGCGGACACGGCATCGGGCCCTGGTGCTTCGGGCGGCAGCGGAGTTCTGGGTCTCCCCGAAGATGTGGCATCAGGCCTCGCCGGCGCCTGCACGACGCACCCGAGACGGCCTCCTTCGCGCACACACAGCATTGGGCGTTGTCGACCTGACGGCACTCGGATGCCAGAAGTCTCCTCCCCGCAGCTACGGCACCCGGAAAGTCCGCCCGCGGCCGCGGTCACGGTCGCCGCCCTCGCCGCACCTGCGACATCAAACCTCTTCGGATCCTGCAGTCCGCGCCCGAGATGGTCCCCATCCCCCGCGTAGGACATCGGGCCGCAGCGGAGTGTTGAGGCTGCACCCCGCAGCTGCGGTATTCGGGGACCGCCGCCGCCATTCCCTTGCGATGCCCACCGCATCGGGAGGTCATCGATCGCCTTCGCGCGCTGCGGTGTCTGCGTGCGCCAACCCGAAGGCCGAGCCCGCGGGTCCGGGAGACCGGTTCGGATGGTGGAGCGCCTGCGGGCCGCGGCCGATCCTCAAGGTCGTGCGGGCGGGAAGGGATGCACCGTGCAGGGTGCAAGCGCCTAGAGAGTGGCCGGGCCCTTTTCGGGCCTCGGTTGCGGCCGGGTGCCGGCCGTGGGTTGCAGGGATGCGAGCGCCCGCACCGCCACCCCGAGCATGGCCAGATCGGGGCGCTCCGCCTCCTTGATCTCCTCGAGCAGGCTCCGGTAGCGGGCAAGCCCGTACACACCATCCTCCAGCCAGCCGCCC
>Ga0256839_1003638_pt1 | contig 15757 bp, 13 predicted proteins | sample 354166metaG_FD_185968 | JGI IMG/M metagenome (GOLD analysis project Ga0256839, IMG submission 185968) | Hydrothermal vent microbial communities from Mid Atlantic Ridge, Atlantic Ocean - 354-166 | ecosystem: Environmental > Aquatic > Marine > Hydrothermal vents | place: Atlantic Ocean: Mid... | reverse complement strand
TCGTGATGCTGAGCGTGAATTTAAGAGGCAAATTGATGGTGCGCTAACTAACATCAGGATTGAAGAAAATAATCTAAATTCTGCTCGCAATGAGCATTCAAAGCTTTCATCAGAGCTTTATGAGTTACAAAAGAATGAGATAATATCTATTCCTTTATTATTAACGCCTGGTCGTATTGGATCAGTATTAAGCGAGGGGGTTGGATTTGCCAATGCAAACTCTTCTGTTCAAATCGCTTATCTTGAATCACAAATCAGGGAATTAGAACCAAAAATTAACAAGCATGAATATTTGTTGAAAGAATTTAGAGATAAAAAAATACGCTTAGAATATGACATTCAAAATAATGCAGCACAAATGAACAATTTAAATTGTGCTACAGACTAAATTTTGCTGACTCGACAAGATTATCGAGTCAGCAGTGTTTTTTATAAATCTAATCTCTGTTTAGAAATTCAAGCATTTGGCAATAATAACGCCCTCAAGATTGGCAACTTTTGCAATCTCTTCTTCACCCAAATTGCCGTCAATAGAAATAAGCGAAATTGCATCGCTTCCCTCTTCTTTGCGACCAAGGCTGAATGAAGCAATATTTACCCCCAAATCACCCAAGAGCGAGCCTAAACGACCAATAAAACCGGGTTTATCGACATTAGTGATATAGAGCATGTTTGGAGTTACTTCTGCCTCTAAATTTATCCCCTTAACCTGAATGATACGAGGTTTGCCGCCTGCAAATACAGTTCCTGCAATTGAGCGAGTTTGTGTTTCGCTGGTAATCGTTAGGCGGATATAATTTTCATAAGCGCCTTGTTGTTCACGATTAACAGTTTCAATTTTTATGCCTCTATCTTTGGCTAAAACTGGAGCTGAAACCATATTTACATCACCAAGCAATGGCTTAAGCACACCTGTGATTACCGCCGCAACCATTGGTTTGGTATTAAGATCTGCTACATCGCCTTCAAACTCAATGCTAATTTCTTTGATTGCAGTTTCTGTTAATTGTCCGGCAAATGAGCCAAGCATTTCACTCAAAGTAACAAATGGCGTTAAGCGTGGTGCTTCTTCAGCTGAAATTGAAGGGAAGTTAAGCGCATTAGTTATTTCGCCACTCATTAAATAAGCTGAAATTTGTTGCGCAACTTGCAATGCAACATTTTCTTGCGCCTCTGATGTTGAAGCACCAAGATGCGGCGTGCAAATTACGTTTGGAGCGTCAAAAATTGGGTGTTCTTTTGCTGGCTCACTTGCATAAACATCAAGTGCCGCACCTGCAACATGTCCGCTTTCAAGAGCCTCTTTAAGTGCCTCTTCATCAATTAGTCCACCACGAGCGCAATTGACAATTCGCACGCCTTTTTTCATTTTAGCTATTGCCTCTTTTGAAATAATATTACGAGTAGCATCAAGTAATGGCGTATGTAGCGTAATAAAATCTGCTCTTGCTAAAAGTTCATCAAGTTCAACTTTTTCAACGCCAATTTCTTGCGCCCTTTCAGGAGTTAAAAATGGATCAAAAGCTATAACTTTCATTCTTAGCCCTTGCGCTCTGTCAGCAACGATTGAGCCAATATTTCCAGCACCAATAAGCCCAAGTGTTTTGGCAGTTACTTCAACACCCATGAAGCGAGATTTTTCCCATTTTGATGCACGGGTTGAAGCATCGGCTTCTGGGATTTGGCGGGCAAGCGCCAACATCATAGTGATAGCATGTTCTGCTGTAGTAATTGAATTGCCAAATGGCGTATTCATTACGATTATGCCCTTGGCGGTGGCTGCTGGAATATCAATATTATCAACTCCAATACCAGCCCGTCCAACAACTTTAAGATTTTTTGCTGCTTTGATTATTTTCTCTGTTACTTTAGTAGCAGAGCGAATTGCTAGACCATCATAATTGCCGATTATTTCGTGTAATTTATCTTTATCTTTGCCAACATCAGGCAAATAATCGACTTCAACGCCATTTTGTTTGAATATTTCAACGGCAGTTGGGCTTAATTTATCAGATACGAGTACTTTAGGCATTTTTTTATTCCTAATTTTAGATTATGAATTAATTTTTATGGTTCGACAGGCTCACCATGAGGGAGAAATATTAGCCCTCACCCTGAGCTTGTCGAAGGGCGGAGGCGGGAATTACAACGCCGATTTTTCAGTTGCAAAAGCCCAATCAAGCCACGGTGTTAGCTTTTCAAGATCGCTTGCCTCAATCGTTGAGCCTGCCCAAATGCGCAAGCCCGAAGGGGCATCACGATAAGCGCCAATGTCATAAGCAACATTTTGCTCGTCCAGACCTGCAACCATTCGCTTGGCAAATGCCGCCTGCTCATCGGCAGGTAAAGCAGAAATTTTAGAGTCAACAATAGTTAGACAAACTGAAGTATTTGAGCGCTCATTCGGATTTTTAGCCAAGAAGTCAACCCAAGCAGTTTTTTCAACCCAATCATTAAGCACAGCAAAATTATCGTCCGCTCGTTTTTGCATGGCTTTAAGGCCGCCAATAGACACGCCCCATTCCATCGCATCAATAGCGTCTTCAATCACAATCATTGAAACCGTATTGATAGTTGCTGCTGCAAAAATTCCTGAAATTAGTTTGCCGCCTTTCGTAAGGCGAAAGATTTTTGGTAAAGGACGATCTGGAGTAAAACTTTCTAGGCGCTGAACAGCACGGGGGGAGAGAATAATAATTCCATGTTGCGCTTCGCCGCCCAATACTTTTTGCCAAGAAAAAGTGGTAACGTCTAATTTGCTAAAATCAACATCTTGCGCAAATACCGCAGAGGTTGCATCACAAATTGTTAAGCCAGCACGCTTGGCATCAATCCAGTCGCCATTAGGAACACGCACGCCAGAAGTTGTGCCATTCCAAGTGAATACCACATCATTGTTAAAATCAACTTTGCTTAAATCAGGCAATTCGCCATAGGGAGCTTCAAGCCTATTTACATTTTCAAGTTTCAGCTGTTTAACAACATCAGTAATCCAGCCAGAGCCAAAGCTCTCCCAAGCGAGCATATCAACGCCTCGCTCGCCCAATAGTGACCAAAGCGCCATTTCCATAGCGCCAGTATCTGATGCTGGCACAATGCCAATCAGATAGTCATCAGGAACTTCAAGCAGTTCCCGAATTAGGTCAATAGCCTTTTGAATTCTAGCCTTAGCTGGTTTTGCACGATGGGAACGCCCGACCAATGCACCAGAAAGCGCATTTACGCTCCAACCTGGACGTTTAGAGCAAGGCCCTGATGAAAAATTGGGGTTGTTAGGAATAGCAGTTGGTTTTGCGGTGCTTGCCGCATTACTTTGATCAATCATGATCTATCCTCTCAGATAGTGAGCCCCTCGTTGGGGAGGGGTGGCCCACAAAAGCCAATACTCCTGAAAGAAATAAAATGCAAGAGGAAATTTATTGAGGGCTTATTATAACAAAGTTAGGAGTGGGTAACAGTCTTATAGTAAATGTTATTCTTAACTGTAGGCGAAGTATATTTTCTAATTGTGAAAGATATTTCACTGCGTTCAAGATAACAAAACTAACCAGACGATAACTCAGACAAATTGTTGTATAATATATTTATCTTCTATAACTCTACTTTATTTTAGATATATAGGCATCTGCAAAAGAATAAATCTGACTTGATGAAAATCAATAAATTAGCAAAAAAAACGGCGCTTCTGTTCAAGAAACGCCGTTATAAAATCTTTGGATTATTAGCAGTTTACCTAAAGCGGTAGCGAACAGTGCCACGAACTTCATGAATGAAGTTTTCATTGATAATATAAGTATCAGTTACAAGGGGTGGCTGGCTCATAACTTTATTCATATATATGCCGCGATAACCAATATCAGCAACCAAATCACCCATATCGTAAGAAACACCTGCCATTAGCGCAACTGCGCCTTCAAGTGACTTTCCCCATGCGATTTCAGTGCCTGCTGCATCATTTATATATGAGTAATTCTTAGCCAAACCAATACCAGCACCTACATAAACACCCATGCCGCCTTCTGCTGAACCACCTGAGCCATCAAGAGAGAAATCATAATAGATATTTGCAAGTGCTAGGCCAGAGCGGAGGTCAACCGTGTGCCCTGTTGTTGAAGTCAAACCTGTAATATCCAAATAATCAAATGTAATATCGGCTCTTATTCCATCTCCAGTTTCATAACCAAAGCCAGCGCCAACTGAATAGCCATAGCCAGCGTCATTAAACTCAACGATACAACCGCAATAGCTGCCATCTTTTGCTAGCCATGTATTCATAGCTGCACTACCACGAAGATAAAATGAACCACCAAGACCATAATCTACATCTGGAATTGCAGAATAATCTATTGGTTGATATTGGATTGGGTCGGCTGCCTGAACTGGAGCAACCATTAGGGCGGCTGCAGCCAACACAACCACTGCTTCTAGTTTGCGCATTATTAAATTCCTTTACTGTGCCACCAACAACGGTGGAATATTTGCATTATGAACAAATATTCTTAATAGCTACTTAACCTAAAGAATTAACCCTAACATCTTGTAAAAAATAAAGAATTAACTCTAAGAGCCATTAAGATTTCATCAACTATTTTAATTTGAAAGGGGTTTTTAAAATTGCTAGCCTTAGAGAGCTTGCTGAATGGTTTTCGAAATATCACTAACTATTGAAGATATTAGCTTTTCATCATCAGCCTCGCCCATTACTCGAATAACTGGCTCGGTGCCGCTTTTACGAATAACTAGCCTGCCACCATCACTTAACATAGCTTGGCTATCTTTTATTACCGCAATGACTTTTTTATTTTCAAGCGGATTAGCAGACTGAAAACGAACATTTTGCATAAGCTGGGGAACTCTTATAAATCTATTGCATACTTCGGAGGCAGGACGTTGCTCTTCTTGTAAAACTGCAATCAGCTGCAATGCGGCAACTAGGCCATCACCTGTTGTGCCAAAATCAGACAAGATAATATGACCTGACTGCTCTCCGCCAACATTATAGTTTTTTTCTCGCATCATTTCTAAAACATGACGATCACCCACTTTGGTGCGTTCAAGTGTTAAATTTAATGATTTCATATAGCGCTCAAGTCCAAGGTTGGACATTATTGTTGCAACAATTCCACCGCCCTGTAATTTTTTTTGTTTATTCCATGATTGCGCAATAGTTGCCATAAACTGATCGCCATCAATAACTTCGCCTTTTTCATCAATAATGATAACGCGATCAGCATCACCATCAAGTGCAATACCAAGGTCAGCTCGACTTTTTATCACCTGTTCACAAACAGCTTTAGTGGCAGTTGAACCCACTCCATCATTGATATTAAAACCATCTGGACTAACACCAATTGCAATTACTTCAGCACCAAGTTCCCTTAATGCTTCAGGGGCTGTTTTATAGGCCGCACCATTGGCGCAATCGACAACAATTCTCATACCAGAAAAATCAGTGTAACGAGGCAATGTGCGCTTAGCATATTCTAAATAGCGCGTCCAAGCTTCATCAATTTGTTTCGCGCGTCCAATTTCTCGCCCCTGCTCTAATTGACTTGCAAGATCGCTTTCAAGCAATGCTTCAATCTGGTTTTCAATTTTATCACATAATTTATAACCATCTGGGCGAAATAATTTGATACCATTATCTTCAAAACTATTATGAGAGGCAGAAACCATTACACCAAGGTCTGCACGAAGAGAACGAGTAAGCATTGCAACCGCTGGAGTTGGCATTGGCCCAAGGCGATAAACGTCCATGCCAACTGCATTAAAACCAGCTGACAGGGCATTTTCAATCATATAGCCAGAACGGCGGGTATCCTTGCCAATCACCACACGATGGCGATAATCACCTCTTTTAAAAACCAAACCTGTGGCCATGCCAACTTTAAGCGCTAACCCAGGAGTTAGCTTCTTGCCATTAGCAAGACCACGAATTCCATCGGTTCCAAAATATTTCATAGAGCAAATATCCTATTTAGGAGGTTTTTTCACTTCAGGCTTTTTAGTAACTGGTTTTTTAGTAGCAGTCTTTTTAGCAACTGGTTTTTTTACTACAGGCTTTTTGTTAATAGTCTTTTTAGCAGCAGTCTTTTTAGTAACTGGTTTTTTTGCTGTAGTTTTTTTAGTTGCTGGTTTTTTATCGCTTGTAAAAGCCTTTCCTGCTTTAGGAACAGCTGCTGTTTTTACGGCGCTTTCCTCTTCACTTTCACGCACAGGCTGTTTACCTTCCATAATATCACGAATTTCAGCACCTGTTAAAGTCTCATATTCAAGCAAACCATTTGCTATTGCATGTAAATCATCAATATTTTTACGAATGACTCTTTGAGCCTCTTTATAGCCATCTTCAACAAAACGCTTAACTTCTAAATCAATTATCTTTTGCGTTTCATTTGAGAAATTTGTGCCGTGCTGCCCCATAGAGCGCCCTAGAAAAACCTCCTCTTGAGCATCAGTGTAAAGCAATGGGCCTAATTTATCTGACATGCCAAATTCTGTTGCCATGGCTCTTGCTAAACCAGTTGCCATTTTAATATCGGCTGAAGCACCAGAGGTTACTTTTTCATAACCAAAAATTTCTTCTTCTGCAACACGACCAGCCATAGCAACCGCCATATCAGCCCAACATTTCTCACGCGTTAGAGAAACCTGATCTTTTTCAGGCAAGCGCATAACCATACCTAAAGCACGGCCACGCGGAATAATTGTGGCCTTGTGGATTGGATCAGAAGCTTTCATCTTAACAGCCAATAGAGCGTGACCTGCCTCATGATAGGCAGTTAGTTTGCGCTCTTCTTCGCTGATTGCTAGAGTGCGACGTTCTGCCCCCATCATCAGTTTATCTTTAGCATCTTCAAGCTCTGCCATTGTTACAAATCGCTTATTACGGCGGGCGGCCAAAAGCGCGCCTTCATTGATGAGATTCATCAAATCAGCGCCAGAAAAACCTGGAGTGCCACGAGCTAAAACTTTTAGATCTACATCTGGAGCAAGCGGAACCTTACGCACATGAACTTTAAGGATTTTTTCTCGCCCAGAAACATCAGGATTTGGAACAACTACTTGCCGGTCAAATCTACCTGGGCGCAATAATGCAGGATCAAGCACATCAGGACGGTTTGTTGCAGCAATTAAAATAACAGATTCATTGGCTTCAAAACCATCCATTTCAACCAGCAACTGATTTAACGTCTGCTCACGCTCATCATTACCGCCGCCAAGACCAGCACCACGATGGCGGCCAACAGCATCGATTTCATCGATAAAGATAATACAAGGCGCATTCTTTTTTGCCTGCTCAAACATATCGCGCACACGAGAAGCACCAACACCAACAAACATTTCAACAAATTCTGAACCAGAAATGGTGAAAAATGGCACATCTGCCTCACCAGCTACTGAACGCGCAAGTAGGGTTTTACCTGTTCCTGGAGGACCAACTAACAAAACACCACGCGGAATATGCCCGCCCAAACGTTGGAATTTTGCGGGGTCTTGCAAAAATTCAACAATTTCTTCTAAGTCTTGTTTTGCTTCATCAATACCAGCAACATCTTCAAATGTTACTTTTCCTTTGCTCTCGGTGAGCATTTTTGCACGCGACTTACCAAAGCCCATTGCTCCACCTTTTCCGCCACCCTGCATTTGACGAATGAAGAAAAACCAAACACCAATGATAACAATGAATGGAAGCCATGAGCTTAGCATAATAGCCCAAAATGGGCTTTTTTCTGGTGCTTGAGCGGTTATTTCTACACCACGACTTTCAAGGCGAGACACAATATCTGCACCCTCAGGCAAGGTTGTTGTAAACTTAGTGCCATCGTTCAACTCACCATGCACAACATTTTCAATAATCGTAACCTTATCCACACTACCAGCATCAATATCACTGACCAATTGCGAATAATTACGCTCTATACTAGCGCCTTGCTGAGTTGAAGATTGAAAAACCTGAAACAAAGCCAACAACATAAACAAGATAACAAGCCATATTGCGAAGTTCTTAAAGTTGGGATTCATAAATATTTTCCTATAGTGTCGTTGGTTTATAGCCAATTGAATATTTTCTTTAAGCGAATGTATGTTGAGACAGGCCTCGATACAAGAGCAGTTTTGTCTTATTTGGATAGATTTATAACTATCGTAAATTTTTTTATAGCGAAATTAGTTTTTATAGTATTTTTGAGTCAATTTTATCGCTAAAAACAAAACCCCCAAGCATTAAAATTTCTCCATTTTCATTTTTAGCAATTGGTGCCGCTTGCATTTGACTTGCTTTAGTCAAGTCATCACTATCTATTAGTTTTGCTAATAACTTTAAAAAATCTTTTTTTGTTAAATCAATCGCAGAAGAAATTTCAAAAACTTGGCTTTTAGATTTATTTTTAATTATAAATCTATTATCCCAAATCATCTCTTGCCCAGCATCAAGCATTTGAGTGTTTTTGGATATTTTTGAAACTTCACGAGCAAAAATCAAAATTTTATTTTTTTCTTCAATGACGCAGCCATGTAAAGTTTGTTTTTTTAGAACCTCACCAATTGAAATTTTATTTAATAAAACTTCAATTTGACTGAGGGCATAAGGTTTTTTATGCGAGCCAATTTTGCGCAATATTTTTTGTAACAGACGAATTTGTAGCTCTTTGGATTGCAATAAAAAATCTTTCTTAGAAATTTTCGCCACTGCAAAACTATCAATTGTGACTTTTTCATCAAATAAAATATTTGTAATCTCATTAAGTGCTTCATCTGCCCTATTTAAGCGAACAGAGAGTTTTTCAAACCGACTTGCATCAAGCCCCAAATTAAAAAGAATAGGAAGAATTTTCCGCCAACGCACGCGTTCATAATTCTCATCAATATTTGATGGATCAAACACGGGTGTAATACTTGCCTGTTTAACAATTTTAGCTAAGTCGTCTGGAGAAATCTGCAATAAGGGGCGATAGATTTCTACCCCTTGAATTTGGCTAAGTTTCGCCATTCCTACCATGCCGCTCATGCCTGAGCCATTAGCCATACGCATTAATATCGTTTCCATTTGATCAAAAGAATGATGCGCGGTTAAAAGAATTTGCGCGCCGTTTTGTTTCATAGCTTGGCCAATCAATCTATAGCGTGCATTTCTGGCATTTTCTTGCAAAGCTGACTTTGACTTCTCACCTTGCCAATGTAAAACATAAGCCTCTAAACCTAGTTTTTTAGCTTCTCTTACAACCAACTCACACTCAGCAGAGGCGCCTTTTCGCAACCCATGATTGACGCAATAAATAGTAATTTCAGGAGAAATATTTTGCTTTTCTGACCAATCAGCAACCAATAGCATTAGGGCAAGGCTATCCGCCCCACCAGAAACGCCAATGGCAATATGATTGAAATTTTTTAGATATTCAAAAGACTTAGAAATATTTTTGTTAAGATGCTCTAGCATTTACTTTTTTGCATTTCTTCTTCCAATTTAAGCTTAAGAGCATTTGAAATATTTGGATAGCGGTTCGTCACTTCCTTATAGGTGCGACATGCTGTTTCTTTCTCACCAGAGCCAGATAAGGCTATGCCAAGTTTTAATAATAGATCAGGAGCACGTGAGGATGCTGAATATGATTGAAACCCATCTAATAATATCTGCGCCGCTTCAGTATGTTCACCGCGTAAGAGCAATATTTCTCCAAGCCAATTTGTTGCATCTGGGGCTTGTGGGTGGGTTGGGAAAAGAGCGATAAACTGCCTGAACTGTCCCTCAGAAAACTCGTTATCACCACGTATAAATGCCTCATACCCTGCTCTATATTGCGCATCAGCATCATCTTTTGTTACTAATTGCGTGGAGTTAAAACTTATATCATGTGACTGAGTACCTAATGGCTGACCTGGCACAGCTAACTCCAACCCTTGAGCAAAAATTTCACCACTTACGGCTGTTTGGGTTTGCGATTTCTCACTGATAGAAATATTATTATCAGGCTGAGAAACCGCTTTAGTCTTTCCCAGACCACCACCTTCAAGCTGCTCAAAACGGAACTCATAGTCTTCTTGCTGGCGTTCTAAAAAGGTCTGCATTTGTGTTAGTTGAAATTGCAAGCCGTCAACCTGCCCCCTTAAAGTGCGAACCTGCTCCTCTAATGCAGCTAGGCGCACATTTAACTCAGCAATATTTCTTGATGATTGCGCCATTAAAATTGGTTTTAGCGGAGGTTTTGTAATAACTTCAGAGCCAGAAAAAACACTCAAAGATTTATTTAACTGCACTATTTGTGAATCAAGTGCGTTAATTCTTTCACTAGCAATATCAATATTTGCGGCATCGGCTTTATCAGATAATGATTGCATTAAAAAATATACAACTATTACTAAGGCTAAAGCGCCATAGATTTTAATTCTTTTTCTGAAAAAATTTGAATCCATTTTGACCTCCTTTTTTTAAAATATATTCTCTTACATAGGCTAAAATAGAATTTTGGTCAAAAAAAGCGCTAGAAACACAATTGTGATTTCTAGCGCTCCTATGTTTCTTAGAAATTTTATAATTTTAGCGATGCTAAAATAATTTATTATTAGTTCACAACTGTCACAGCGCGTCTATTTTGTGACCAACATGAAATATCATTACAAACAGCAACTGGGCGCTCTTTACCAAATGATTTTGAGGTAATTCGATTTGCCGAAACACCACGAGATATTAGGTAATTTACAACGGCGGCCGCACGACGCGCACCAAGTGCAATATTATATTCACGTGTGCCGCGCTCATCTGCATGACCCTCAATTAAAATACGATAGTTTGAATAACGGTTTAACCAAGCTGCTTGTTTATCAAGCGTTTGTTGACCGGTTGCGCTGATTACCGAAGAGCCAGTTTCAAAAAACACTCTATCGCCCACTGTAACCAAAAACTCTTGTTGTGAGCCAGCGGCAGCAGTGCCGCTTGCATTTAGATCTGTTGCTGGTGTTCGCGCACAGGCTGACACAAAAATAACTAGGCCTAGCATTGCTAAAGCACGAAAAAATATTGACATAATTGTTTTAGGATTCATTGAACCGTTAACTCCATTAAAAATAACTTGTCCCTTTAGATATATTATTTACCTTAAGGCCAAGTGTGCAAGGATAGTTAATTATATATCAATCGGACATAATTGAGGCAAATAAAGTCTAAGCAAAATCTGCTAACTTAAAAGCGGCGACCAAGCGGGATCAGATGCAAAGCCTTGCGTTGGGATTTTTTGCTCATTTCGACCCCAAATATCAACAGAGTATAATTGGGGGCCAGAATTTCCACCTGGGTCACGAAAAAACATAATTACTTTGCCATTTGGAGACCAGCTTGGCCCTTCCGCATGGAAAGAAGAAACCAAAACCCTCTCACCCGAGCCATCTGGTTTCATTGTGCCTACATGAAACTGCCCATTTGATTGTTTGGTAAATGCTATTAAATCGCCCTTTGGTGAGAAAACTGGGGTTGAATATGAACCCTTGCCATAAGAAACTCTTTGCGCTCCGCCGCCACCTGCTCCCATAATATAAATTTGTTGCGAGCCTCCTCTATCTGATTCAAAAATGATTTTTTGTCCATCTGGAGAATAGCAACCACCAGTATCAATTGCTGAGCCTGAGGTGAGTTGTATTGGTTTATTTGAACCAATGGCCAATGAATAAAGATTTGTCGCCCCGCCCTGCTCAACTGAAAAAACCAGCGAGCGGCCATCGGGTGAAAAGCGCGGAGAAAAAGTCATTTGCCCAAAATTGCCAATATTTTGTTGCCTGCCAGATGCTAGATCAAGCAAAAACACTCTTGGTTGACCATTATCAAAGTTCAAATAGGTAAGCAATTTCCCATTTGATGAAAATCTTGGCGTGAGGGTAAGGGTTTTGCCTGATGTAAGATATTGAGTATTTGCCCCATCTAAATCCATAATAGCCAAACGCTTTGTACGATTAGCCTTTGGCCCACTTTCTGCAACATAGACAACTTTTGTATCAAAATATCCACCCTCACCCGTAAGCGAAGAATAGATTGCATCTGACATTTGATGCGCAATTCGACGAGAGGCATTTCCACTAGCGCTATAAGATTTTCCGACCACTTGCTCAGCGGCTTGCGTATCCCAAACCCTTACTGATCCCTGCACTTGCCCTGCATTTTCTACTTGTCCCATCACTACGGCATCTGCCCCAGTTGTGCGCCAAGAGGCGAAGTCTGGATTAGCTGAAATATTACCTACCAGTAAAGGAAGTGAAGCTGGATCAATCAAAGAAAAAAGACCTGAGCTTTTTAAATCAGATCGCACAATATCACTCATCTCACGCCCAAAGGCAGAATTTGCAGAAGCAAAATCTGGTATTGCAATTGGCAGCGGAGTAAAATTACCGCCCGTAACCGTAATCTTAACCAGCGCCAAAACTGGGCTAGTTGCCGCAATGAAAGCTGCGCAACTTGTACCTAGTTTTAATACCGCACGTCGGTTCAGTAATTTCATTTCATCTCTCCATCTTCATACTATATGACATCACATTTATTGTAATCTCATTTTATTATAAGTCTCTTTTATTATAAGTCCCTTGGATCAAAGGTAACATCAATTTTTTGCCAATCATCATATTTTTGTGCATCTAATTTATAAGGCGCACAACGTAACACTGCTCGCTGAGCTGCTTTTGCTGTTGCCCCCATAACACTAGAGGTTATTTGCGACATAATTTTGGGCGTGCCAGAAACCGATCCGTCTCTATTTAAATTAACCAGTAATCGCACCGTTAAACCATCTTCTGACAAAGCCGAAATTGGAGGATTCCAGCATTGGCGCATTTTAGCAGCCAGTGCGTTCTGCTCTGATTGCGTAAGACGAGCCGCTTGGCCTGTTGCCTTGCCCGCGCTTTGTTGTCCGCCTGCTCCCGTGGTTGCCCCTCGAGATTCTTCGGCATTGATTATATCAGAAATTCTTGTGGCTTCTTTAGCCTCTTGCGCTTTCTTTTTTGCTAATTCTTCTGCCTTCTTTTTTGCTTTTTCTTCTTGTTGCCTTTTGTATTCTTGGCGTTTTTTATCAATTGCAGCGGTGCGAATAACAGGAATAGGTAAAATTTCTTTCGGCTCAGGGGTTAATTCTGGCTCTGTTGCAAGCACAGGTTTTGGTGGCTCTATTTCCTCTGGTGCTGGCTCTGCTGGTGTTGGAGTTGGTGCAGGTTCTGGCTCTGGCGCAGGAATTGGCTCAGGCTCAGGCGCTGTTTGAATAGTTGGTGCTGGCGTTATTGTTTCACTAACTTCTGGCCTAATCTGATCTTCTTGTGTGTTGCCAGTTCGTTCAGCTATTTGTGCTGGCTCTGGCGTATCAACTAATGATGGTGCATCTGTTTCAATCACCTCACTTTGCTCTGAGCCAATTGTAATATTTGTAAAGGCATCAATTGGCACCAAATCAACCGAAATTGACTCTATTTCATCTATCACATGCGGCTTTACTCCCGAAAGGGAGACCAAGCCAAGCGCTATCAAAGAGCTATGAGCAACAAGTGATATGATTATGCTAGAGCGCATGGGCCTACTGCCCCTGTTCCTGCTCGGTGATTAGGCCGATTTTTGAATATCCAGCTTTGGAAAGCACGCCCATCACCTTCATAATATTTCCATAATCAGCGCTTGCATCACCGCGTAAATAAATACGCTCATCTGTGCCATCTATTGCAAGTTCAGATATTTTCTGCACCAAATTACTTAGCTCAACCTTCTCCTCAGCTATATAAATCAAACTATCGTCAGTTATAGAAATTGTGATTGGCTTGCTTTGAGTTTCTAGATTATTTGCCTGAGTTTGTGGCAAATCAAGCGGCACGCCAACCGTCATCAAAGGGGCTGCAACCATAAACACGATTAGCAAAACCAACATCACATCAACCAAGGGCGTTACGTTAATCTCTGAAAGAACAGCTTTTTGCCTGCCGCCACGCCTGCGTCGTCTATTACCAATATTTGTATTTGAGCCTGCCATTCCCATCAGCGCGGACCTCGTGATTCTAATTGACGAGATAAAATGGTTAGAAATTCATCAGCGAAATTTTCTAGTTTTTCAATTATTTTACTACTGTCTGAAGAGAGTTTATTATATGCAATATTGGCTGGAATAGCCGCCATCAAACCAAGTGCGGTGGCAAATAAAGCCTCTGCAATTCCAGGTGCAACTACAGCTAAGTTTGAACTTTTTGAAATTGCAATTGATTGAAAGGCATTCATGATGCCCCAGACCGTGCCGAACAGGCCAATGAAAACACCGGCTGAGGCAACAGTTGCCAAAAAACCAAGCCGCTTTTCTAACAAGTCACTCTCACGCACAATTGCTACATCTAGCACTTTTTCAAGCCGTGACATCACGCCAATGCTTGAAGAGGCATTTTGCTCAAAAGAACGTTTCCACTCTTTCATCGCCGCTACAAAAAGCGCGGCCTGACCCTTTGTTTGTGTCTGGCTTATTGATTGATAAAGCTCTTCTAGTGATTGACCTGACCAAAAGATTTTTTCAAAATCCTTCATTTCTCGCTTTGCGCGGTTATAGAGCCTGACCTTTTCAAAAATAATTGCCCAACACCAAATTGAGGCAATCAACAAGCCGATGATTACTGATTTAACTACCCAGTCTGCCTGTAAAAACAGCGCGAATAAAGAAAAATCCAACTCATGAGCTGCATCTGCTATTTCAATTGCTTGCATAAAACTAAAACCTTTATTTAAAATTGCCCAAAATTATAGGCTTTTATTCACCATGCTCTATAATGCGCAAAACTTGTCAAATTTAAGAAGATGAAAAGATTGCGCATAACCCTAGCCCTTCCGCACTAATCTTATGGTCAATAAATGGTTAATTTTTGATTTTTGTTAGCGGAATTTAAGTAGATAAAACGCTCTTTATGGCTTTTGGCAATCTTGTTGCCTTGCCATTAGCATTTATCATCACCACCATGACTTGTGCCGATGCTATTTTTTCTGCCCCACAATATATTTCTTGCTCAAGAGAAATTCTCACTGCGCTAAGTGAAGTGATTTTTGTGCTAACCTGTAATAAGTCATCAATATGAGCGCTTTTTAGAAAATCAATTTCCATTTTTCGCACTGCAAAAGCTAAGCCCTGCTCTGCCAATTCAAAATGATGAATACCAAAATGTCTTAGCCATTCTGTGCGGGCGCGCTCAAAAAACTTTACATAAGAGCCATGATAGACATTGGTTGAAAAATCAGTGTCCTCATAATAGACGCGAATTTCAAATGTAAATTTTTCACTCATTGAACAATAGAAGCACAAGTTGCCTCACCCACTCCAAGACATGGCTCAAACACCATCACTTCGCTTTCACTATCATCTTCATAGATAATCTGCACTGCAATTTTTTCTGCTTGATTGGGAGAAAGGGTAATTGCAATTGCCTCAGGTCCTGCATCAGGGGGCAAAGAAAATGGCAAGGCGGGGTGGCAAGCAACAAGTGGGAATTTTTGATCTAAATCAGCTGAATTGATTGAATAGCGAATTTCTTTTACCCGACATCGCAACATCACAAGGGGCGTAAAATAAACCCATTGTTGGCCATTATACTCACGAAACTGCACCCAGCCAGAAGCCTTATTTGCCTGTGCCATAGCTTTATAAAGTTCCATTGGGGGGATTTTATTTTGTTGCGCAAATGCAGGCGCAAGCAAAGAAAAACAAGCTAGTAAAAATATCAAGATTTTTCTCATAAAACGAGCCCTAAAATTCATCTGTTGAAA
>Ga0256839_1003637_pt1 | contig 15758 bp, 14 predicted proteins | sample 354166metaG_FD_185968 | JGI IMG/M metagenome (GOLD analysis project Ga0256839, IMG submission 185968) | Hydrothermal vent microbial communities from Mid Atlantic Ridge, Atlantic Ocean - 354-166 | ecosystem: Environmental > Aquatic > Marine > Hydrothermal vents | place: Atlantic Ocean: Mid... | reverse complement strand
TTTTTCTAGTTTTTCCATACGTTCTAAAATCGCTTTGGTATTCTCATGAATATGCCTGACTTCTGCAATTTCACCCTCGTCATTTTCTAAATTATACGCATCATGCTCACTTTGCATACGGTCTATCACAATACCAATCATCATATTTAAAAAAACAAAAGCATTGAGGAAAATAAATGATAAATAAAAAGTCCATGATAAGGGATAGACTTTCATGGTTTCATACATAACATCAGTCCAATCTTCAAAGGTAACAACGCGAAACAAGGTCAACATAGAGACTAAAATGTCACCCCATAGCACCTCATTTATCTCGCCAAACAACATACTGCCTGCTGCCGCATAGATATAAAAAATAATAAACATCAATAACAACACGTAACCCATCGGGGGCAACGCTTTAATCAATGCCGAGATCAATATTCGTAACTCAGGAATCACTGAAATAAGCCGTAATACCCGAAAAATTCTTACCAACCGCGCTAATAACACCGCTTCAGAATCATCTATAGGTATTAAACTAATCGCTACGATTAAGGTATCAAAGACATTCCATGCTTTTTTAAAGAATGATAGTGAGTGTCCTTCTGCAATGAAACGGACAATAATTTCAAATAAAAATAGGTAAGTAATCGCAATATCAATAAAGGATATTATTTTTAAGTAATCAGGGTCAATATCATACGTTTTCACGCCAATCATTAAGGCTGAAAATATAATGACGGAAATAATAATAAACTGAAAAATACGGTTGTTATTCAATCGATTAAGAAAGTCTTTAAGCTGTGAGATAAGCATAACGAAATACAAAAGTGAAAGTAAGCGAGGCATTATTAGGAATAACGCTCTGGATTACAAGTTGCCTTGAACTATTAAAGCGTAAAATAATTCTGTGTTCTTCCATTTTCTGATGGATAAAGCCTTTCAAGCTAAAACCTTAAAGCCCACATATAAATCAACCATATTAACCACAGTCGATTGCACCGTAAGCGACTGATCTAAGGCTAGTAGGTCTTGTTTATTAATTTTAGGTTCTATCGCCAAGTCAGGCAATATTAAGGTAGTTTTTCGCTCATCCTGCATTACCACAACGGCCTCCCCCTGCCATGATTCACCTGACTGCTTTTGCTGTTGTTTTAAGTACAATAGCTTCCAATGTTGATTTGACTGGCGCTCTGCTTTACGTGCAGCAAAACTACCCTCATCCGCCAAACCAATTCGCTCAACCATTACCTCATGATCTAACAAGGGTTGCTCTGTCAAAAAGGCCCGTAGTTGTTGATGCACCACCAAATCTAAATAGCGTCGAATCGGACTAGTAACGCGTGTATAACAGGGCAAACCTAGGCCGAAGTGCGATGCAGGGTCGGTATTATGGCGCGATGCTTTAAAAAAACGGCGATAGGCATAATGCTCAGATAATTTCTCAGGGTGTTGAATCTCTTCTGGCTCTGGCTGATGCGCATACGGAATGGGTATATTATTTTGTGTGGCAAACAATGCAACTGCCTCACCAGCAGCTAGCATAGCCTCAGTGACTATTTTCCGGCTACCGCCACGACTATACGGTTGAATCATAATCTCACCATCACTGACTTTAATATTGACTTCAGGCAAATCCAACATTGCTGCGTTGTTATTTAAACGACGTTGATGATAGCGATCGGTTATTGCTTTTAAGTCGGCGAAGGTGGTTTCTAATGCCTCATCCGCAGCATCGTATGTTGTTCGCGTGACCTTGAGCGATGAAAAACAAATTTTAATATCTTCAAGCTCACCCGACGCCGTTATACGAAAACCAACCGACAAGGCATTACTTGATTCTTGCAAGCCCAAGCCCAATTTTTGCGTAATGGTTGTCGGTAACATGTGAATCGTTTGATCGGGCAAATAAACATTTGTACCTCGCCCACGCGCTTCAATATCCAGTTCTGAATCAGGCGTGACCAACGATGACACATCGGCAATATGCACCCACAAAAAATCATTCTCTAATGAAATTGCATCGTCAGGATCTTGATTACCGACATCATCAATCGCCCATGCTGCTAGGTGTTGCAGGTCTCGACGTTGCGTTTCTAATGCTTCAGGAATCATTAACTCAGGATCGTGCAGGGTAAGCCCGAAACGGCGTGGCCAAGGGTTATATTCTTCGTCCCAGTACCCCAACTTAATTAATAAGCCATGCGCCACTTCTTTCGTTTCTTGTAGACTGAGGGCTTTCATAATACGACTACCCTCACGCTCCCCGCACGCCAGTTGTTCTATTTCAACAAGGTGAGTGTAATCGTCTTTTTTAATTTTATTATCTTTAATACGTTCTAATAAGGTATTCCACGCTTCTTTTTTATCACTATCTGCTTTACGCTTCTCTTGATCAGCGGTAATTAAATCCTGCGGACGCACTTCAATTAAATCAGTTTCTGTATCTAATGAAAAATACAAACCATCAACCACCAACATCCAACTAGACCAAGCACTCTGCGGGGTAAATTCACCGTATAACAGTTCAGCTAAATCACTTAACGATACTGGCTCACCTTCCAATAACTCCAAGGTCTCATCTAAGGTATTCAGCGTTTCTGGAACATCCATATCCAACACAGCAACATCATTCAGTGGTCCAGGATGAATTAATTTGATATCTTTATCGCGTACCCGCTTTGTGGTTTTAAAAAATAAAATATCTATTTTATCACTAACAGCCTCTACGATAGCGGCTTTACTCTTGTAATAAACTAGCGCGCCCTTTTTTAAGGTGCTTTTATTTAAAGCTGTCATGTATTTTTCTACCTAAGGTTGTCAGAAATGTAATCATAAGAGTTGTCAAAAGTGCCGACAACAAACCCCATAGACCAGCGATATAGGCAAACAAATCCGGCGCTTTCATCATGGTGCTCATTAACGATTCTTCATAATAAAAAAACCACTGATGATTATCCGGAAATACCCAAATATGCATTTGATTAAATATTTTCTCAGGGCCAAGCGCTAAGGTAGCACCAATAAGTATCAGCATCACAGCCACAATGTTTAACCAAGCTGTTAACGAGGGTAATACGACTTTCTTTAGCATCAAAACTAAACTTACAGCTAACCATAAAATAATGAGACCAATGATCAAAGGTTTTAGTTTATCCAATAAATTCGCAACATCTTGCAAATGGGTAACCTCCGCCGAAGTAAACAATACTATCGCTTGGTTATCAACGTTATAACTCAGCTGCGTTAAGCCTTGCCCATGATTTTGAATCGCTACACTAACTTGATGGAATAGCTGCAATCGCTGTGCTTTAGTGGTGAACTCAAAACCCAGTTTATTTTTAGTATTTCTTGGTGCGAAGTGTTCAATATGCTCCGCAACACCAATTTCCTCATACAACACAGGGTAGGCGAAATCGGCCTTACTTAACAACCACCAACTAGCGGGCAATGTCACCAAAAAAGTCAGTAATAAATAAAAGCCCCATAATAGTTTACTCATTGTTTTTCAAAATCCAGCGAGGCTGAGTTAATGCAATAGCGTAAGCCTGTAGGTTGAGGCCCGTCAGGAAAAACATGCCCAAGGTGCGCATCGCAGTTTGCACAACGTATCTCCACGCGCGTCATCCCATGCGTTGAATCAGTAATTTCAATAACGGCATCTTCTGTCACAGGCTGCCAATAACTGGGCCAACCACTCCCCGAGTCATACTTTTCATCTGAGCTGAATAAAGCCGACTCACAACAAATACAATGATAAATACCCGACTCTGTATTTTGATAATATTTACCGGTAAAAGCAGGTTCAGTTGCTCCTTCTTGGGTAATCTTATATTCTTCTTCCGTTAGCTTTTGTTTAAGTTGGTGTTTATCCGTATTCGCCCCTTCTGTTTCATCCACTTTCAAGCCCGTTAAATATAAAACCCATGCCGCAAACAATGACTTATCAGGTGAAATTAATACCGAGCGCACTTGCATCGCCTGCCTGAATACGGTTTCACCTTCCAAGGTACATGCATAACCACCGGCTTCTTCCAATATCAATGTTCCTGCGGCCAAATCCCACAGTTTCATTCCCCCATGCAAATACAAATGACCTCGGTTGGCCGCCATCCATGCCCATTCCAATACACAAGAACCCAAATTACGTTGTGATTTATACGGAGCATCACTGAATAAACGCTGTACCAAATCTGGCTTTAAGCGTTTAAAATCCACAATAGCGATACTTTTGTCGAGAGAAAAGCTACTCGGCTTACATAATAAATCCTCACCATTCAGCCAAGCCCCCTGCCCTTTAACCGCACTAAACATCTCATCCCGCACAGGGTCATAGGTAATACCTATTTTAACTTCACCATTCACAAATAGAGCCAGAGAAGTAGCAAAAAGTGGAATTCCAGCGGCAAAATTACTGGTACCATCCAAAGGGTCAAGACACCATAGATGTCTGGAATTTTGTAATAACGACTCCTGCACTGTCAGATCCATTTCTTCACTTAAAAAGGTAATAGCGGGATAAAGTTCAGCAAGACTTTGACGAATGCGTTTATCTGCGGATAAATCAGCCTCGGTCAATAAACTACCATCATCCTTGACCTCAAATCCGACTTGGTTAAAGCGCGGTAAGATTTCTTGTTGCGCAACGTCACGAATCAAATTTTCTAGTGTTTTTAAATCAGGAAGCATTGTATTCTTAACTCATCAAATTAATTAGTCACAGTTTATCAAATGGCAAGCATCTTAATCATACTATTTTTAGCCTTAATTGCATGGTTTTGGCTTAACTCAATCCGTGCTAAAGAGATTGCCATGGCGGCCTCCTCCCAGGCTTGCCAGCAAATACAGGCCCAGTTTTTAGACCAGACCGCCTCGTTAAAAAAGCTTCGCTTCATTCGTAACCGTAACGGCAAATTAGGAATTCTACGCGTTTATGGGTTTGATTTTAGTCGTGACCGTGAAAGTCGCTCAAAAGGCTTTGTCGAAATACAAGACCACAAAGTCATTAAAGTATATCTTGATGATGAAACAGGCATGACCATTTTATGAATGCTTTTAACAAATCCTTGTGCATCATTTTACTATCGCTAACAACTCTGGATCTTAGCGCCAAAGATAATACCGAAAAATTGGGTGATGCCATCTACATTCTGTCACCCACAGTTGCTTATGGTAGTACTTTTTATAAGGATGACCCTCAAGGTCGTATTCAATTTTACAAATCCATACTGACCAATACTGCTGTTACTTTTGCCTTAAAATATTCAGTAAAAAAACAACGACCCAATGGCAAGGATAACCGCTCTTTTCCTTCTGGTCATACCTCAACCAGCTTTCAAAGTGCTGCTTTTTTACATAAGCGCTATGGCTTAACAGCAGCCGTTCCGCTATACATAGGGGCAACCTATGTTGCCTATAGCCGGGTGGACTCTAAAAACCATGACACCACAGATGTATTAGCCGGTGCATTAATTGGTGGCTTGAGTAGTTACTTTTTCACAACTCCGTATAAGAAGAAAAAACCAATGATTCAACTGATGCCAGTCGTTTCAAACAATACACTGGGGTTAACCTTTTCCGCACACTGGTAGTATGCGTTATAAATCAAAACGGAGAAAAGTCCTATTATTAAAAAATACTGCTAAACTTATACTACTTCTCTCTGAGTAGTTACAAATTATCTTAAACAAAGGAGTACATAAAAATGTCAGTCGCAAAAGTAACCGAAATTACCTCAAACTCAACAAAAAGCTTTGAAGATGCCGTAGAAAATGGCATAGCTCGCGCCAATAAAACCCTAAAAAATATCAGTAGCGCCTGGGTTGCAGACCAAAGTGTTTCAGTCGAAAACGGTAAAGTATCATCCTACAATGTGCGCATGAAGATCACCTTTGTGCTTGAGTAAAAACTGCGCTTGCGTACCACACGCATAAACATAAAGACATCCACAAAAGGCACGAGCAGTCACGAAAGGTTTACTGTTATGTTTTTCATGCCTTTCGTATTTTTCGTGGACTGATTCCTACTTCCACCGTATTATTCTCACCATCAAAATAAACAAGGATTTTCACATGGGTTTTATGACAGGTAAACGCGTCCTCATTGCAGGTATTGCATCCAATCGTTCTATCGCTTACGGCATCGCAAAAGCAATGCACCGCGAGGGCGCCGAATTGGCTTTTACTTACCCCAATGACCGCATGAAAAGCCGCGTTGAAAAAGTTGCAGCCGAGTTAGGCAGCGAGATTATTTTAGCATTAGATGCAGCAAGCGATGCTTCTATCAACGACTGTTTTACTGACCTTGCTAAAACATGGGACGGCTTAGATGTCGTTGTTCATTCAATCGGCTTTGCCCCAAAAGAAGAGCTTGAAGGAAGTATTGTCGATAACACTACTCGCGAAGGCTCCGGCATTGCCCACGATATTAGCACTTACAGTTTTTTAGCTATGGCAAAAGCCGCAAAACCCTTGATGCAAGGCCGTGAAAATCCCTCAATGCTTACACTCAGCTACTTAGGTGCTGTCGCCTCAATTCCTAACTACAATGTAATGGGTATGGCAAAAGCCAGCCTAGAAGCTGCGGTACGCTTTATGGCAGCTGACTTAGGCCCCGATGGTATCCGAGTTAACTGTATATCCGCAGGCCCGATTCGTACGCTTGCTGCTGCAGGAATTAAAGATTTCAAGAAAATGTTAAACTCATTTGCCAGCTCAGCACCTTTGCGCCGTAACGTCACTATTGATGAAGTCGGCAATGCTGCCGCCTTTTTATCTTCTGACTTAGCCTCTGGCATATCCGCAGAAATTATGTACGTGGATGCTGGCTTTAATACCGTTGGTATGATGTTAAGTGATAGTTCTGAATCTGAGTAGGTCTACATAAGGAAAACCTAGTGAATTCTGCGAGCTTACAAGGCATCAAGTCCTAGGCGTATTTTTTGAGAATGGTCGCTCCCTTCACAAAAATCACAACAACGGAATTGATGCCTTGCAAGCTCACCCTGCGGGGCTTAGTCAAGTTTCCAATTTCTTCGTTATTTGTTTTTACCATATTTAGTGCTTTGCTTGCAAATGACTTAAAAACGCATGCAGAATAACTATGCAAAAAACAAATGCCTCGAACTTGAAAACTTGGCGTTGCCAGAATCCAGCTAGGTTATTCAGATGTTTCATGAAGGTGGCTACAATTTCAATGAAACATTCGGGTTAGCTAAGACCTGCTTATCAAAACGGACTAAAGCCACCGCCAAAACTACTCATAGGGTTCATACTGGTCATTGGATTCATGCCTGTCATTCCGCCCATGCCCATTGGTGACATTGCAGACATCGGTGACATTGGCGAACCAAAACTACTCATTGGTGATGTCATGCCACTTAAAGGCGGAAAGCCACTGTTATCCATCATAGATGAACCAAAGTTTGGGAAGTTTTTCATACCTGTCCCGCCAAATGACTTATAACTATTAACGATAGGGGCAGGTCGGTAAACATAAGTCTGTGGCCTAACAAAATAAGGATTTACAAATTGCCGTGTAGGAGGCGTTACTAAGTACGGGTTTAATTGATTAGCTGCAGTACTAGTACCATAAATGGGGCTACCGTAAGGAGACTGAAACGGTATCTGCTGATAAGGGTTTGTGTAAGCGGCGCTTAGGTATGGGTTGTGATATTGATTCTGGTAAGCACCTTGATAAGGTGCGAGGTAATTGTTGGCGTTATATCCCGAATTACAGTTTTTGTTATATCCCGAGTTACCAAATCCACCAAAACTATTACCCGACATTTCTTCCATCCAATACATTGGTGTCCACACCGGCCAATCGTTACAACCGTTGTTATTACCGCCAAAGAAGTTGCCAAAACCATTACTGTTATTACCAAAGAAACCATTTGCACTACTGGTACTAACGGTACCCAGAAAACCTAAAAGCAACACGGTTTTAATCATTGGTTTTTTCATCTGACTACTCCTAAATTTAACAATTCTGAGACCTTTGCACGAGTCGTGGCGAAAGAAGAATCAGTTGAGATTTTACTGATTAAGGCGAAAAACAGTGAAATTTCAACCATTTTTACTCGTCACTCGACACATGCAAAAGCCTCATTCTATACAAAGAATCATAATACATCGTATAGGCTTAACTTAAGCTTAGCAGATTTTTGATAATTATCAGTTTAAGAGGTCAATAGAATGCTTAATAAATCAGCATTTGCGGCAGGAAACTGATAGTCTTCAAGTGCTGTTTTTTCAACCCAGCGCATCGGTTGACCCTCCAAGCCTTTTGGCTCACCCTGCCATTTTCTAACTTCGTAGACTTCGAGAGTAATATTTTTAGAGGAGTACTGGTGTGTAATATTGGTTAAAAAAGTAGCCGATTCAAGCTCAATACCTAGCTCCTCTTTTAGTTCACGTGAAAGTGCTTGTTGTGGTGTTTCTACAGCTTCGATTTTCCCACCTGGAAATTCCCACTTATTACCTTGGTGTTGCTCTACACCGCGTTTTGTTATTAATATTTGGTTCTTTTTATTAATAATAACGGCTATCGCAACGTGTACTGTCATTTTTTCTTGAGGTTCTTTTTAAAAAATAACAAGGGCTTAAAGTCTGCCACACAGCGCATTTTAGGAATCCAGCGAGCGAGGTTATTGGCAGTAAATACACGGCCTTCATGCTCATTTTCAAACACACCATCATGAAATAAAACAACGCCATTACGGCCTTTTTTACCATTGCCGCAAAGCTGTCCCAAGACATTGTCTAATATTTGATCACCGTGTTGATATTTTTCATTCCAGTCATAGGCTGTCATTTCCCAACCTAAATGAAAGAACTTCGCTTTTTTTAAGGCCTCCATCACCTGTGGTTGCTCTTTTTGATTAAACATGCCATCACCATAAGGCAGCCTAAAAATAGCAGGCTCTGTGGTGAAATAAGGCTCTAATATGCGGCGTGAATCCATAATGGTTTTAGTTAGCTCTACCGGAGATAATTTTGAATGATGGTAGTGCTCATAACTGTGTGAGCCGATATCATGCCCTTCTCTTTTGATGCGCTGAAGTGTTGCAAAACGTTGTTTGCACAGTTGTAATGATTTTGTTCCGGCGAGGTGTTTTTTACAATCAACTTTGTTGCCTAACACTAAAAATGTTGCTTTTATATTTTCTCGTTTCAATATATCAAGAATTTTTGGTGTCACACTACCGACGCCGTCATCAAAACTTAAATGTAGCTTATGCTTTTGGGTGCTGCATTGATACTTTGCACGGACGGTGTTGCAATCGTCACTGGCAATGACTTGTGTGGCAAGCAATGGGCTTGCTAAAAGCAGTGTTATTATCCCTAAACTTATTTTTTTCATAGTTATTCCATTTTTCTAATTTTTTACGTACATCAATGCAGTGAGCACTCAGCTACGATACTCTGCATTAATCGTAACGTATTCATGCGATAAATCGGATGTCCAAACTGTCGCACTGTTATCACCCGCATTAAGTGCCACCCGAATAGTAATTTCCTCTTTATCCATTTCAGCTTGCCCTTGTGCTTCTTGATAATTTGGGTGTGGTTCACCATTCTCTAAAAGTTGAGTATCACCTAGCCATAATGATAATTTACTGACATCTAAATCTTGAACAGGTGCTTTGCCTATTGCCATTATTAAACGTCCCCAGTTTGGGTCACTGGCAAATAATGCTGTTTTAACCAAAGGAGATCGCGCTATTGAGTAAGCGATTTCTTTGGCATAATCATAATGAGGGGCGGCTTCGACGTTTATTGTTACAAATTTAGTTGCGCCTTCGGCATCACGAATAATCGCTTGCGCCAATTGCTGGCAAACCTCGTTAATCGCGGTGGCTATTGTTGCTTTATTACTACTATCAAGTATTACACCTGACTTTCCTGTTGCCATTAATATCAAAGAATCATTGGTTGAGGTATCACCATCAACCGTAATACTGTTAAATGAATCCTTAACAACATCATTTAAAACTTGTTGCAATGTGTCCTTATCAATAGCGACATCGGTTGCCACATAAGCCAGCATGGTCGCCATATTCGGCTCTATCATGCCTGCACCTTTAGTCATTCCTGTAATAGTGACTGTTTTACCATCAACTTGGATACTTTTACTCACCGCCTTGATGCTGGTATCCGTCGTCATAATCGCTTTAGCAGCACGCATCCAGTTATCTTCAGCAAGGCTTTCAAGTAGTGCGGGAACGTTTTCGACAATATCCCAATACGGCAGTTGCTCACCGATTACTCCCGTTGAAAATGGCAGAACACTATCTAAAGCAGTTAAGGTTTGATCCGCTATTTCGGCACAGATCATTCGGGCAGAGGTCAAGCCTTCCTCTCCCGTACCGGCATTCGCGTTGCCTGCATTAATCACCAAGTAGCGAATTCCTTCAGAGCGTGCTAAGTGCTCTTTACAAACAATGACAGGCGCTGCACAAAAGGCATTTTTTGTAAACACACCTGCAACGGTACTACCCTCAACTAATTCAATTAAGGTCAAATCATCACGATCTTTATAACGAAGATTAGCTTCTATCGCACCTAGGCGAATGCCTTTAACGGGCTTTAGCGATTTTGGAACTACAAGATTTACAGCCATGTAAATTACCGATTTAGATTAGACAGATAAGTACAAGATCAACTAACTGTTCAGATTGCCTCTAACGTTTGTCAGATCGCGGCGAAAAATATGAAGTTTACGAATTGTAAATGAATATTTTTCAACAAAAAGCTGGAAAACGTTAGAGGTGATCTGAGCAGTTACGCAAGTTTACCATGGCATTGCTTGTATTTTTTCCCTGATCCACAAGGGCATGGTTCATTACGCCCTACTTTCTCAATATCACGCTTAAATGGCTTAACCGCTTCTGCCGTAAAGCCTTCTTCTCTTGAGCCTGCGGCAGAGTCTGTAATACCTAATGAGCTCCCTGCATCTTGATGTACAAAGTCTAAGTCAGCACCTTGCTCATGTTCTATACGATGTTGTTCTTCAATAGCTTCGGCTTCTTCTGGCATGGTAATTTCTAAACGTGTAAAAAAGGCAACCACATCTTGCTTGATTTTACCCAGTAGGCTATCAAACATTTCAAAGGCTTCTTTCTTAAATTCTTGCTTAGGGTCTTTTTGTGCGTAACCGCGTAGGCCGACCGATTGACGTAAATAATCCATTGAAGCTAAATGTTCCTTCCAATGAGAATCTAACACATGCAACATCACATCACGTTCTAAATTGCGCATCGCCTCGTCACCGACTAAGGTTTCTTTGGCTTTAATCGTCATCTTTACCGTTGCGAGAATTTTTTCACGCAAAGTTTCTTCGTGTAAACTTTCATCAGCATCTAACCATGCTTGAATATCCAAATCTAGATTAAAGTCATCTTTGAAGGTTTTCGTTAATCCTGTCACATCCCACATTTCATCCAGTGAGCCTTCAGGAATGTACATACTTATGGTCGAATCAACCACATCATCAATAAATAATTCGATTGACTCAGAAACATCGGCTGATTCTAATAGCTCAGAACGTTGCTCATAAATTACTTTTCGTTGATCATTGGCAACGTTGTCGTATTCTAATAAATTTTTACGAATATCAAAGTTATGCCCTTCTACTTTACGCTGTGCGTTTTCAATGGATTTAGACACCATCTTAGCTTCTATCGCTTGACCTTTTTCCATGCCTAAGCGTTGCATAATTGCCTTAACTTTATCCGATGCAAAGATTCGCATTAAATTATCTTCTAAGGATAAGAAAAAGCGTGATGAACCAGGGTCACCTTGGCGTGCCGCACGGCCTCGTAATTGGTTATCAATTCGACGAGATTCATGGCGCTCCGTACCTATAATATGCAAACCGCCTGCGGCAATTACTGCATCATGGCGTTTTTGCCAATCCGCTTTTAGCGCTGCAATATCTGCTTCATCGGCATCATCACCTAGCGCTTTTAGTTCAGCCTCTAACGAGCCACCTAATACAATATCTGTACCACGTCCTGCCATATTCGTTGCAATGGTCAAGGCACCTGGGCGACCCGCACTCTCTATAATGTTCGCTTCACGTTCGTGCTGTTTAGCATTGAGTACTTCATGCTCAACCTTCATTTGATTCAACAAATTCGATAAGACTTCAGAGGTTTCTATAGAAGCTGTACCAACCAATACTGGCTGACCTTTCTTTTTACAGTCCGCAATTTCTTCGGCGATGGCTTGGTATTTTTCTTCTTCTGACATGTAAACTAAGTCATTCCCATCTTCACGCGCGAGGGGTTTATTACCCGGAATAACCACAACTTCAAGCCCATAAATTTCTTGTAGTTCAAAGGCTTCAGTATCAGCCGTTCCTGTCATGCCCGATAGTTTATCGTAGAGGCGGAAATAATTTTGAAAAGTAATCGATGCCATTGTTTGGTTTTCAGGATTGATCGTTAAGCCTTCTTTGGCTTCTACCGCTTGATGTAAACCATCTGACCAGCGCCTCCCTGGCATGGTACGACCAGTAAATTCATCGACAATAACAACTTCATTATCATTAATAATGTAATCGGTATTTTTTTGAAATAAGTTGTGCGCCCTTAATGATGCATTAAAATGATGCAATATCGAGATACTGTCATTATCATAAAGCCCCTGATCTTGCCCTAATATACCTGCTTTCTGTAATAACGTTTCGGCGGTTTCATGCCCTACATCGGTTAAGAATATCTGTTTACTTTTCTCATCAACTGTAAAATCACCCGGAACGGTTACTTCTTCCTCACCATCATCTTCACCTTCTTGGCGTTTTAGTTGTGGCACAATACTATTAATCGCAGCATAAAGCTCAGATGAGTCTTCTGCCGCACCAGAGATAATAAGCGGCGTTCTCGCCTCATCGATAAGAATAGAGTCCACTTCATCGATAATAGCGTAATTTAAATCACGTTGAACTCGCTCTTCTTTGCTAAACGCCATGTTATCGCGTAAATAGTCAAACCCAAATTCATTGTTGGTGCCGTAGGTAATATCAGCGGCATAAGCTGCTTGACGCTGATCATGATCGAGGCCGTTAATAATGACACCAGTGCTTAAACCTAAAAAGCTATATAACTTCGACATCCACTCAGCATCACGTTGTGCCAAATAATCATTGACTGTAATAACATGCACGCCCTTAGCAGGCAGTGCATTAAGGTATGCAGATAGAGTCGCCACTAGGGTTTTACCTTCACCCGTGCGCATTTCAGCAATTTTTCCTTCATTTAGGGCCATTCCACCAACCATTTGCACGTCATAATGGCGCATTCCCATAACACGTTTGCTAGCTTCTCGTACCGTTGCAAAGGCTTCAGGTAATATGTCTTCTAGTGTTGCGCCCTGTTTTAATCGCTCACGAAACTCGCTGGTTTTTGATTGGATTTGTTGATCAGTTAATTTAGCTAACGGCTCTTCAAAGTCATTAATGCTTGTTGTAATTTTTAAGTATGCTTTAACCAAGCGATCATTACGACTACCAAAAAGCTTTTTAGTCACTTTACCAAACATGTTTGTTATTCCCCTTGAACACCAATGATTGCCTAATTAGATAAATGCATTTGCCAAAATCAGACAGAATAGATCAAACATATGGGTTAGCGAATATTAATCAAGCACCAAATCACAGTATTGACCACAATAATTGGCGCATTATATTACAATGAAACAGAGAAATAACTGAATGAGATTTTTATTTTTAACTATTTGTTAGTTTCTTTATTTTTGTCATAAAACATTTCATAAGTTCTGACGAAAAAAGCTGAATTAAATTTTAGCTATTAGAGGGACAAGTTGGGTAGTAACCATATTTACTTATTATCTGAGTAGTGCAAAGGTCTCTATTTATCTATATTGATCAAAGTCTAACACTTATTTCTCAATCATATTAAAGCCTTCTAAGTAGCTTAACGGATCAACAGTTTTTCTGTTCTTCCAAACTTCCAAATGAAGATGCGGCCCCGTAACTCGGCCCGTACTTCCCACCTCCCCTATCTTCGCCCCTTTACGCACAACTTCACCGAGCGACACATTAAAAGTACTTAAATGAGCATAGCGGCTTTTTAATGAATGACTATGACGAATTTCGACAACTTTCCCATAACCTCCTTTCCTCCCTACATATGATACAAAACCACTCGCAATTGTTTGCACCTCTGTACCTGTAGGTGCCGCAAGATCGACACCATTATGATTTCGATGTTTGCCATTAATCGGATCACGCCTCGGGCCATAACGTGATGAGATGTAGCCCTTTGGAACCGGCTGGGTAAAGTCACTAATGAGTTCAATATTATTATTTTTATCAGCATAAAGGCTTATCGCTTGTTTCTCTAGATGCTTAAATTCTAACATTTGCTTTAATTGAAAATAGTGCTTTTCTTGTTGAGTGATATCTTTTTCTAAGGCATCAATATCATTAGATAAAGAGGAGGTTTTATAAAGTTGTAAAGACTGTGATTGATTTAAACCACCTACGGCTGGCTCTTCCTTAAGCATAAATTGTTTTATATCTATATTTTCTTGACGTGCGATGAAGTTGCCCAGTGTATTTAAACGGTCTACTTGTAGCCTGAGCTTTCCAAGCTCAACCAACTTAGCCTCTATAGTCGGATCGAGGTCATGTTTAATTTGACTGATTACTGGTTGTTTTACCGACTTGTAAATATAGCTACTTAATGAAACAACACCGACTGATAAAAAGAAAATCAATGGTAGCGCATATGTTAGTTTTGTAGTTAGGTTAAATTTACGATGCTTTGATCCATCATCACTAATTAATATAACTTTCATGCTATCCTTTGCCTTGAGAAGTAATTAACCCATTTGGGTTAAAAGAAAACCCAGTAATAAACTGAATTAAACAAAGTAGTCACTATGAAGAATATTAATGATCTGGTAAATTCGCAGCTATCTAGCCGTATCAAATCAAATGATAAGCTGTCTGACTTTGTTTATTCATTATTACACCTTAATAAAGAAAAACATAAGTTATGGGTAATTTCTAAACAACAGCAATTAACTATTTTGACCGATAACCCTTATCTAGCAACCCAGATAAATTACCAAAAAGACATAATCTGTAAAGAATTGAATCGTCGATATCTACTAAACCTAAAAACCAGCAGGGTTAAAATTATCCCGCCTACAGGCACAATAGAAAAGGTGAGAGAAGAACGGTTTATTATCAGTGAAAAAACATCAGAAGTTTTGAAAAATATTGCAGGGGATATTAAAGATGAAACATTAAGGGAACAATTGCTTAAGTTATCAAACACATCACTAATTAATAAAAATGATTAACGGGAATCTTGATAAAATTATGACAAGCAATAAGCTAAGCTAAGGCGCACTGGTCGCCAATATATAACTGAGGGACCTTATCAGCTTCATCAAGAGTTGTGATTTCCCATGCATCTTGTTGTTTTTGTAGTTCTAACAATAATAAATTATTGATCGCATGACCTGATTTATGCCCATGATAGGCACCGATTATACCGTGACCTAGCACATACAAATCACCAATTGCATCCAGCATTTTGTGTTTCACAAATTCATCGCTATAACGCAAACCATCTTTATTTAAAACGCGGTATTCATCCAAAACTACTGCATTACCAAAATTACCACCTAAGCCTAAGTTCTTAGAGCGTAACAGCTCAACATCACGCATAAAGCCGAAGGTTCTAGCACGACTGATTTCTTTATTATAAGACTCTATCGATAAATCATGTGCCAACTTTT
>Ga0256839_1003636_pt1 | contig 15764 bp, 18 predicted proteins | sample 354166metaG_FD_185968 | JGI IMG/M metagenome (GOLD analysis project Ga0256839, IMG submission 185968) | Hydrothermal vent microbial communities from Mid Atlantic Ridge, Atlantic Ocean - 354-166 | ecosystem: Environmental > Aquatic > Marine > Hydrothermal vents | place: Atlantic Ocean: Mid... | reverse complement strand
TGAACGTCTCGATGGGGCGGACGAAGCGCCGGGGGATGAAGCGGTTCGAGTGGATCCACGTCTCGTGAAGTCGTTCGGGCATCGTGTCCTCGTCGTCGGGGTCGTCCTCCGCGGAGGTCGCTCTCTCCGCGTCGCCGGATGGCGATACAGGGTCCCTGTCGTCCGCCTTCCCGTCGGCTTGAGCGCCGTCGGGGGGCGTCCGTACGTTACCGACTTCGGCCTGAAACCGGGCGGAGGCGATCTGGTCGGTGTAACGGAGGCGTCGTCGCCGGGTCTTGTAGGGGGGGCTGGGAACGACGACGCCAGGGAGACGCCATGGCAAGGGTGTGGGCCGCCACCAGGCGCGACCGCTCGACGGAGGACCGGGGTGCGACCCTGCTCGAGTTCGCGCTCGTCGCCCCGCTGCTGTTCCTGATGCTCTTCGGCGTGATCGAGTTCGCCCGCCTCGTCACCGCCTACACGGCGGTGTGGACCGGCGCCCGGGAAGGCGCCAGGTACGCCACCACCGTCGGGGACAACGGGACCGGGACGCTTCGATACCTCGACTGTGCGGGGATCCGGGACGCGGTCCGTGACAAGGTCGTCGCCATCGCCATCGATGACGCCGACATCGCCGTCGTGTACGCCGATCAGAGCGGGATCCCCGTCGCCGACTGCGACCCCGACACCGCCCTCCCCGATCCGACACCGGGTCTCGTCACCGCCGGTTCGACGGTGGAGGTGACGGTGCGGGGCACCTTCGAGGCCGTGGTTCCGATGGTCGGGGCCTTCATCGACGGTGCCGTCCTGGACTCGACCCAGCGGCGCTCGATCTTCCTGGGGGTGCTCGGTGGGTGAGCGTGGCGCCGCCGCGGTGGAGATGGCCTTCGTCACCATCTTCCTGGCGCTGCTCGTCACGGGCATCATCGACGTCGGTCGGGCGATCTTCGTGAGTGTGGCGCTGGCCGACGCCGAGGATCTCGCCGGGGACGTCTGTGAGCGGGTCGTGAAGGGTCTTGGGGGTCTACGGGACCCCGGTCGCTTCGAGGCCTGGTTCTGGAGTATCGCCCGCAACCGGGTCCGGACGGCGCTGCGACGTCGACGACGGCACGACGACACCTACGAGCGCGCCAACGTGGGGATCGGCGACCCCGAGGAGCGGGCCGTCACCCGTGACGAGCACCGGATCGTCGCCGAGGCCTTCGCCGCGCTCCGGCTCCGGGACCGCCAGATTCTGTGGCTCCGCGAAGTCCAGGGGCTCACGGACGAGGAGGTGGGCGTGGCGCTCGGGATGCGCCCCGGTGCCGTCAGGGTGGCGGCGATGCGGGCTCGTCGCCGTCTGGAGGAGGCCTATGACGCCCTCGGTGGCGGCTCCCCGCGCGAGTGATGCCTACCGTGCGGTCGTGATCAGACGAAGCGGCTTCCTCGTGACCCTTCCCGCCGTGATGGCGGCGGCGACCTTCGCCCTCATCGTCTTCGGAGTGCTCTCGGCCGAGATCATCGACGAGTTCGGGGTCGCCCGCTGGCAGGTGGGGGCGCTCGTCACCGCCTCCTCCCTCACCGGGGGCCTGGTGTCGCCGCGCCTCGGGCGCTGGACCGACCGTCTGGGAGCTCGACGGGCGGCGCTCCTCACCCTGGCGATCTCGACTCTCGCCCTGCTCCTGGTGGCGGTGGCTCCCGCCTACCTGCTCCTGGTCGGTGCGGCCCTGGTCACGGGCATCGCCCAGGCCGGTTCGAATCCGGCGACCAACAAGCTCATCTCGCTCCACCTGCCTCCGGGCCGTCGGGGCACCGTGACCGGGGTGAAGCAGTCGGGGGTGCAGATGGGCTCGTTCCTGGGGGGCCTGTTCCTCCCGGTGGGTGCCGCGGCGTGGGGTTGGCGGTGGGCGGTGGCGATCGCCGGGCTCGTCCCGATCCTCTTCCTGGTGCTCGCCGCGGCGACCGTCCCCGTCGATCCCCCCGAGACGGGGGTGGGCGGCGACGGAGGCGACGGGCCGCTCCCCCCCATCATCCGGCGCCTGGCCGTCTACGGGTTCCTCCTCGGTGCGGGCGGCACCGCCATCTTCACCTATCTTCCGCTCTACGCCCGCGAGGCGTTGGGGTTCTCGGGGACGGAAGCGGGGGCGGCGGTGGCACTCCTCGGGGCGGCGGGGATCGCCGGACGGATCGTCTGGGGTCGGGTCGCCGAGCGTCGGCTGGGCTCCACCCGGGTCCTCACCATCCTGGCCGTGTTGGCCGTCGCCGCCGCCCTGGTCCTGGCGGCAGGGCCGGTAGCGGGCGGAGGCGTCGTCTGGCTGGCGGCGCTGCTCACCGGGGCGAGCGCCTCGGCCTGGAACGCGGTGGGGATGCTGGCGATCATCCAGACGGTCCCGGCGGCGATGACGGGACGGGGCTCGGGGGCGGTGCTGTTCGGGTTCCTCGCCGGTCTCGGGCTCGGCGCCCCGGCCTTCGGCTGGTCGGTGGACTTCCTGGGGCACTACACGCCGGGTTGGCTGGTCGTGGCCGGCCTCTTCGCCGCCGGATGGTGGGTGATCGTGCGGTCCCCCGAGGAGGTCGTCACTCGGCCGTAGGTGTGGGCCGGGTACCCCCTGTTCCCCGGGGGGATCGTCATGGACGACCCGTCGTGTCTGGATCACCGTCGTCGGCGCCGGGGAATCCGAGGGACCTCCACGCCTCGTAGAGGACGATGGCGACGGCGTTGGACAGGTTGAGGCTCCGGACGTCGGGCACCATCGGGATGGTCACCACCGCCTCGACCCAGGAGGCTTCCAGGATGTCGTCGGGGAGCCCGACGGATTCGGGGCCGAAGAGGAGGGCGTCGCCGGGCCGGTACGCCACGTCGCAGTATCGAATCGTTCCCTGTTTGGAGATCGCCCACACCCGATGGGGCGAGGTCTCCCGGAGCCAGGTGCCGAGGTCGGGGTGGACGTGCACGGTGGCTCGGTCCCGGTAGTCCATCCCGGCCCGGCGCAGGCGGGAGTCCGACAGCTCGAACCCCAACGGTTCGATCAGGTGCAGGCGGGCGCCCGTGTTGGCGGCGAGCCGCATGGCGTTCCCGGTGTTCGGGGGGATCTCGGGCCGATACAGGACGATGTCGGGGGGTCGGGTCATCGGGTCAGAACAGTCGGAGCTCGCCGGAGTCGATCTCCCGCAGGCCGTCGTAGTCGACCTCCACCGCTTCGATCCCTCGGGCCGCGGCCAGGGTTCGGGCCTGGGGGGAGATGTGTTGGGCGGCGAAGATCCCCCGCACCGGACGCAGGCGCGGGTCGAGGGAGAGGCGTTCGAGATAGCGGGCGAGCTGCTCCACGCCGTCGATCTCACCGCGGCGTTTGATCTCCACCGCCACGGTTCCGCCATCACGGTCGGCGCAGAGCAGGTCGACGGGTCCGATGTCGGTCGGGTACTCCCGACGGATGAGCGTGAGCCCCTCTTCCAGCACCCAGGGGCGGGCGGCGAGGAGCTCCTGGAGGTTCGCCTCCACTCCGTCCTTCTGCAGGCCGGGGTCGGGGCCGAGCTCGAACGAGGAGTCGTGGAGGACCTGGTGGAGGGTGATGACGAGGCGCTCCCCCTTGGGGTTGGTCACCACCCAAGCGCCCTCCGTCTCCTCCAACAGGTTGGGGGCGTTCATCCAGTTGAGGGGCTTGTAGGCGCCGCCGTCGGCGTGGACGGCGACGCAGCCGTCGGCCTTCACCATGATGAGACGGCGGGCACGGGGCAGGTGCGCGGTCAGCCTGCCCTGGTAGTCCACGGTGCACTCGGCGACCACGATCCGCATGGGAGGGGGAGGGTACCGGGTGCGGAGGGGACGGGTTGCGGACTAGGACCCGCCGCCGTGATCCGGCATCGGACCCATGCCTCCGTCTGTGGACCCCATGCCCCCCATGTCCTCGCCGCGGCCCGTCCGGAGCTCGTCGAGGGGGATGGCGAGGAGGTCCGGCCACGGGACGGCTTCGGTCCCCACCTCGGCGGCGAGAGCCTCGGCTCGGGACCGATCCGCGAACGCCACGATGCCGTACCCCATCGGGGTGCGTCGAGCCCGGGTCATCACATACCAGGCTCGTTCCGCACGGACCCAGGCTTCGGTCTCGACGTCGTGGACCCAGACGTCGGCGTCGGAGAGCTCGCCGTGCTCGTGCCCGTAGACCAGGAGGCCGCCCAGGTCGTCGAAGGTCCTCTCGGTGCCGTCGGGGAGGCGGTAGGCGGCCGCGTAACGGGCCTCGCTGATGATCATGCCGCACTGGAGACAGATCTCGCGGCCGTAGTCGATCTCGGGTGGGCCCGACGTCCCGTCGCCGGAGGAGCAGGCGCCGAGGATCAGGGTCAGGGCGAGGAGGATCGGGAGGGTTCTCATCACAGGTCCTGGTGTCGGGTGAACCGGAACCACGCCACGGCCAGGGGCACGAGGATCCAGGCGAGGAGGCTGGACACGATCACCGGGACGAGCGCGGCTCCCAGGGCGTCGGCGGCGTAGGTGCCTGCCGGTCCGAGGATGTCGAAGGAGCTGGCGAAGGTCGCCAAGGCGGCGAGACGGAACGCCTCGACGGGGTTCACGATGGTCGAGAAGAAGAGCATCGGGACCGAGAGTCGGGTGGCGACGGCGGTCCCCATCAGCCCCAGGTCTCCGAGGAAGACCAGCGCCAGCCACGTGAAGACTGCCGAACCCAGTGCCGAAGGGGCTCGATGCGCCAGGGTGCTGATCAGCATCCCCACGGCGACCATGGCGAGGAGGAGCGCCCACGCGAGGAGGGTGATCCGAACGAACGAGCCGGCCTCACCTCCTCCGCTTCGCAGCGCCGTCACCACGCCCGCGGTGCCGAAACCGGCGAAGGAGGCTGCGGTGAGCGCTGCGGCTTTGCCCGCGTAGAGTCCCCAGAAGCTCTCGGTCCGGTTCACGGGATGACTCAGCAGGAACCGAAGCGCTCCGTTCTCCCTCTGGAAAGCGATGGTCTGGGCGCCGAGGGTCAGCCCCATGAGGGGGACGATGATCTGGGTGAGGGTCACGAGCGAGGCCGCGGTGCGTCCGTAGCTGGCCGCTCCGGCGATGCGGGATGCGGGCAGGGCGGTCATGGCGAGGACGGCGGCGAGGCCGGCGAAGGAGACCGTCCACATCCAGAACCAACGGCTGCGTACGGCGTCGTCGAGCTCCTTTCGGGCGATCGCCAGGATGGTTCGTCGCTGGGCTTTCTCGGGGAGGTCGAGCCACACGTCGGGGGCGGCACCGGCGGTCATGTCCACACCTCCAGATCTTCGATCTCCAACCCCGCACGGTGCAGGGTGTTGAGGGCCTGTCCCTTCCGCTGTGCCGGGACTTCGACGAGGATCCCCGCGGAGTTGGTCCGGGCTGCGAATCCGGCCGACTCGAGTGCTTCGAGGGCTCGCGTGGTGTCGTGGCTGCGGAGGATCACATGGAGCCAGACCTTGAGCCCCAGTCGCTCGGCGAGTTCCCCGGGAGGGCATTCGGTGACGATCCGCCCGCCATCCATCGCCACCACCCGATCCACCAGCATGCCCATCTCTTCCATGTGATGGGTCGTCAGCAGGATGGTCCGCCCCTCTCGGCGAAGCTCCTCGAAGAGCTCGATCGCCTCCTCTCGGCTGTGGGCGTCGAGATTCGATGTGGGCTCGTCCAGGAGGAGCAGGGGGGGGTCGGGAACCAGGGCGACGGCGAGGGCGAGGCGCTGCTTCAGGCCTCCCGAGAGCTCGGCGACGCGCTTCAGACGATGGTCGTGGAGGCGGAACTGGTCGAGCAACGTGCCGACTCGGGCGACGGGGACGTTCCTCAGGGTGGCCGAGTAGACGAGCACGTCCTCGAGGGGCATGTCGTCGTAGAACGACAGCTCCTGGGCGACGTAGCCGATCCGGGCACGGACCGCCTTGCCTCGGAGGCGCGCATCCAACCCGGCGACCTGGACGCTCCCTTCGTAGTCGACGAGGCCCAGGATGCATCGCACCACCGTGGTCTTCCCCGCCCCATTCGGGCCCCACAGGGCCACGGACTCTCCCGGGGCGACGTCGAGGGAGAACCGGTCCAAGACGGTCAAGGGTCCGTATCGTTTCGTGAGTTCTCGGATTCGGATCACGGCAGGCTCCTTCTCCGTTGGGCGGCGAAGACGGTGGTGGTCGCCACGCCGAGCATCAGGATCGATGCCGCGAGGAGCGATCCTCCTGGCCTCACCTCGAGGTCGAAGGGTGGCTCGGGGACGGGCGGGGGCGTGATGAGCGGGCGGTCGTCCCGGACCTTCGGGCGCGGCTTGATCACAGGGAATGCCCGCGCGGCCAGGTCGAGGGCCCTGGAAGCGGGGGTGTCGGCGAAGAGCATCAGCTCCGGGTTCCGGTCGAGGAGATGGTCGTAGAGGTCGTCGAGGCGGTACGGAACGTCGCCGAAGCCGTCGCCGTCGGCGTCGTATCCCGCGTAGTCCGACCAATAGTTGCCGATGCCGTCTCGTGTCCAGGTGTTGCCGCCGAACCGGCCCCCACCCTGGACCGCCACCTGGACGGTGTTGTCCACGAAGGAATTGCCCCAGAACACGTTCCCCTTCACCGAGGGGAGGAACAGCACCCCGATCTGGTTGTAGGCGAACAGGTTCCCTTCGAAGGTCTGTTCGATTCCCACGCTCTGCGGAGAGTTGTCGAGGAACACGCCTGCCCGGTTCCCGACGAGGAGGTTGTCTTCGAGCCTGGAGCCGTCCATGTCCTTGAGGCCGACGCCGTATCCGGCCGGGCCGTTGTTGCCGGAGATGAGGTTCCGGCGGAGCACGAGGTCCTTGCTGTACATCAGGAACGAGCCCACGCTGTTGTCGATGAGGGCGTTGTCCTCGATCGTGGCCCGGTCGCTGTACATGAAGTGCAGGCCGTACCGCCCGTTGGCGATCAGGTTTCCGCGGATGACCGCGTCGTCGCAGAACCAGAGGACGACGTCTCGGGCTCCGTCGACGACGTTGCCTTCGACGACGGTTCGGTGGGACTCCCACATGCGGATCGCATCCCCACGGCGGGCGATGAACAGGTCCTTGCTCACCACCGTGTTGCCGCGGATGACGGAGTCGGGGGACTGATAGAGGAAGATGCCGAAGAGGACGTCCTCGAGTCGGTTGTCGACGACCTTCACGCGGGGCGCCTTCACGGAGATGCCGGCATGCTCACGGTCGAGGGAGTCTCCGGATCGGCGGATCACCAGACCCTCCAACGTCACGTCGGGGGCGAGGACGGTGACGACGGTGCCGGTGCCGGTTCCCTCGATGACGGTCCCGCCGGTGCCGCGCAGCGTCAGGGTCTTGTCGATCGTGATGTCTCCTCGGTAGACGCCGGCCGGGAGCTCGATGGTCGCGCCCGGCGCGGCGGCGTCGATGAGGGCCTGGAGGTCGCCGTCGGAGGCCGCGGGAGCGGCGCCGAGGAGCGGGGCGAGACCGAGGATCAGGGCGAGGAGCGCGGTCATGTCGTGTCCTCGTTCTTCAGGCGTTCCAGGAGAGGTTTGTAGGCCTTGCGGTGGTACCAGAGACCGACGGCCACGAGCCCCGCGGCGATGACGGCGAGGATGAGTCCCGGTCCGGGGAGGGCGAGGGTCTGGAACTGGGCGATCCGAGCCGGACCGAGGATGGGAGGGGTGAACTCTCCCACCGCTCCGGCCAAGGGCGCCTTGGGGTCGAGGCTGTGGCCGTACCTCCACAGCCAGTACTGGAGATCGGCCATGAAGATCAGGGGGAAGACGAGGGCGGGCAGGGTGAAGATGACGACCCAGCGGTTGTGGAAGAAGAGGGCAGCCACCAACAGTCCGGCGAGGACGATCAGGGCGATGATGGAGAGGGACCGTTCGAGCACGGCGCCGTGCTCGAACGAGGGCATCCCCACGTAATGGTTGAGGCCCTCGAGGATCTCGACGTCGCCCTCCAAGCGGTTGAGGTAGGCCTGAACCGTGAGGCCGTCGGGGAACTGGGGGGCCTTGAGGCGAAGGATCCAGTAGGGCAAGAAGATGGAGACCACCAGCAGGAAGGCAGCGCTCCCGAAGAGGAGCATCGGCTTCCGGTAACGCTCGGCGTGGGCCGCACGCTCCTCGTCGGGCACTCTGGGGCCGAGAATCCGGTCTCTGAGGGTTGGCGTGTGCTCGCTCATCGTTCGTCCCGTCTCCTGAAGGGGTGGTGCCGCCCGGCGCTCCGGCCGGGCGGCACCCATCGCATCACCTGGTCACGGCTGAACCAGGAAGTACCCGGCCATCTCCAGGTGGAGTGCCGAGCAGAACTCGGTGCAGTAGAACGGGAAGGTCCCGCTCTCGTCTGCGATGAATTCGAAGGTCGCGGTCTCGCCCGGCTCCAGGCTCAACGTGATGTTGTAGCCGGGGAGGGCGAAGCCGTGGGTGGCGTCGAGGGACTGCTCGACGTTCGTGATGTGCCAGATGACCCGGTCACCCTTCTTCACGTCCACCCGGTCCGGCGTGTAGTGACTCCGGACCGCCGTCATGTAGACGTGCACCGTGTTGCCGTCCCGTTCGACCCGTTCGTTCCCGGGAACGGGGGCGTTCGGGTCCACCTGCATCGTGGCGGGATCCCACCCGACCTCCGGGTAGATCTCGAACGGCTTCAGCTTGTCCGCCTTGATGATCTGGGCGTAGTGGGGCTCGCCCAGGGACATCGGCATGTCGTAGAGGAGCTGCATCCCGTTCGGGTCGGTACCCGTCACGTCCACCGTCGGGTTGATCGGCTCCTTCGAGATGTCGATCAACTGCAGGTTCTGGGGGAGCAACGGACCCGGCGGCAGGAAGCGGTCGATCGACCACTTGTTGAGGGACACCAGGTAGTTGCCGTCGGGGCTGACGGTGTCGCCCTCTGCCGCGGCCACGTGTCCCACGTTGTAGTGGATCGGGATGCGGCCCACCAGCTTCCACGCCTCGTCGCCCTCGTGGTAGGGAGGTCCGAGGCTCCAGCGGGCGACGACCGAGTCCAAGAAGATGGACGTGTAGGCGTAGCCCTTGTCGTCGAACTGGGTGTGGAGCGGGCCGAGGCCGACCTCCACCTGGGCTTCCTTCACGGCGTCGAAGTTCAACACGGGCACGCCGTAGCGATCCGGCTCCCAGTTCTTGTCGGCGATCGCCTGCTGGATCTTCTCGAACGAGTAGATCGTCGTGTGGGGGTCGAGCTTCCCCGAGACGACCATGTACTCGCCGCCCGGCGAGATGTCGATCCCGTGGGGGCTCTTCGGCTCGGGGACGAAGTACAGCACCCCTTCGTCGATCAGCGTCTGGAGCGGGATGACGGGGAATCCCTTCACGTCGATGGTCTTGCCCGCCTTGTACAGCTCCTCTGCCTTCCGCAGGTTGATCACGTGCAGGTAGTCGTTCTCGCCGGCGGAGACGCCCGCCTCGAAGTCGGCTCCGTCGATCGACTTGCCCTTGGAGAGCTCGACGTTGAACGAGTTGCAGAACACCCAGCCCTCGGACACCTTCTTTCCGGCGTCGCAGAGGTCCTGCCAATACGGCGGGAGCTCGAGGGCGAAGGACTGTGATTCGTCGATCCGGCCCTGCTGGCGGTCGAACTTCCAGAAGGTCACCATGCCCCGGTACTCGGCCTCGTACTCCTCGAGGGGGGCGTACTCCCATCCCAGGGGATTGCCGTACTGGCCTCCCTCGATGACATACTCGGTGTTGGGGGTGACCATGGTGCCGCCGTGGTCGACGATCGAGACCGGGTTCTTCAGGATCTGTTTGGTCTCCCAGTCACGCAGGTCGATCACCGCGACCCGGGCGTTGGCCTTGTCGTTGATGAAGAGGAACTCGCCGTCGTAGTCGCCGTTCGTCTCCGACAGGGCGGGATGGTGGGTGTCGCCCCACTTGATCTCGTTGTCGCCGACGTTGCCGGCTTCGAGCACCTTCATCTGTTCGACGTTGCCGTAGCCCCAGCCCTGCCACGGCTCGGGGGTGAACACGGCGATGTTCTTCAGGATCCGCATCGACGGGATGCCGATGGCGATCACCTGGCCGCTGTGGCCGCCCGAAGCGAACATCACGTAGTCGTCCCACTGTCCGGTGGGCACGTAGGTCTTCAGCGCTGCCTCGACCTGCTCGTCGGTGAGGCCCCGCTCGTTGATGATGTCCGCGTAGGCGCCGGTGGCCCCGCCACCGTCCCCGGCGGTGCATGCACCTGCCACCAGGGCGAGCGCCGCCGTCAGCGCAAAGAGCACCAACCAGCGGCGCGTGCGCCTGTGGGGTGCCGATCTCTCGGTCATGTCCTACCCTCCTTCGAGTCGGTGCTCGGATGGGCTGCCTCTGCCAGCGAGGTCCGTCCGAGCTCTGCCAAGAGGGCGGTCCGGGCTCTCGACCAGGGCACGTGCAGGGCACACTGCTCCTGGTCGTCGCACGGACCGCCCTTCAGGACGCAGGTACCGGTGTCGGTCGGCCCCTCGATGGCTTCGATGAGGTCGAGCGTCGACACCGATGCCAGCGTCGCCGTCCTGGTGTACCCCCCGTTTCTGCCGGGCGCCGAAGCGACCCAGCCGGCCTTGACGAGGGGCGTCATGATCTGGGGGAGGTAGTGGATGCTGACGCCGATGCTGTCGGCCAGCTCCCGGCCTGGAACCTGACGGCCGTGGGGGAGCGTGGCCATGGCCTGCAGGGCCAGCTCGCAGCGCTTCGTCAGCTCCAGGCGCATACCCCTCCGAATCGGTGAGTCGATGACTATGTGAATCTGCTCATCAGCCTGCCCGTGCGGGACCGTGGGGGGCAGGGTCGAAAGTCACGACGGAGGGGGTCCGTCGGACCCAACGGAGAACGGGCCACCGAGGTGGCCCGTTCTCCGTGCGAGGAGCCTTCGAAGGGTCAGGTCACTGGAGGGTGCGGAGGAAGGCGGCGATGTCGTAGAGATCCTGGTCGGAGAGGGATGGGTTTCCGCCCTTGGGGGGCATGTCGACGCCGGTGGTGTTCGCCGGATCGGACGAGGGGCGACCCCTCTTGATGAAGGCCACGAGCTCGTCGTCGGAGAGGCCGCCGATGAAGGAGCTCTTCGTGAGGTTCTTCCCCAGGCCCTCGATGCCGGTGGCGTCGGCGCCGTGACAGGAGGCGCAGGTGCCGGCGAAGAGCTTCTCTCCGTTGGCGGGATCACCGGCGCCGGGGGCTGCGGGAGCCGCCGTGGTCTCGGGGGATGCGCCGCCGCCGCAGGCTGCGACGACCAGGCCGAGGACGGCGATGACGATCATCAGCTTGCTTCGCATGGTGTCTCCTGATCAACGTGTTCCGGGCAGGGTAGGGATGGCGACTTCGAACCGTACAGGGCCGGAAGTCCCTGTTGTGGGATCCCTCCCCCAGGCGACCGGGTCCTTCTGTATCCCTTCGGCGGCTTCGTTCGTCTCTTAGGGGAAGGCAGATCCTCGAGAGAAGGAGGAACCATGAAGGGCTTCATCAACGAGGCAGGTTGGGATCGTGTGCTGCGGGTCGTCGTCGGAGCCGTTCTCCTGGTGCTGGGATGGACCGGTGCGGTGGGCGGGACCCTCGGGACCGTGCTCAAGTGGCTGGGGTTCGTGCCGCTCATCACCGGCCTCGTCGGCTGGTGCCCGGCCTACGCCCTCTTCCGCTTCCGTACGAACAAGGCCGAGAAGGCCGCGGCCTGACCGACCAAACGGCACGGGGACCGGGGCGGCCGAGGGAGGCCGCCCCGGCATCGCCGAGCGACTCCGGAGGATCGAGGAGAGAGGAGACCGTGTCCCACCGCGTGGAGGTCCCGCCCCGCGGGCGGACCCTGCTCTTCGTCACGTCGGCGCGGTGTAGCGTCTGTCGGGTGATGAAGCCCGTGCTCCACGCCGTCGTCGAAGGTCACCCCGAGGTGACCGTGGTCGAGATCGACATCGGCCGGGTACCCGAAGAGGTCGTCGGCCTGGGGGTGAAGGGCACGCCCACCCTCATCGGGATGGTGGACGGGAACGAGGTGTTCCGGGTGACCGGTCGGCGAACCCGAGACGAGTTGGAGCGCCTCGTCGGCTCCCTCATCGCCGGGAGGCAGAGCGGATCGCGGGCGGGGCGGATCGACGTCCTCCTCCGCGTCGGAACGGGCATCGTGCTGACCGTGGCGGGGCTCGTCGCCGGCCCGACCTGGTTCCTCGTCGCCCTCGGAGTGGCCATCGCCGGGTGGGGTATCTGGGGTGGGCGGAGGGATCGGTGACCGAGACCCTCACTCCGGAGCGACTCGCCGCCGAGATCGAGCCCCTGTACCGCTTCGCCCTCGGGCTCACTCGCGACCCCGACCTCGCCGCCGACCTGGTCCAGGACACCTTCCTCCGGGCCGTGGAACGGGCGGGCCAGTACCGGGGCGACGCCCCGGTGAGGTCCTGGCTCCGGCGGATCCTCCACAATCTGGCCGTCGACCGCGCCCGGCGATCCAGGCACGAGGTCCTCGTCGAAGAGGTGGAGGAGAGCTGGCGAGACGACACCTACACCGTCGATCCGGCGCTCGTGGTCGAGCGGGCAGCCACCCGAGAAGAGCTGGAGGACGCCCTGGTGCGCCTCCCCTTCGCCTATCGGACCGCCGTGCTGCTCCACGACGTCGAAGGTTGGACGGTCCGCCAGATCGCCGAGCTCGAACACATCAGCCTGCCGGCCGCCAAGCAGCGCCTCCGACGTGGACGCATGATGTTGGTGTCGGCTCTGGCTGCGGGCGCCGACCGAAGGGCGAAGCTGGAGGGAGTACCGATGCGTTGCTGGGACGCTCGACGTCACGTCTCCGAGTATCTCGACGGGAAGCTCGATCCGGGTACTGCCCGGGTCGTCGAGGCGCACCTCGCCGAGTGCCCCACCTGTCCCCCGCTCTACGCGGCGTTGGTGGGTGTGAAGGACCGGCTGGGCGAGCTCCGCGACCCCGACTCGGTCGTGCCCCCGGAGCTGGAACGCCGGATCCGGGGCGTCGTCGAGGACTGAGCGCCGTCAGCGGTCGGCGAGCAGCCGCAGGGCGATGGCCTCGGCGAGGATCGCCTTCTCCAGGTCGTCGAGGTCCTGGCTCTCGTTCGGGGCGTGGATCGCCGACGTGGGATCCCCGGCTCCCGTGAGGAGGATCGCCGCCTCCGGGAGCTTCTCGGAGAACGCCGCCACGAAGGGGATGGAGCCGCCCACCCCCATGTCGATCGGGGGTCGGCCCCAGGCCTCGGCCATCGCCGCCCGCCAGGCGTCGTAGGCGGGTCCGGAGGCGTCGAGGGCGAAGGCGTCGCCCTTCTCGGTGGCGACGATCGTCGCCTCCGCGCCCCACGGCACGTGGGCGAGGAGGTGGTCGCGGAGGGCGTTCATCGCCGCGTCGGCGTCCTGGCCGGGGGCGATCCGCATGCTGACCTTGGCGCGGGCGACGGGGACGAGCTGGTTGATCGCCTCGGCGACCCCGGGGGCGTCGATCGCCAGGATGTCGATGGCGGGTTTCGTCCAGAGACGGGAGGTGAGGCCCCCGGAGCCGATCGTCTCGAGTCCGGCGACCGTTCCCATCTGCTTCCGGACCTCGTCTTCGGTGAGGTCGAGGGGATCCGACTCGGTGGAGACGAGGCCTGCCACCGCCACCTCTCCCCGATCGTCGTGGAGGGAGGCGAGGATCCGGGCGAGGACCATGAGGGCATCGGGGAACACCCCCCCGAACAGGCCGGAGTGGACCGGCCGCTCGGCGGTTCGCACCTCGATGGTGCAGGCGACGAGGCCGCGCAGGGACGTGGTGAGGGCGGGCTGTCCGACCCGCCAGTTCCCGGCGTCTCCGATGACGACCACGTCGGCAGCGAGGAGATCGTGGTAGGTGTCGAGGAACTCGGAGAGGTGCGCCGATCCCACTTCCTCCTCTCCCTCGATCAGGAGTTTGACCCCGACCGGGGGGCGACCCTCGAAGGCCCGAAGCGCTCCCAGATGCATGACGATCCCGGCCTTGTCGTCGGAGGCGCCGCGTCCGTAGAGGCGGCCGCCGTCGGTGAAGGGCTCGAAGGGGCCGGTCCGCCACTCCTCGGCGGGACCGGGAGGCTGCACGTCGTGGTGGGCGTAGAGCAGCACCGTGGGGGCGCCGTCGGGGGCCGGGATCTCGCCGTAGACGGCCGGATGGGCGCCTTCGATCTCGAGGAGGCGGACGTCGTGGCATCCGACCGACCGGAGGAGGTCGGCCACCGCCTCGGCGGAACGTCGTACCGCTCCGGGATCGTAGGAAGGAGCCGACACCGAGGGGATGCGGACGAGGTCCTCGAGGATGGTGACCATCTCGGGGAAGGCCTCATGGACGCGAGTTCGGAGATCTTCGTGCATGGGGACGAAGGGTAGGAGGTCGCGGGTTGTGCAGCGGGACGAGAACGGTGAACATGCCGGGATGCGGTTTCGACTGTTCGGAATCCCGGTGCAGGTCAAGTGGTCGTTCTTTCTCGTTGCCGTGCTCATCGGATGGACGCCTCGCACCCCGACGCAGTTCCTCGTCGTCTGGGTCGCGGTCGTGTTCCTGTCGGTCCTGGTCCACGAGCTCGGCCATGCCCTCGTCGCTCGCAGTTTCGAGCTCCCCGCCGCCATCACCCTCTACGCCCTCGGTGGATACACGACGTTCCCCGCCGACCCCCGTCGACTCACCCCGGGACGTCGCACGCTCATCGCCGCCTCGGGCTCGGCGGTCGGACTGGTCGTCGGCGGGATCGTCTGGGCGCTGGCCCGCGCCGGCACGATCCGACCGGACACGGCCCTGGGGCGGTACACGGTCAGCGTCTTCGTGTTCGTCAACGTCATCTGGGGGTTGTTGAACTGGCTGCCGATTCGGCCCCTGGACGGTGGTCAGATCTTCCAGGGGCTCCTGGACACCCTCTTTCCCCGGTGGGGCACCAGGATCGCCGACGTCCTGTTCCCCCTCACCGCCCTCGCCGCCACCTTCCTCGCCATCCGGTTCGGGTTCTTCTTCGCCGCCTTCATCGCCGGGTTCCTCCTGCTGGGGGAGGTGCAGCGCTGGCAAGCCCGGCGGGCCCCGACTCCCCCCAAGGTCGCCGGGACGCTCCCGGAAGGGGGATTCCTCTTCGCCCCTCCCCGGGGGGAGGGCTCCGAAGGGGAGGGGAGCGACCCGTCCGACGACGGGGACGACGACGGCTCGGTCGGCGGAGGGCCCTCGGGTCGCCTCTGACGGCCGGAGGGGCCTTGGGGACCGTCGACCCTGGTCGCCGCCCAGCTCGGCGGGCTAAGTTGGCCGCCATGGATTTCGCATACAGCCCCAAGGTGGAGGAGTGGCGCTCCCGGCTGCTCCAGTTCATGGACGAGTTCATCTACCCGGCCGAGCCGGTGTACCGGCAGCAGATGGAGGAGGCGGGCGATCCCCACTTCGTCCCGCCGATCGTCGAGGAGCTGAAACAGGAGGCCCGCTCGCGGGGTCTGTGGAACCTGTTCCTGCCCGACGAGGAGCACGGGGCCGGCCTCTCGGTGCTCGAGTACGCGCCCCTGGCGGAGATCACCGGCCGCGTGCCGTGGCTGGCACCCGAGGCCATCAACTGCTCCGCTCCCGACACGGGCAACATGGAGATCCTCCACATGTTCGGGACTCCGGAGCAGAAGGAGCGGTGGCTGATGCCGCTCCTGGAGGGCGAGATCCGGTCGTGTTTCTCGATGACCGAGCCCGACGTCGCCTCCTCGGATGCCCGCAACATCCGCACCAGGATCGAGCGGGACGGGGACGAGTACGTGATCACGGGTCGGAAGTGGTTCTCGTCGGGGGCGGCCGACCCCCGCTGCAAGGTGGCCATCGTGATGGGCGTGACCGACCCCGACGCCGACCCCTACCACCGCCAGAGCATGGTGATCGTCCCCCTCGACAGCCCGGGAGTGACGA
>Ga0256839_1003635_pt1 | contig 15765 bp, 11 predicted proteins | sample 354166metaG_FD_185968 | JGI IMG/M metagenome (GOLD analysis project Ga0256839, IMG submission 185968) | Hydrothermal vent microbial communities from Mid Atlantic Ridge, Atlantic Ocean - 354-166 | ecosystem: Environmental > Aquatic > Marine > Hydrothermal vents | place: Atlantic Ocean: Mid... | reverse complement strand
TCATATTCAGTCTATTCAACGCGTTCATGACGCGAGTTTTACTATAAAAAGCAATCGGCAAACAATTTGTTGCCAATCATTAGTCGTCGCAACAGGAGGGTTGTCTATTCCTAAAATGGGGGCTTCAGCGTTTGGATATAAGCTGGCTGAGCAATTTGGTATTAATGTCATACCGACGCGTGCAGGGTTAGTACCATTGACCTTGCATGTGCTTGATAAAGCTAAGTTTGCAACACTATCGGGTTTAGCACTACCTTGTACGATTAGTAACAGTCGGCAAAGTTTTACCGAGAATTTATTATTTACACATCGGGGTTTAAGTGGGCCGGTAGCTTTGCAAATGTCATCGTATTGGCAAGAGGGGGAGGTTTTATCAATAAATCTATTGCCTGAGATGGATTTGCAACAGCAGTTATTGGTTGCACAGCAGGAAAAGCTCAAACTTAAGCTAAAAAATTATTTAAGCCGGTTTTTAGCAAAGCGTTTGATTCCATTATTTTTACCCAGCGATTTACTAGAGTCGGCCTTACTGGATTTATCACACTCACATATTGCATTTATTGCGCAACAATTCCATTGCTGGCAAATTAAACCTAACGGTACTGAAGGCTACCGCACTGCAGAAGTTACTTTAGGGGGCGTTGATTGCCATGCCATTTCTTCAAAAACATTGCAGGCTAATGATGTCGCAGGGCTTTATTTTATTGGCGAGGTGTTAGATGTGTCCGGCTGGTTAGGCGGCTATAATTTTCAGTGGGCGTGGGCTTCCGGCTGGTGTGCAGGGCAGGTTGTATAATCGTTTATTAACGTCAGGAAGCTTGATCGAGGCTACATTGATTTAGCGTTTCATACAAATTAGGGTAGTTTTAGTTATGTCTAGTGCGGCTTCAAAAATACTTATTTTAAGTCTTATGCTCGCCGGCTTTTTGGCCAGTGTGCCGGTCGATGCAACTACCCAGATTTTACTTTCTGTTTGTATTATAGGGTTAATGCTGAGTTTAAGTAAGTATGCGGAGCATAAGGGGAAGGCGCGTCTTTATTATCTTGGTCTTTGTACCTTTGTGGTGATGCGCTATATTTTGTGGCGTTTTTTTTACACCATAGAATTTAATGAACTTGCTAGTTTTGTCGCTAGTATTGTTTTATTTCTGACGGAAGCCTATGTCGTTTATATGTTTCTAATAAGTAGTTTTGTCAGTTTACGTCCGATTGAGAGGGCGGCTGTGCCGCTACCTATTGATGAGAGCCTATTACCTAGTGTCGATGTTTTTATTCCGAGTTATGATGAAGAGCAGTCATTGTTAGTTATCACGTTAATTGCTGCACTGAATATGCGCTACCCAAAAGAAAAGCTTAATGTCTATTTATTAGATGATGGCGGCACTTTAGCCAAACGTAGGCAAAGTGATGTGCTGGCCGCTCAGAAAGCTGGTATAAGACATGAAAGTTTACAGCAATTATGCTCAGAGTTAGGTGTTATTTATTTGACTAGGGAGCGTAATGATCATGCTAAAGCGGGGAATCTCAATGCGGCACTACTAAAAACCAGTGGTGATTTGATACTGGTGATTGACGCTGATCATGTGCCGGCTGTTGATTTTTTACAGCAAACGGTTGGACATTTTTTGCAGGACAAAAAGCTATTTTTGGTACAAACACCACATTTTTTTATTAATCCTGACCCGATAGAAAAAAATCTTGATTTGTACCAGCATATGCCTGCTGAGAATTATATGTTTTATGGTGCGGTACAGCTTGGCTTAGATTTCTGGAATGCTTCATTCTTTTGTGGGTCTGCGGCAGTGCTGAGGCGATCCGCTTTGCAGGAAAGTAATGGCTTTTCCTGTGTGACAGTGACAGAAGATGCAGAAACTGCGTTAACTTTACATAATAAAGGTTGGCGTTCACGATATTATAAATACCCGCTTATCTCTGGCCTGCAACCTGAGACATTTTCCAGCTTTATGACACAACGTATGCGCTGGGCACAAGGGATGGTGCAGATATTTCTGTTGCAAAATCCTGCGTTACAGTCAGGCATGAGTTGGCCTCAAAAAATAAGCTATTTATCTAATTGTAGTTTCTGGTTTTTTCCTTTATCCAGAATGGTATTTGCGTTAGCTCCAGCTGCTTATCTGATCTTTGGCTTATATGTTTATAATGCTAGCTTATTAGACCTATTGACTTATACCATGCCTTATTTATTGGCTTTAGTGATGAGTTCCGGTTATTTATTTGCTAAAGTTCGGTGGAGCTTTATTTCAAATATTTATGAAACCATGCAGTCAATGTATTCTTTTGGGGCTATTATTGAAGTGTTAAAAAATCCTAAATCACCAACTTTTGGTGTCACTCCTAAATCAGAAATTTTGAGTGAAGATTTTATTTCTCCTTTATCCAAGCCTTTTTATTGGATGATTGTATTAACCGCGCTGATTTTTTGTATTGGTTGCGTGCGTTTTTATTGGTTTCCTGAAGAACGGTCTTTAATTATGCCGGCACTTTTTTGGACGAGTTTTAATTTTATATTTTATGCCGCTAGTTTGGGGGCACTGTTAGAGCGTAAGCAACGCCGTGCAAGTCCTAGGTTACCTGCAAATTTTGAGGCAACGTTGCAAAATAGGCAAAATAACACTGCCATGAATGTGTATGTTTGTGACATATCGGTAGGAGGTGCTAGTATTAAGGTACTCGATAATAATTTTAACTTAAACGCTAAGCACTTGGTTTTATGTGGAATCAATGCGGTGACGGGAGAATCGTTTAATGTGCCGGTAGAGATAAAAGATAGTTGGCAGCGTTCGGAGGGGCTGTTTTTAGGCGTGCAGTTTGATACCTCTGCTAGACATAATTTGCGTGCAGTGGTGTTGTTGGTGCATGGAGATAGTCGGCGTTGGCAACAAACGATTGAGCGCGCTAGCCCTGATCCTGGTTTTACACAGGGTATGTATTTTCTTGCAAAAACAGGTATCGTTTATATAGTACGTTACATTTTTATGTATTTTAGCGGCAAGTCATCAAAAATACGGACAGTCTAATTGGATTATGGATTTCTTTATCATTCGCTTATGAAACTTTATTTAGCACGTTACAGGTATTTATGCTTTAGCTTGATGTTGGTTTTTTTATTGTTGCCTGACTTAGCAGTTTGTGCGGAAGGTTCGCAACATAAAATTATAAAGTTGTCTGATTTAATGTTGGTCGATGAGCAAATATATTTAAGGAATATTGAGGGGTACTATCATTTTGATTATGCTTTATCACGTCGGGAAACATTACAAAAAGTTAAATTACATTTGGATTTTACCCATTCGACAGCATTATTGAAAGAACGTTCACAATTAGTCGTGTCCGTTAATGATGTGGTGGTTGAGCAGTTTATTTTGAACCCTAGAAAACCGCATACCATCAGTGATATTGTTATTCCCACAGACTATTTTATTACTGGCTATAATAAAATCACTTTATCGGTTGCGCAACATTATACGCTCCAGTGCGAAATTCCGGAATCAGCGGAATTATGGACACAAGTTAACTCGACTAAGTCGTATTTAGCGATTGATTCTGTTTATAATCAGCAGGGTTTTACTTTAGCGGACTTAAATCATGTTTTTGATAAAAAATTGCGTGATTATAAGTTAACCATTCTACAGCCTAAACAAGCGCATTATACCAATACGCATTTATATTGGGGAGGTTTGGTGGCACAAGGGGTTGCTTTAAGATTGGACTATAAAGCATTCGATATGGTTTTGGGTGAGCCAAAAACAAATAGTAAGCAACAGCGTCAGCAGTATTCTAAAAATGACCCTTTACGTTTTTTGCGCCAAACTAGGTTGAATTCTGATGTGGTTTTGATGGGGACGGTTGATGAATTAGCCCGTTTTATTGCGCCGCAATTACAAGATAAAATTACGGGCGCATTTATAGGGCTTTATCCTGGGCAAAATAAGCGTACTCAAGTATTACTTATCTCTGGGGTAACAGATGCAGAGGTGACGCAAGCGGCTACTGCATTTGCTTATGCACGTAATGCCTTTCCTGATGCACAGGATATGTTAGTGCAGAGTATACAGCAACCGTTTTACTCTGAATTGAATAAGCCGGATATTATGATTTCTGGTGAGAGCTACCAATTTAAGCAGTTAGGTTTTTATACGCGTACTATGAAATATGGCGATCAAAGGAGTAAACTGGTTTTCAATATGCCTGGTGACTTATACCATGAGTTAAAGAGTCATGTAACGCTTAAGCTAAATTACAATTATGGTGCGGCATTTCGCGCAGATTCAGTACTCAATATTCGTATCAATAATGTGTTTGTTAAAGCCATTAGTTTGGATAATAAGTATGGAGATAATTACCAAGATTATGCCGTTAAGATCCCAAGTAGTTCTTTTGCGCCAGGACGAAATGAAATCAGCTTTGAAGCTGTTATGCCGCCCTTTGTATCAGGTGACTGTATCTTGATGCAAAATAAAAATAGCTTGGTTACCATCTTTGATAGTTCCAGTATTCATTTTCCACGTTTAGATCATTATGTGCGTTTACCTAATTTGGAGCTTTTGCAACGTACAGGCTTTCCTTACCTAAATGATGTGACGGGAGCTAAATTAGGCATTGTTCTACGTGATGAAAATGCGGCAAGTATTATTGCTGCTTGGAAGTTGCTTGCTAAACTGAGCCAAATAAATCAAGCACCACTACCAATGGTAAAACTGGCATTTGACGATATAAAAGAAAGGCATTTGTTTATTATTGGTGCGCGTAGTGCTTTACATGCTTCTGATGTAGTGCGTTCACCTGTTCAATTTATTGATAATGGTATGCAATTTCCCTTTAGCGCGGGAAAAATGGCGGTAGAAAAATCACAGGTTTGGTTTGACTTTATTAATCATTTTTTGTTTCCAGAGTCTATTGCACCTGAAAGTGTGATATTGCAACCTTTACATGCAAAGCTTAAATTTTTAGCGACATTAGGAGAGCAGGCATTAATGGTGAGTTATCCTGCGGCATCTGATCAATTATTATATACGCTGATTACATATGACGATGCGGCCGCTTTTTTGCGTAATATGGATTTGCTTATTGCACCTGAGATGTGGGGACGTTTAGAGCATAATATCGTGGTTTGGAAAGACGATAAAGACTCGGTGGAAATGTTACTAGGGGGGGAAGAGTTTTATTTGGGAGAAACCAGCATACGGCATAAATTAGCTTATTATTTTTCATTACATAAAGGCTATTGGCTAATATTAGTTTTATTGTTGCTTTTATTAATTGCATTGATGGCGCATTATCTTTTAAGACGTTATAAATTGAAGCATCATGGTGACCTGCCTGAATATAATTCGTAAATGAATATGTTAAAGATAATTTCATTTTGTGTATATTTTTTGTTGCATAGTGCTTTTGCGGCAGATGTTGCGCTGGAACAGCAAGCCTGGGGAGATTTTAAACGGCACTTTATCAGCCATGATGGACGAGTCATTGATACTAGTAATCAAGGGATTAGTCATTCAGAGGGTCAAGGTTATGGCTTGTTATTTGCTGTTTATTTTAATGACCGTGAAACATTTTCACAGATATGGCATTGGAGTAAGTCTAATTTACAAACGCGCGATGATGCCCTGTTTTCTTGGCAATATACTGTTAATAAGGGGGTCACTGATGTAAATAATGCAAGTGATGGCGATATTTTAATTGCTTGGGCATTATTGCAAGCGGCGCAGAAATGGAATGGAAATCGTTATTTGCAGGAGGCGCATGCAATTCTTGGTGATATACGTAATAAGCTCATTCAATCATGGCAGGGTTATCAAGTCATATTACCCGCAGAGCATGGCTTTATGACTAAATCAGATAATATAACGATTAACTTATCCTATTGGGTTTTTCCTGCTTTTTTGGCTTTTATGGCGGTTGATACGGATCCTGTTTGGGGGAAGCTAATTGCAAGTGGTTTATTTTTAAGTAATTACGCTCAATATGGACAGTGGCAGTTACCCGCTGATTGGTTACAATTGGGAGATGTTCCCGTATTAAGCTCTAAGAAGCCGCCACTTTTTGGTTATGAAGCGATTCGTATTCCGCTATACCTTGGCTGGGCTGGCTTAAGGCCACCGGGAGTCATTAAAAGGTTAGTCCGCTATGTGGAGGTAAGTCAAGGGCGGCTAGGTTATTTGAGTCCGACCGTTAATTTAAGTAATAATCATTTCGCAGAGTACGCAGCCCCGCCTGGGTTTATTGCCGTGTATCAGCAGCTTGCAAAGATTCGCGTGCCATTGCCGCAAAAAGAGGATAAAGATTATTATTCTCGTAGTTTAAATCTACTCGCCTATATTGCTCAGCAACAGTCGGCTAACTAATGTCTGCTACACAGCTGATGAGCATGGTGCTTAAAGGCGTAATACTTTGCAGTTTACTTGCCATTTTTTATTTAAGTTATTATCTTGTTTTTTTATCGACTGAACCATCGTCAAACTTAGCCGAAAGTCTGTTACCGGATGAGGTGCTGCAAGTAGGTCAGCCGCCAGCTTCTTTACGGCCTGATGAGCGTATTTTATGGCACTTATTTAATAGTAATCGACTAGCAAAGTTACAACAGAGTATTCTCCTTTTTCAACAGCAATACCCAGGCTGGAAGCCTCCGGAGCAATTATTGGTTTTGTTGCAGCTTAGGCAAGCGCAACAAGACAATCTTAAGTTAACACAGCAAATGCAAGCAGCACTTTCCCCCGTAGTTTTAGGGACTGAGGTGGAAATGTTAATCCAATATATTTTGAGTCAACCTACACATAACTGTACACAAATATATCTATGGGATGCGCAAGGGATTTTGCATAAAATAAGGCGGCAGCAAGATAGGTTAAAGCTATTTAGGATTGCGACTCGTCATTGTGGCGTTGAGCGAGAGCGTTATGCATTATTGCAAACGGCTCAAAACTACTTGCAGGTTAACTATTTTAATCAATTGCTCAAGGAAGTGCGTCCCTTATTTTCGGCCAGTAGTGAAAGGCAAAAATTGACGGAGTTGCAATATCGACATAACCGTTATTATTTATCGCAAGCGATTACGGCTGAAAAGGCAGATCAAATAGCCGTACTTTTGGCATTGTTAAGAGCTGATATTATACAGCGACAGGCGTTTGCAATAGCCAATCAGCTGGCGTGGTATTATTTTAAACATAATCAATTATTGTCAGCAATCAATTGGTTTAGGCAAGTACAACAATGGCAGCCCTCTGATCTTGATTCTGCATTAGGCTTGGTACAAGCCTTACAAAAAAATCAGCAGTTTACACAGGCATTATTAGTGGCAGAGCCTTTTTTAGAGCATCAAAAAATGCGCCATTTACTGGGTAGTTTATTACTCGCTCAGGGGCAACAAGCTTATGCAAAATCATCCTATTCAGATAGTTTGTTATATTTAAAAAAAGCACGTCCACTGTATAGTGATGTACGTGCAGTAGATGAATTACGCGCTTGGGTGTTGTTTAAAATGGGCTACACTGAACAGGCGTTACAAATAGCCGAGTGTTATCAACAGCAATCTATTGCCATGCAAAAATTGGCGATGCAAATTAATTTGCAACGAGGCTGGGAATATCTTAAACAGAAAAACTATCAACAAGCTTGGGGTGTGTTGGCGCGTGCTGAGTCCTTACTAGGAGTCTCAAAGGAAAGTGCCGAATTACGTGCCTGGTTAAGTTACCATCAGCGCGTGTTTCAATATGATTATACTGAGCTATTTTATCGAAAAGAGTTTTTGAGTGCTGTACAGCACTATCAACAAGAGCACCCCGCGGTTGAGCGCATTAAGCCTGATATTCACAAACTGCATAATATTGATTCCGGTTTTTTAGAGGCGGGCTTGTTATATCGGGCAAGAACCGGTGCGGCAGGTACGAGCCGATTGACTATTTTGTCTGCTCCGGTTGTGGGAGGGCGTTTTATTTTTGCAGGTGGGCATGAGGTCGGCTTGCATTTTTTACGCACTGATTTGTTGAGTGGTCAGATAACGCAGGCATGCTGTGCCTTAGTGGGTAGTGCAACCGGCGGCATATTTAACGCTTATACCAATAAAGTCTCTAATGGACTGAGCTTGCAACTTAATTACCATAAATCAGGTTGGTTTAGCCCCTATTTTTCTATTGGCAGTACGCCTTCGGCAGGCGTGCTTGCACCGAGGGTAAAGTGGCGTGCAGGGTTTACACAGCAGTGGCAGAATGGTTTTTGGGGACTGGAAGGCTTTTCACAACCGGTACGAGATTCGATACTTTCCTATACAGGAATGCAAGACCCTTATAGCGATAAAAAATGGGGGAGAGTCAGTCGAGTGGGAGGGCAGTTAACGAACCTATATCAATTTAACGGTAACTGGAGTATGTACACTAAATTCTCGGGGGCTTTTGTGTATGGTAAGCAGGTTGCTGATAATATGCGTTTAAGTACAGATATAAGTATTGCTTATAATTTTGATATAAATGGCTTTGATTATTTCTCTATTGGTCCTGCTTTAGCCGTACAGCATTATGCAAAGAATTTAAGGTATTTTACTTTGGGGCATGGTGGATATTTTAGCCCACAGTTGCAATACCAAGTTGGAGCAGCACTACAATTTTTGACAGATGAAGGCAAATCTTTTATCGCAAAAGGGCGGCTTGGCATAGGTTTTCAGCAATTTATCGAGCAAAAATCTTTGTATTTTCCTGATGATGCATCGTTGCAGGTATTAAATAATGGTATCTATGCAGGTAGTAACCAGAAGGCACTTGCTTTTGAAGCGGAATTAAAGGGGGCATGGCTTGTGCATCCGAATGTACAGTTTGCTGGTGGTATTGGATACCGTAATACAAATGCCTATCAGGATTATTTTGTTGGCCTGAATCTGCGCTATTACTTTAAAGAGCGAAAGGCGACCTTTAGTCGCGACTTGCCTGCTTTTATTTTTGAGCAATTATTTTAAAACGTAAAAACAACAGGCCTGCAACACTCAATAGCATGAATAGGCTGGGTGTAGGAATTGTCTGGTTTGTTGCTGATGGTAGGGGGGTGTCAGGAATGAATGGGTAATTATTTAGTTGCCCTGATGTTTCTCCTGCTTTTCCTTTTAAAGAACTCGCAATGAGTTGGCCGTCAATATGTGCGTCATAAAATGTGGTTGTAGCAAATGGCGCAAGTATACTGCCAGCCACACCAACATTATTGACCTTTAAGGTCTCGGCTTCAAAAAGATTAAACAGTACGGTTTGCGTTAAACTACCATCATGGTCGAATAGGTCTCCAGTATTTTGGGTATTGCCATTTGATGTTATTCGGTAGAAGCCCAAATTAGAAAGGCTGATATCAGCTCCTGCTACATTAATAAGTGCCCAAGAGTTGTCAGGGATTTCTAAAATAAATTCATTGGTAAAGAGAGGGTCTAAATCTGTTGCTGAAATTGAAAAGATATTAAGGGTTGCGCTGTCCCCGTATAAGTATAACTGCCCATTACTTAGGCTGGCACTAGCGTTACTTGTAAGATTTGACCAAGTGGCAGAGTTATTTTTTGCTTGCTGTTCAAGGGTGGCAAAATCTAAAGTGTTTCCTGAGATATACTCGCCACCTGTAAAGCCCACTCGTGTTAAATTTGCAGAGAGGCCGCTACGGGCATCGCCGTTATATACGTGGCCATCGATAAAATTTAACTCGCCGCCTGCAATTAATGTGTCATATGGATTATTTGCCGAGTCCAGTTTTAAGCCGACAGCATAGTTATCTAAGGTGATGTTGCCTCCTACCGCTAAACGTCCTTCAGTATCAGAGCGTGAGGCCTCCATATCACCAAATATTAAAGCATTATATGGACTGGCATCCTTTAAATCTAATATATAGGCTTGGCTTTGTGGCACAAAAAAAGAGATAAAAATGAATGCGCCAATGAGTATGGTATGTTTGTATTGTATTCGCATGGTAATGTTTTTGATTGGCTATTTGTAGTTCAGATATACCTTATATCGTTCTTTATGGCAAGCAAAATAAAGTGCTTTCATCATCAGTATAACACTTCTTAATTTGTTGGTATAAGAAATAATCATAAGCAACTGTTTTTAAAAGATTGCTATTGTTGCTGGGCGTTCTTTGGTAAATGGCTAATGGGCTTTATCCTTATGGTGGATACAAAACTTTTACACCTTTGCAGTAACTTTTGGTTTATGATTGCAAACTATTTTTAGGAATCATTGATGAGCTTACTTTACAGGTGGCTTAAATGAGCCAATTTTTGACGAAATATACTGTTTCCTTATCTTAAAATACGGTCGTTTTTTACCTATATAAACTATTTATGAGTTATCAGCCTTTTATTGCCGCACTGATTGAACAAAATGCTTTACGTGATAGTGACTTAAATAGAGTGAATAAAGTTGAGGAGCAAATGCAAGAGGCAAGCTTGCCCTTGTTGCTGGTCAAGCTTGGGCTTTGTTCAGAAAAAGACGTTGCAAGTGCTTTGGCAAAGACCACAGGCCTTGAAGTGGTCGTCACAGAAGATTATCCTGACAGTATCTTATTACCTGATACGATTTCATTACGCTTCCTTAAAGAGTTTCATGTTGTTGCTTTAAATGCGGATGCACAAAAAATTGTAGTCGCTGTTGCTGATCCTGAAAATACCTTTATTAAACAATCATTACGTTTAAGTTGTGATACAGAGATAGAGCTAAAAATTGGCTTGTTATCGGAGATAGATAAAGCGATTGAGCGTCTGTATGGTGATGGTAAATCACAGATGGGGCAGATTACCGATAACTTGGATGAAAGTGCATCACTAGATGATATTGAGCATTTAAAAGATTTGGCCAGTGAAGCACCTGTTATTCGTATGGTCAATTTGGTTTTTCAACGCGCACTGGAAAGTAAAGCCTCCGATATTCATTTTGAACCTTTCGAGGATGCTTTAATCATACGTTTGCGTATTGATGGTGTTTTGCAACAAATAGAAGGCCCCTCGGTGAGTGCAACGGCCGCTATTATTTCTAGAATCAAATTGATGGCGAAATTAAATATTGCCGAACGCCGTTTACCTCAAGATGGGCGTATTAAAATTCAAATGCAGGGTAAGGAAATTGATCTGCGGGTTTCAACAACACCTACCATGTATGGTGAGAGTGTGGTGATACGCTTGTTAGATAAGGAAAATATCGTATTTGATTTTGCCAGTTTAGGCTTTGAAGAGGCTAATTTACAACAATTTATCGAGGTCTTGTCTAAACCTCACGGTATTATCTTGATTACAGGGCCGACCGGTAGCGGTAAATCAACAACCTTATATACGGCTTTAAGTCAGTTAAATACACCTGAAAAAAAGATTATTACTGTTGAAGATCCGGTTGAGTATCAGTTACGAGGGGTTAATCAAATTCAAGCCAAACCTAAAATAGGCTTAACCTTTAGTAGTGCTTTGCGCTCTATTGTTCGGCAAGACCCTGATGTTATTATGATTGGTGAAATGCGCGATTTGGAAACGGCTAAAATTGCCGTGCAATCTGCTTTGACAGGTCATTTAGTGTTATCCACTTTACATACGAATGATGCGGCAGGGGCTTTGGCGCGCTTGTTGGATATGGGGCTGGATGATTATTTATTAACATCAACAATTAATGGCATTTTGGCACAGCGTTTAGTCAGGAAATTATGTATGCATTGCCGAGTGCCTTATGTGGCTCAGCCTGAAGTCATCGCAGAAAAAGGCTTGACGCGTTTCTTGAAAAAAGGGGAATTAACACTATATCAAGCACAAGGCTGTAAAGAATGTGGTGGTATTGGGTATAGCGGACGTTTGGCGATTATTGAATTTTTAGTCATGAATGATGTCTTAAGGAAGATGGTGATGGCGCATAAAGAAGCAGGGCTCATTCAGGCAGAGGCGGTTAAAGGTGGCATGTTGACCATTTACCAAGATGGCTTGGCAAAAGTCGTCAAGGGTCTGACTAGCCTAGATGAAGTATTGCGCGTCACAACGGAAATTTGAGGTGACTATTTTCGTTTATAAGGCAGTTAATGCCGAGGGCGATGTACTGGAAGGTAGCAAGGAGGCGGCTGATGAGGCGACCGTTATTGCGCAGTTACAAGCAGATGGCTTAATTCCTATCAAAGTATCTGTATCAGGTTTGGCGCGTGGGTCATTTTTTGCGTTGCAGCAAGACTCACAAGGCTTATCTGCCAAAGAGGTTGCATTGTTTACGAAAGAGCTGGCTACACTACTACAAGCAGGACTGCCAATAGATCGTTCTTTAGTGGTATTAATGGAGTTATTAGATGATGATTCCAAAATATATGATTTAATCAAGCGCGTACTGGAGCGGGTAAAAGGAGGGGTAAATTTAGCCGATGCCCTAGAAGCAGAATCGAGTGCTTTTTCACGATTTTATATTAATATGTTGCGTGCCGGTGAGGCGGGCGGTAGTGTTGATGTTGTCTTGGGGCAGTTATCTGAGTACTTGGAAAAATCTAAAGAGCTTAAAGATACGGTGAGTACGGCTTTGATTTACCCTACTATTTTGGTCATTATGGCTATTGGTTCAGTCTTCTTGTTATTGACTTTTGTGGTGCCGCAATTTACGGAGATGTTTGAAAGCGCGGGTAAAGAATTGCCGATGTCAACGCAAATCGTTGTGGCTAGTGCCGAATGGCTACAAAGTTATTGGTGGGCGGTCATCTTATTTGGCGTAGGAGCTTTTTTTGTCTTGCGTTTTGAAACCACGGTAGGCTCTAGAAAAGAACGCTGGGATCGGCTTATTTTGTCTCTACCGTTATTTGGTGAGATTATTCGTAATATCAATACCACGAATTTTACACGTACTTTAGGTACACTATTAACCAACGGTGTGCCCATTCTAACCGCACTCGGTATTGTTAAAGGCACGTTGAGCAACTTAGTTTTGCTTAATGCGGTTACGGATGCAGAGGAAAATTTGAAACAAGGCAAGGATATGTCGAGTGCTTTAATTGCATCGGGGCAGTTTCCTAAAATGGCGACTCAAATGATAAAAATGGGCGAAGAGACCGGAAAAATGGAGGAAATGTTACAACGGACGGCGGAAACTTATGATAAACAATTGAAAATCACCATTGAACGGATGTTGGCAATGATGGAACCTATTTTAATTGTCACATTAGGGTTATTAATTGCCGGTATTATCATTTCTATTTTATCCGCTATTTTAAGTGTGAATGACTTGGCATTTTAGTGTAAAGGTGGCAAAAGAATATTAATAAAATATGGGAGTTACAATGAAAAAAATAAAACAAGCAGAGCATGGATTTACCTTAATTGAATTATTAGTGGTCTTGGCCATTATTGGATTATTAGCTGGATTGGTCGGGCCGCAAGTCATGAAGCATTTAGGGGGAGCGAAAACTAAAGCGGCGCGTACTCAAATTGAGGATTTATCAGGGGCTTTAGATATGTACCGTATGGATGTAGGACGTTACCCCACAACGGCAGAAGGATTAAGTGCCTTGGTTGCAAAGCCTGCAAGTGCGCGCTCGTGGAATGGGCCTTATTTGCGTAAAAATAAAATTCCACAAGATCCTTGGGCATACGATTACCATTATGTTTCACCTGGCGAACATGGCCGTTTTGATTTGTTTTCTTTAGGGGCAGATAACGCCGCCGGTGGTGAAGGTGAAGACCAAGATATTAATAGCTGGGAGTAGCAAGGGAGCCGGCATACTTTTAGGAAAAGGATTTACTTTAATAGAGCTATTGATTGTGTTGGTTATTATGGCACTTGCTTCGGCGGTCGCCATTCCTAATATTGGCTCAGGTAATCAAATTGCGGCTTTAAATGCCGCTGCACGGGAAATTGCTTCGGCATTACGTTTTGCTCGCGGTTATGCGTTGACGCATCGTCAAGAAAGTCGCTTCTTATTTGATTTAGATGCCAATAGCTATCAAGTCACAGGTCGTGATAAAACTTATTATATTAGCAAAGAACTTGCCGTGACTTTAGATGTTGCTGAATCACAGTTAGTGAGTGAGCGGCGTGGTGGAGTGCGTTTTTTTCCTGATGGTTCTGCAACCGGTGGGCGCATTACCTTAGAAATAGCACAAGCTAAACGTCAATTAGATATTAATTGGCTGACGGGGCAAGTGGATCTGGATGAATTGTAGGCAGGCCGCACAGCAAGGGTTTTCATTATTAGAAATTTTGGTGGCCTTTTCCATTTTGGCTTTATCACTCGGTATTGTCTTGAATATTTTTTCAGGTGGCTTAAGGCGCACTATTATTGCGGAAGAGTATCAGCAGGCGGTCGTGATTGCGCAGGCAAAATTGGCCGAAAGTGGTGTTGTCACAGCGTTACAAGAAGGTATTAGCTCAGGGCAAGTTCAAGATAAGTATTTTTGGCGCGTACAGGTGCAAATGTATCTGATGAACGCCGAGGCTGAAGAGGGGCAATCCGCCGCTGTTTTACCCTATCAAGTGACGGTTACGGTTGAGTGGCCGGCAGGCAAAACTAATCGCCAAGTACAGTTGACGACGCTGAAGCTAGTGGCAGCAAAGAATGAATAAACGATATCGCATAGGCTTTACGTTAATTGAAGTATTGATTGGCATGAGCTTATTGAGCATTATGATGTTGCTTTTATTTGCCAGTCTCAGAACTTGTGTGCAAAGCTGGAATGCGGGGGAAAAAAAGATTGCGCAAGTTAGTCAAGCGACGATTGTACAGAATTTTTTACGGTATAAATTACAGATTGCGCTCCCTTTAGCTGTCGATTTTTTAGCTGAAGAGGATCGGCAGTTTTCTTTCCAAGGTGGCTCTGATAGTTTGCAGTTTGTTGCGCCTATGCCTGCTAGTGCCGGACGCTTGGGGTTGCAGTTGTTTAACTTGAGTTTACAGTCTGAAGATAAGGGCACAGGTCAGCAGTTATTGGTGGATATTAAACCTTTTTTTCCACAAAATGATATGACGCAATGGGAAGGAGAGCAAGTGGTTATTTTAAAGCACATACAGACCTTGCAAATTGCTTACTTTGGTGCTGGACAAGATGATTTAAATAAAGAGCCTAAGTGGCAAAAGCAATGGCAGGATAGGCAGAACTTACCTGAGTTGGTGAGTATTGATATCGCACTGACAACAGGCGTTGTTTGGCCGCAATTGATTGTGCCGTTGCGCTTGTTAGATGCTAGGCAAGGAGATAATGCCGGCACAATCCCTGGTGTTCGCGGCCGCGGTGCTAATTTGTTTGGTATTAAATAGTGGCGCATCATAAAGGCTTTGCATTGGTTTTGGTGTTATGGATATTGACTTTAGTAGCCATTATGGCAAGTAGTTTTACCTTAACGATACAGCGTGAAACGGCCATTACTTCTGCTGTAAGAGCGACGGCTGAGGCTTCGGCTTTAGCAGAAGCGGGTATTTATTATGCGATTGTAAAATTATTTGCCAGCGATAAGGAGCAAAGTTGGCAAGGATTTAATAGTTTGTATGAGATTGAGTTTGCCGGCCAAAAAGTGCGTATTAAAGTGGCTGATGAGTCAGGTAAAATCGGCATTAATTATGCCAATCAAGAGCAATTGCGGCAGTTATTTAAGGCGATTAAGGTGGATGGCGAACTGGTCGATCAATTAGTGGATGCCATACTGGATTGGCGCGATAAAAATGATTTGCAGCGTTTGTATGGTGCAGAAAAAGAACAATACACTGCGGCAGGGAAAAACTATGCGCCCCGTAATGGTTTGTTTGCCGACATGGAGGAATTACAGATGGTGATGGGGA
>Ga0256839_1003634_pt1 | contig 15766 bp, 15 predicted proteins | sample 354166metaG_FD_185968 | JGI IMG/M metagenome (GOLD analysis project Ga0256839, IMG submission 185968) | Hydrothermal vent microbial communities from Mid Atlantic Ridge, Atlantic Ocean - 354-166 | ecosystem: Environmental > Aquatic > Marine > Hydrothermal vents | place: Atlantic Ocean: Mid... | reverse complement strand
AGCCCAGTGGCATGCCTACTGAAGAATAGGCATCCATCATTTGCTCACTGTTGATAATTTCAATCTGATTGGGGTAAGTATCGAGACCATAATCAGTAGCGATACGGGAAATTTCTGCATCGTAGCGTTGGATGAGTTCGCTGCTCCAGTCAGAAGTGTCGCTGATGATGTTGTTTTTAGTTGTATTCATGCAGGCTTCCGGGAAAATAATTTGCGAAATACGGGATATATTTCGTTAGTGTTATCGATGGACTGCATAGCAAAGTTGCGGTTTTGCGCTTTTACCCCTTCGTAATGACGCCATAGGCTTTGATGATTGTGAGGCATGATTTCTATATAGGCAAAATATTGTAGTAACGGCATGATGTTATCGTTTAATAGAGAACTGCAATTGGGTGAGTCGCCATCCCAGTTATCGCCATCGGATGCCTGAGCTGCATAAATATTCCAGTCATTGGTAGGGAAGCGTTCCTTGATAATTTTCATCATCAGTTCCAGTGCGCTGGATACCACGGTACCACCCGTTTCCCGCGAATAGAAAAAATCATCCTCGTTGACTTCTTTTGCTGTGGTGTGGTGACGAATAAAAACCACTTGAATATTTTCGTAAGTTTTAGTTAAAAACAGGTAAAGCAAAATGAAAAATCGTTTGGCCATTTCTTTGCGGGTTTCATCCATGGAACCGGAAACGTCCATCAGACAAAACATGACGGCTTGTGTGGTGGGCGTGGGCTTTTGGATACGGTTACGGTAACGCAGGTCAAATGTATCGACAAAGGGGATGGTGGCGATTTTATTTTTTAGTCGGCCTATTTCTTCTTCCAGCTCCTCGATGCCCACGGCGTGTCCATCTTCATTTTGCAACGCAGATAATTTTTCCTGAGCGTCTTTCAGTTCTGCAGAATACGGTGCGCGCAGTGCAATACGGCGTGCAAGCGCGCCTGTTAATGAGCGAACGATATCAATGTTGGAGGGGACGCCTGTGGTACTGTAACCGGCACGAACAGATTTGAAGCTGGTGACTTTGGTCAGTTGGGTTTTGACTAAATCAGGCAGCTCCAGATCTTCAAAGAAAAACTCCAGGAACTCCTTGCGCGACAATTGAAAAGCGAATTCATCTTCCCCTTCGCCTTGATTGCTGGCTTCACTTCCACCACTGCTGCCGCTATTTGGCGGACGTGCAATACGATCACCGCTGACAAATTCTTTGTTGCCGGGATGAATGGCATCTCGCCGCCCGCCTGGCCCATGACCAAATACCGGTTCATGCGTATCCTTGGTAGGGATATTGATTTTTTCACCTTGATCGACGTCAGTGATTGAGCGTGAATCAATAGCGTCAGAAACGGCCCTTTTGATTTGTTGCCGAAAACGACGAAGAAACCGTTGTCGATTGACAGCACTTTTGTGTTTGCCATTGATCCTTCTGTCGATTATTTGGGTCATAAATTCAGTGTCAAGCGCCGAGAGCCCAGGCTCACATTCTACCTGGTTATTCTCTGTGCCCGCCTTTGTTAGCTGTGATCAAGATGCTTTACGCACGCGCAAATACCATTCCGATAATAGTCTGACCTGTTTTTCGGTATAGCCTTTTTCGGTCATACGATTGACAAAGTCTTGATGTTTTCCTTGTTCTTCATTAGATGCTTTTGCATTGAATGAAATAACCGGAAGTAGATCCTCTGTGGTGGAAAACATTTTCTTTTCGATGACTTCCCGTAGTTTTTCGTAACTGGTCCAATGTGGATTACTGCCATTGTTGCGAGCACGAGCGCGTAATATAAATGTGACAATTTCGTTGCGAAAATCTTTGGGGTTGCTGATGCCAGCGGGTTTTTCGATTTTTTCCAGTTCTTCATTGAGTGAAGAACGGTCAAAAATTTCGCCAGTATCCTGGTCACGGTATTCCTCGTTTTGAATCCAGTAATCAGCGTAGGTGACGTAACGGTCAAAAATATTCTGGCCATATTCTGAATAGGACTCCAAATAGGCCGTCTGTATTTCTTTGCCAATAAATTCTGCATAACGTGTCGCCAATATTCCTTTGAGGAAAGACATGTATTTTTCTGCAATTTCAGGTGGAAATTGTTCTTGTTCAATTTGTTGTTCCAGCACATACAGCAGGTGTACGGGATTGGCGGCGACCTCGGTATGATCGTAATTAAACACACGCGAGAGAATTTTAAAGGCAAAGCGGGTGGATAACCCGGTCATGCCTTCATCGACACCGGCGAAATCACGGTATTCCTGATAAGATTTTGCTTTGGGATCCACATCTTTTAATGTTTCACCATCATAAATGCGCATTTTGGACTCAATATTTGAATTTTCTGGTTCTTTCAATCGTGACAAAATAGCGAATTGCGCCATCATGTTCAGAGTACCTGGCGCGCAGGCAGCATTAGAAAGCGAGCTGTTTGTCAGCAGTTTTTCATAGATTTTTATTTCTTCGGAAACACGCAGGCAATAAGGTACTTTGACGATAAAAATGCGATCAAGAAAGGCTTCATTATTTCGATTGTTTTTGAAACTGAGCCATTCAGACTCATTGGAATGCGCGAGAATGATGCCATTAAAGGGGAGCGCGGAAATACCCTCAGTGCCCATGTAGTTACCTTCTTGGGTGGCTGTGAGCAGAGGATGTAACACTTTTATGGGGGCTTTGAACATTTCAACAAATTCCAAGAGCCCCTGATTCGCTTGGCAGAGCCCGCCAGAATAGGAGTAGGCATCAGGATCATCCTGGCTGAATTTTTCCAGCATACGAATGTCCACTTTACCGACGAGTGAAGAAATATCCTGATTATTTTCATCACCAGGCTCTGTTTTGGAGATGCCGATTTGACGTTGTATCGAGGGATAGAGTTTAACGACTCGAAATTGCGTAATATCACCGTTAAACTCATGGCGACGTTTTACAGCCCAAGGCGACATAATGCCGTTGAGATAACGCTTTGCAATGCCATAATCTTCTTCCAAAATTTGCGCGTCTTCATCGGGTGAAAAAAGCCCCAGTGGAGACTCATTGACGGGGGAGTCTTTTATGGCATAAAAAGGCTGATGTTCCATCAGTGCTTTCAATTTCTCTGCCAAGGATGATTTACCACCGCCCACGGGGCCGAGTAAGTACAGGATTTGTTTTTTCTCCTCCAGCCCCTGTGCGGCATGTCGAAAGAACGATACGATCTGTTCAACCGTGTCTTCCATGCCATAAAAATCTTTAAAGGCGGGATAAATTTTGATGAGTTTATTGAAAAATAGGCGGCTCAGGCGTGGGTCTTGCCGGGTATCTAGCATTTCAGGCTCACCAATGGCAGTGAGTATGCGCTCGGCTGCGGTGGCGTAAGTGGTTGGTTCTTTTTTACACAGGTCCAGGTATTCCTGAAGTGACATTTCCTCTTCCTGTGCCTGTTCGTACCGGGACTGGTAGTGCTCGAAAATGGGCATGATCTTGTCCTCTCAAGGAATTGTAGCGTCTGTTATTGGTATCGACCGCCGTCTGGTTATTAAAAGTCGGCACTTAATGTTGACTTTTTATGTACATATGCTTTGCAGAGTCATCGGCTTGGCGGTGTCATACCGGGCAAAGCCACATGTTGTCGAACACTGCACTGAGTATAGTTTCAGTTTTTATAAAATTGAATGTTATTCACTATTGGAAGATGCAAACCTTGTGCCAAATGTTATGCGCCTGATACGCCATGAACGGGGTCTTTTGATAAAAAAGGTTGTCAAAATTCGGGCGAATCAAACGTCATTTGACGTTATACTGGCGCTGTTTCCAATAGTGTTTTTTACAACCAAACTCCAGTACACCGCTAAGGTTATTTTGTTTTTACCGGGCCGGGGTTAGCTGATTTGTCAGTATTCATGGCGATGGAGCATTGGGTTTGACCCAGCAAATGAAGGGCGAGTTCCGTAATTTATGATAACTGTGAATATCCAACAATGATGGGAACCGTTATGCGGGAATTGACCACCTGTGTGCTGCTGACGATTGTTTTTGGGTTTTTGGTGTTTTCAGCAAGCGTGTATGCGGCGGATGAAAAATCGCCGCCCGGTTTTGAGAATGCGCAATTACGGCTACAGCTGTTTTCTTGGAGTACGGATCAAATGTCGGCTTTTTTTGAGGCGCGAGGTTTCCCGACGGCTATGATTGAAACACTGTCCGCTTATTGTTTTTTTACCGCGAGTATCAAAAACAAACGTGATGATGTTTTACAGTTGAATTTGGCTGACTGGCGCTTTGTGTCTCAGGATGGGGAGCTGCGAAGGATACCCCGTTCACAATGGCCACCGTTATGGGAAGCGATGGGTATTCCGCTAGCCTCTCAATCCACGTTTCGTTGGATGTTGCTACCTGAGACATTGCATTTCTATCCTCATGAAAGGGAGGGCGGTAATATTGTCCTGAAAAAAACATCGGTATTTTTTTCACTGCAAGCCCGGTTTGGATTGGGGGGAAATACTGAGCCAGTGATTGTAAACGTGGGCAATTTACAATGCGCAGATGTTGCAGAGGCAAAAAAAATACCATGAAAATAATGCGCGATACACTTGGTCTGATTTTTTATGTATTGGCAAGTATGTCAATAAATGGGTTCACATGGGCAGATGCGAGCTCTTTGGCACCAGTTGTCCCCAAAGGAATTTTATCAATTGCTGCTTACTCTGCCCCACCTTTGGAATTAAACGATATTGATGGCAACCCTTTCAACCTCTCACAGAAAAAAGGTCGTTGGGCCTTCGTGCATTTTTGGGCAAGCTGGTGCGGTCCTTGTCGTCGCGAAATGCCTGCAATTCAGAATATGGTGGAGAAGCTTAAAACATCACCGCTGGTGTTTGCTATCGTGAATACGGCGGAAAACGAAGATACGGTATTTACTTTTCTGGGGTTGTTGGCACCGGATATTGTATCGCTGATGGATCTTGATGGTCAGGTTACCGAAGCCTGGCAGCCGCGTGGCTTGCCTTCGACATACTTAGTTGATCCAGCAGGCATTGTTCGCTATCAAGCGTTGGGTGGACGCCCTTGGGATGACGATGAATACCTGCAGTTTTTAACACAACTTTCAATGCAAAAGTAGTCGATTATTTGGCAGCTTTCTTTTTTACTATTTTTTTCTTCGCGGTTTTCTTTTTCTTCGCCGCCTTCTTTTTCACCGTTTTTTTCGCTTCGCTTACCACCCAGTTACCAGCGATGTAATGGGCTGTCCAGCCAGTGGCTTTGCCATCGACTTCGGTCATTACATACTGCTCTTTGTTTTTGCGGCTAAAGCGAATGATGGCATCGTTGCCGTTGTTGTCTTCTTGGGGAGCCGCGCACAGGTAATGATGCTTGGGGTCAAGCTCAGACTGATGAGGGATTAATTCCTTAACCCGTGGTGCGCGCGTTTCACGGGAGCGAGGGAACGCGCTAGAGGCAAGGAATATACCTGCTGCACCATCACGCAACACAAAATAACCGTCGGATTTTTCACAAGGCAGTTCTTTCATGTGTACGGGATCGGCTTTGGGTGGTGCTGCTTCCCCGTTGCGTAAAAGTTTGCGCGTGTTTTTGCATTCTTCGTTGGTGCAACCAAAATACTTGCCAAAGCGCCCGGTTTTGAGCTGCATGTCGGCACCGCACTTATCACATTCGATCAGTGGCCCGTCATAACCTTTGATGCGGAATTTTCCGGTTTCCACTTCGTAACCGGTGCAATCGGGGCTGTTGCCACAGATATGAAATTTACGCTGTTCGTCGATCAGATAGCTGTCCATGGCGGTACTGCATTTCGGGCAGCGACGACGTTGCATTAATGCGCGAGCCTCGCTCTCTTCATCGGCATCCACATCCACGGCTTCGTCACCGGGAATGAGGTTCATGGTCGATTTGCAGCGTTCTTTAGGAGGTAAGGAGTAGCCGGAACAACCAAGAAAGACACCGGTGGAGCCTGCGCGAATCTGCATGGGACGACCACAGCTGGTGCAGGGGATATCGGTGGAGATGGGGTCGTTGCCACGCATGCCACCCTCATCCTGATCAGCAACTTCCAGCTTGGATTTGAAATCTTCATAAAAGGCGTCAAGCACATTCAGCCAGTTGCTTTCACCGGCCGCAATGGAATCCAGTTTCTGTTCCATGTTGGCTGTGAAGCTGTAGTCCATGAGATCTTTGAAGTTCTCTGCCAATCGTTCGGTGACAATATCGCCGATTTTTTCTGCGTAAAAACGTCGGTTTTGTACGGTGACATAACCACGATCCTGGATGGTGGAAATAATCGAGGCGTAGGTGGAAGGTCGGCCAATACCCCGTTTTTCCAATTCTTTCACCAGTGATGCTTCGCTGTAACGTGCAGGCGGTTTGGTAAAATGCTGAGAGGGATCGAGCTTCACTAGTGACATCACGTCGCCTTCTGCCACGGCAGGCAGGAGAATATCATCACTGTTTTTTTGTTGCGGTGGTTGTACTTTAGTCCAGCCGTCAAATAGCACTACGCGGCCTTTTGCTCGCAATTCAAAACCAGCGGCATCTATTTTGAGTGTGGTGACATCAAATTTCGCAGGCGGCATCTGGCAGGCGACAAACTGCCGCCAGATCAGCTCATACAGACGCACAGCATCCTTATCGACGTTTTTCAGGTCAGACATCATAGTGTGTACGTCGGAAGGGCGAATGGCTTCATGCGCTTCTTGCGCGCCTTCGCGGCTGCTGTAAGAAATGGCTTTTTCAGGCAAATATTTCTTGCCATATTTTTTGCCGATATAGTCGCGCACAGTCGCCACGGCTTCGTTGCTGAGATTAGTGGAGTCGGTTCTCATGTAGGTGATGTAACCCGCTTCGTAAAGTCGTTGCGCCATCATCATGGTTTTTTTCACACCAAAGTTTAGTCGCGTGCTGGCGGCTTGTTGCAGGGTAGAGGTGATGAACGGTGCTTTGGGTTTGCTCGACGACGGTCGTACTTCACGCTTGACCACGTTGTAATCGGCGCGCTCCAGAATGGCCAGCGCAGCATCGGTGAGCCCTTTGTTTGGCGGGCGAAAAGTATGCCCGTTTTGCTTGGCTACTTGCATGCGCAGTGCTTCACTTTTGGCGGTGCGCAGGTCAGCAAACACCTCCCAATATTCTTCCGGGTCGAAAGCGTGAATTTCCCGTTCCCGTTCCACCACCAGTTTGGTCGCCACAGATTGCACACGTCCGGCGGAAAGACCGCGGGCCAGTTTTTTCCACAACAGGGGGGATAGCATGTAACCCACCACACGGTCGAGAAAACGCCGGGCTTGTTGCGCATTGACTTGATCAAAATCCAGTGTGGAAGGATTGGCAAAAGCTTCCTGAATGGCGTTTTGGGTGATTTCGTTGAAGACCACACGCTTGAACGGTATTTTATCACCGATGGCCTGAGTCAGATGCCAGGCAATGGCTTCTCCTTCGCGATCCCGGTCAGTGGCGAGATAAATGATGTCGGCATTTTTTGCCAGTTTTTGTAATTCCGCCACCACTTTTTCTTTGCCGGGCATGATTTCATAATGCGCATCCCAGCCATTTTCTGGATCGACGCCCATGCGATTCACCAGCGTTTTAGCGGCACGTTCACGTTTGCGCTTTTCACGTTCTTCCGGGGGCAGCTTGCGTGACTCGGCAGCGAGCTTACCGCGCGCCTTCGGATCCATTTTTGACTTGTTGGCGGCGCTGCCGCTGGTGGGCAAATCACGAATATGACCCACGCTGGATTTCACAATAAAATCCTTGCCCAGGTACTTGTTGATGGTTTTTGCCTTGGCCGGTGATTCGACGATGACCAGTGATTTTCCCATAATTTCTTTTTCTTTCAGTAAGTTAATGTATTTTTGCTGATTTGGCAGCAGCCCTTTATTAGGAATACTTGGAGTTTCCCCCTGCTGTCAAGTGGGGAAGTTCGGCAGTATGACAATATTTTTAAGGTTTCGATGCCATTTATTTCATAGCCGCACGAATTCAGTGGCTATGGAAAAGCGGGTGAGCGATGGGTAAAAACCGGGGACGGGGAAAGTCGCTGTCGGATGATAAATCGCGGAAATGCAAAAGGTCAATCATCCAGCCGAATGCCTACTTTCAGTTTGACCTGGAAGTGGGCAATCTTGCCATTCTGCAAATGGCCGCGGGTTTCGGTGACCTCGAACCAGTCCATGTTACGCAATGTTTTGGCGGTGCGTTCAATGGTATTGTGAATGGCATCAGCATTGACGTGAAATTTGTTGATATTGCGTGTAGCCTTGTGGACTGAACCAAGGGAGCAATGACATGGCGGCGCTCATACAATTCAAGGGCAATGCGCAAGGTGTGATACTGCGCTTGGAAAATCTTGTGTCGCGCATAGGCCGTGGCACGGAAAACGAGATTACGATTCATGATGAACTGGTCAGTAAACATCATGCGCAGATTGAGGCGCGGAATGTTGTTGAGCAGACAAATATGTTTGAATATTTTATTGAAGACTGCGGCAGTACCAATGGCACATTTGTCAATGACCAACGTATTGATGTCTGCCAGCTAAAGAATAACGATGTAATCCGTTTTGGCATTAATCATTTTCGTTTTGTTGATGATGCAAATGATGATCTGGCGGCTACCACTAAAATTCATAAAACCTGGATTCCGGGTTTGTATGTTTCAACACGCAAAAAATAAAAAAGCTCTTTTTGCGGTATAGCGGTATAGTTGATGCTGCCGGTCAAATATAAACATCAATGTGGGTAACAGGTTGTTCGTTTTCAGTTGCATCGGTTATCTCTGTTTGGGCGTTGACCATATTGCGTCGATCATGGCCGCTGCGTGTATCAAGCAATACAGGTTTTTGTTGATGACGACGTTCCTGTTTTCTTCTCTGGCGCTGGTTCCGTTTTACGTTTTGTTGAGGTGCAGGAATCGCCTTTTCGTGTGTTTTCACCGCTGGTGTGGCCGGGTAAGCCTGTGTTTCCTTGACGTTGCGGTTGTTGGTTTTGGTGGTGTGCAGGGCTGCGCTATCGTTAGTCACCATGGTTACCGAGGTCATGTGAACCCCCTTGCTGGTTTGAATGATATGGCCAAGTATAGCCAAAATACGGGTTGAATGTTGAGACGCAAGACAGTATCAAGCGAGTTTGTTATAGTCCGGCGGTCGCAGTAGTGTGTCGTGGTTTGGTGCCCGGCCCAGCGTATTTCACCTCTTTTCAAATGGCTCAGGAAGGTCAATCCTATGCGTTCACTTTTTCAATGGTTTTGCATTGCCATGTTGTTTTTGTTTTCCATTGCTGCTGTGTCAGCAGACGAAACGCAAGGAGGGATTCGCGGTACGGTGAATTATTGTGGCCTGGGCGGATTGGATGGTATGCAGGTTTATGTGCCAGGAAAAATGTTTGCTGTTATTACGGATGAAAGCGGGCAGTTTCAGTTCGATGGTTTAGGTGCAGGAAGTTATACCCTGTTCTACCGTAAAGGTGACCGTTTGTTGAATCAGAACAGGGGTGTTCAGGTGCTGGCAGGGCAAACCTCAGAGCTGGGTGTTATTGCTTTTTGTGATCGCAAGGGGATGGTTTCCAGAGAAGGAAATGTATTGCCTGTGGTCACGTCTGCGCAGCCATTATGCACAGCATCCAGTAATGATCCGCAATGCAAAGATGCCGACGGTGATGGTGTGGTTGCTGCTCTGGATTGTGATGATGGTAATGCCAAAATTTATCCGGGTGCAATCGAAGTCTGTGATGGTATTGATAACAATTGCAGCGGTACGGCAGATGACAATGTTTCTGTGTTGGTGAAACATGGCATGGGTGTTTGTGATGCTGGTGTAATATCAATTACGCAGTGTTTAAAGGGGTATAGTGATTGTGATGGGCAGGTTACCAATGGCTGTGAAGTGGACTTGATGAGGGATGATGAGAATTGTGGGAGTTGCGGAAATATGTGTGCTGGAACGGAAAGTTGTGGTTTGGGGTTTTGTTAAACTGACGAAGTCTTCATATTTCACCTCGTCACTATAAACTAGCCCGTGCAGCCATAATATCTTCTCGGGTTAACATGCCTACTAGTTTGTGTTTGTCATCGATTACCGGCAGATGATGAATATGATGTTGATTGAACAGGTTGATTTTGTCGGCAATGCGCTCGTCCTGCCGGGCCGTAATCGCCGGGCTGTTCATGATCTGCCCCACCACCTCTGCCTTGTCAGATTCAAACCCCGGTGTACGTTGGCGCAACCGGGCGAGACGTTCAGCCATGCCATATGATTCAGGTAGTGGTGTGCTGGTGCTGTCGCTGGCCATATGCACGAAATTACTCACGGTGACCATACCAATAACGTGCTGAAAATTATCCACCACTGGCACGCCGCGAATGTTGTGCCGTTCAAACAATTGCCACACTTCTTCCAGTTCAGTGCCATATTGCACAGATAGAACCGGCTGAGACATGATCTTGGCACAGCGCATATCACCAAAACCCTGGCCGTGGGCCTGTTGCAGGGCTCGCGTGTAAATTTCGTGCAAATCCTGCTGGCTGATATCGATAAAAGTATCCATTTCGGAAATTGCACGGCTGAGGTCATCCTGATCAAAAGGTGCAGTGCTGGCTAACCATTCCTCGTCGCTGCGTTGCCAATTGTGATCCAGGGGTTGCTGATGGCCTGTGCGTTGTTGATTAATGCCCGCCAAGCGCCAGTAGACGAGCGTTACGGCGAGCATGATCACTACATTGAGTAATACCGGGGTGAATACATATTGATAGCCCAGTGACTGTATGGATTCGCCACCCAGTACAGCCATCAGTGCTGCGGCTCCACCGGGTGGGTGCAGGCAGCGCAAATAATGCATGGCAAGGATGGCCGCAGCTGTAGCCACCGCAGTTGCTAGTGCGATATGCGGTATCCACAGGGCGCAGGTGACACCGATTAACGCCGATACCAGATGGCCGCCTGCAAAGGCCCAGGGAGTAGACAGTTTGCTGCTGGGCACGACAAACAACAACACCGCAGCAGCACCCATGGAGGCCACCATAATGGGCAGGTCGTAGCCACTGAGGACTAGCTGACTGGCTAGACCTACTAAAGCGACGGCGACCAGAGCCGCGCTCGCTGAAAGCAGGATACTTTTGTGGGTGAGATCGGTTTGCCGGGCAAACCAGTGTGAAAGGGGAGGCAATTGGGGCATATATTTGTGCGTTGCTGGTCCCGAGGGGATGAATTCCAGAAGTCTATCTCGAATATCACTGCTACGGTAGGTGTATATCAGGGTATTTCCTTATCTCTCTCATGTAGACGCCGGGCATAAAAAAGGCGGGGCACAATGAAGGTGCCCCGCCTTTATCGTTGTGTTAGCAGAAAAGGCTTAGAAAGTAACACCTACCGCATTTAAATTACCGTCATCATTTTCTTCGTAGTTCACCATCAGGTTGCCAGCAAAACCTTTCAAGCCAGTGATGATTTCTTGCGTGGCGGTGAAGGTAATGGGGCTGCTGGACTCTGCATCACGAATGGTGAAAGTGTGTTTGGCAGCATCTACCGACATGAATTGACCCATGTGAGTGGCTGGCCCCATAGATTCGCAAGCCAGTGCTGCACTGGAAGCAAACAGAGCACCTGCTAACAAAATGCCGCTCAATATATTTTGTTGATACATGATTAAGTTCTCCTGTGAGTGTGTTGTTAGAAAGCCGATAAAACCAGTCAACATTTCGTTAAGGATTGTGAGCGCGTTCTGGCTACTTCGCAAGCACATATAGACAAATTTTTTGTCGATTGTTTTGTGATGAAGTTCACATTTTTGTCATGCGCGGGTTCTATGATTCGCCGATAGAAAAAAATGAACAGGATGTTCTGGTACAGGAACCCCGGTACCAATAAATAACGTCTACAGGATAGGGATGACAGTAAACATAACATGGAGGCCGCATGATGAAGCTGGAAAAACTGGAACGCGCATTACGTCACATGTCGAATAAGGCATTGATGAAGTTTGTGAAACGTTGTGTATGCCAAACTTTGCCGGGTGTGGGTAATGCAGAAAATGATTCTCGCGAGGCGTTGGATATGGTGTATGTGGAATGTAGTCGTCGTGGAAAAGAGCGCTTGTATGATACGGTGTATGCCTCTGTGGCACATCACCCGGATCGTTGTAATATTTCTTAACGTAACTTTTTTGAGATGGTTGGTTTTGGGGTGTTTCAGACAAATAAAGTACGTCTGTAGCGTACAGGGCTAAGGTGTTAATCGCGTGTCATAAGCTTCAACCGCTATGAGTATAACGCCCTGCCAATTAATCGACCATTTTGATCTGGTTAGGCAGGAGTGGATCTCGTTTCCGTAGAAAACTGGCAAACCGGGGGGTTCCCTTGTTTGTCAAACCAAAATATTTATACGTTATGGTTGAGCCTATTTCAGGTGGGCTTTTTCTTTCGTCATTGGAAAATCCGGAGCCAATTTTAAAACGTTTTTTATTGGTGGTTTCGACGATTATTGAGCCCAACATCCCTTTAAATTTTCCTTTTCCAGGAAGGTGCCTTATAACAATAGCCTCAGCATCGAGATATTTTTTCAGTTTTAATAAACTATCAGACCTTCCTTTCTTATAAAATGAAAGCCCTGAATGTAACATCAAGCCTTCCCCGCCTTGTTGAACGATATCGTCAAGCTTTTTCATTAATGCCTCATGTGTTGAAATCTTGATCTGTTCAACAACTTGTATATGTCGCACACTGATGGTTTGAATTATTTCTTTGAGTTTATTTAGTCGGTGATTAAAAGAATGCGGGTGATTTGGTAAATCAAACACCATGAATTTTATATTTTTCCAATCCGAATCATTCGGAGACTGACGTCTTACGATGCCTGATAATCGATCAAATTTTTCTCTGCCTAACCAAAGCTCACCATCCAGCACGATTCCGGGTAATGGAGACGTAAACCATTTTGGTGCATGAAAAATATTACCCTGGCGTGAAATAAAATATTTGCCATTCCAGTAAGCTCTGACACCATCAAGTTTTTCACTGACCCAATAATTTTCCAAGCTAATGTCGGACTGGTAAATATTGGCAAGTAGTAAAGCAGGGGGTGTTTGCTTGTTTTTTGGTGTGGAGGCTGAGGAAAAAGCAGATGTAAAAGAAAATGCTGAAAGCAGGAAACACTGGCTTAAAATGAAACAAAATTTCATGAATGAATTTCTCCCTGTAAAAATAGCTGCCTTCCATGGTATTGGCTTAAACATTGCGGTGCATACAAATTATAGGCGTGAAACCAAGCTGGATGTAGCAATGATTTATGTTATATACTCGTGGCGATTGAGATTCAGGTACCACTGCACGCCATTTTTATCTCATGGCTGCGTTGTTGTCCTCGCAATAGAACGACTATTACTTGTCATTTCGCCTCGCCTAAGAGGGCCTACTTTTGGAGCCATGAAATAATTATGACGCACATTGACACCTAAATCTCAAACACCATGAGTATATTGTGCGATGATCCCTTGGCTCAAGCATAATAGAAGTTGTCTTGGTTTTTCTATGCTGTTTGGACAACACTTTAAGCTAGGGCGGTCTCCCCGTTATAATGCTCTTCGTAACAATATGAAGCACTGCTAAATGAAATTAATACTTGGAATTTCCCTGCTACTTCTGACCGTTGCGTGCTCAACGAAGCCATATATAGTCAAGTCAGCTAAAAATATATCATCAGAAAAAGCCAACAAAATTTATGTGATCAGCCATGATTGGCACACTGGGTTTGTAATTCCGGCCAATAAAATCCAACATCTTTTGCCTACGCTGGGAGAACGATTTGGTAATGCTGAGTTTCTCGAATTCGGTTGGGGTGATAAAGGTTTTTACCAGTCCAGGGAAATAACCGCTAGCCTGATTGTCAAAGCCATATTCTGGCCAACAGAAGCAGTTGTTCATGTGGTTGCTGTATCGGGAAACTCTCACAGGTTTTTTTCAGGCAGTGAGATAGAGCCTGTTTATCTTAGTGATGAAGAATATGCCGCACTCTTGACATTTATTTCGAACAGTTTTCGCCGAAATAAAGAAAAAGAAGTAACTGAGCTTGAAAAAGGGTTGTATGGTGATAGTCAGTTTTATGAGGGAGAAGGCGATTATTTTTTCATGAATACCTGCAATAAGTGGACAGCGAAAGGCTTAAAAAGTGCGGGAATGGATATTGGATCAACGTTTACATTAACGGCAGATGGTGTGATGGATTATCTGAAAATACAAAATAAACGCCGAATACATGCTATCAACAATTAGACATACACCAAAATTTATTCAGTGTTTTGGTTTTGATCTCTTCTGGGGAAATCAAGAGGATCAATTTAAAACCTATTCAGGCATGTCTGTATGGCATTAAAACCAAAAATATTTAAATTCAAAATTGCATTGTCTGACCTCGACCGAAATTATTATGACGCACTTGATTTGACCGTTGCTCAACACCCTTCTGAAACTACTGAGCGGATGATAGCTCGTGTTTTGGCATTTTGTATTAATGCTCAGGAATATCTTGAATTTACAAAAGGGTTGAGTGCGGTGGAGGAACCTGATATATGGGCTAGGTCGCTGGATGGGAAAATTACACTGTGGATCGACGTGGGAGAGCCGACGATTGACCGAATTAAAAAAGCAGCACGGCTTTCACCAAATGTTAAAGTTTATAGCTTTAATTCAAAATCGGATGTTTGGTGGAGCCAGGGACAGGAAGGGTTCGAAAGGCTGAAGGCATCCATTTTCCGGTTTCAGTGGAATGATATCCGGTTATTGGCGGCGTTGCAGCAACGAACAATGAGCCTTTCTATTACTGTTGCCGGTACTTCTGCTTATGTTGCAACCGAATTGGGAGAATGCGAAGTGTCCTGGGAATCATTACAAATTGCATCATCCTAAAATCCGCAGTTGAATGGCCGGTAGAGTGCGTTGAATGTTATGGCTGGTAAGGCGTGATGAGGAGTAATAGCCCGCTATTGCGACGATTCGCAACGCGGCCAGACGCAAAAGGCAACGTGCTATACCGGTCGTAGCGACTCACTCAACAAGTAGCGGGCCCGACAGAAACTCAAAACACCACATTCAGCAATGTGTTAGCACACCCTCTAAGCGGTCAATTGCAGAATTTGGGGTAATTATATTTATGGTGTTTTTATCCACCTGTTGCCGACATAAAACGAACCACTTGTGAAGGCTTTTCGTTAAATTCATGGCGTTCCGGTTTTAATGTGATGGCATGTCGAATGGCCATCTGTAATTCACCATCGGAAATGCCTGCACGTAGCAAGGGGCGCAATTCAAATTTGTTGTTCTGCCCCAGGCACAGATAAAGCGTGCCATCTACCGATAACCGAACCCGGTTGCAGGTTTCACAAAAGTGTTGAGAAATGGGTGTGATAAAACCAATGCGCAAATCCGTACCTGCCACCCGCAGGTAGCGTGCAGGCCCGCCGCCGGGCATGACGCTGGGGGTTAACTCGAAACGTTGTTCCAGTCGGGTGCGTACCGTTTGCAAATCCACATAATGGTCAACGGCATTCTGGCCAGTGGCTCCCATGGGCATGGTTTCGATGAAACGCAGGGTGAAATCGTGCTTGATGCAAAAGTCCACCATGGCTTCAACTTCATCTTCGTTAACATCCTTCATGACCACCATGTTGATTTTTATGGGGGCGAAGCCAGCAGTTTTGGCGGCCATTAATCCATCGATGACTTTTTCCAGTTTACCGCCAGTGATTTTCTGAAAGCGTTTTGCATCCAGGCTGTCCAGGCTGATGTTGAGTCGGCGTATAC
>Ga0256839_1003633_pt1 | contig 15767 bp, 14 predicted proteins | sample 354166metaG_FD_185968 | JGI IMG/M metagenome (GOLD analysis project Ga0256839, IMG submission 185968) | Hydrothermal vent microbial communities from Mid Atlantic Ridge, Atlantic Ocean - 354-166 | ecosystem: Environmental > Aquatic > Marine > Hydrothermal vents | place: Atlantic Ocean: Mid... | reverse complement strand
GGCACGGCGGCGGCCCTCGGGGTTTAGCACGCCGGATTGGGCCATGCCTGCCCCCAAGCCGCACAGCACTTTTTCATTATAAAAATATGCGGGCGAGCGCGCGGCGCCGTCAAAAACCACCAGCCGCACGGAATTTGACCCGACATCGATTACCGCCATGCGATTTGAAACCGAATCAATCATGTGCCAGATCAATCATGCGAATGGGTCAGACGCGGCGCATCTTTGGCCCCGACACGACCCCGCCCCGAAAGCGACGGGTTTTCCATGAAAAACCGATGGCAGGAAAAAGCCTTTTCGCCTGTATCATGGCGAATATACCCACCATCGCTTTGCAATACCCAGCTTTGGGCCTGATCCGCCAGATTGGCGGCCATCACCTGATCAATAATCTGGGCATGCACGGTTTTGTTTTTGATTTGCACCAGCGTTTCCACCCGCCAGTTCAAATTGCGCCCCATCCAGTCTGCGCTGGAAATATAGACCTTTGATTTTGTGGATGGCAGGTCATGACCATTGCCAAAACAACAAATGCGGGAATGTTCCAGAAACCGCCCTACCACCGATTTGACCCGAATATTTTCCGACAATCCCGGCACCCCCGGACGCAAGGCGCAGATGCCGCGAATGACCAGATCAATTTTCACACCACCCCCGCTGGCACGGTAAAGCGCGTCAATCACATCGACCTCGACCAGCGAATTCATCTTTGCCCAGATCGCCGCAGGCTTACCTGCTTTGGCAAATTCGATTTCCGATTCAATGTTGTTCAGCAGCGTTTCTTTCAGGGTCAGCGGCGAGATTGACAGGTTTTCCAGTATTTCTGGCTGGGCATATCCCGAAACATAATTAAACACTTTGGTGGCATCGCGGCCCAACGCCTTGTCACAGGTAAACAGCGACAGGTCGGTGTAGATATTGGCGGTAATCGGATGGTAATTGCCGGTGCCAAAATGGGTATAGGTCACCAGCTTTTTGCCCTCGCGGCGCACCACGGTTGAGATTTTGGCGTGGGTTTTCCAGTCGGTAAATCCGTAAACCACCTGCGCACCGGCGCGTTCCAATGATCGCGACAGGCGGATATTTGCAGCCTCGTCAAAGCGGGCTTTTAGCTCAACAATCGCGGTCACGGATTTACCTGCTTCGGCGGCTTTGCATAATGCTGCCACAATCGGGCTGTCGCGGCTGGTGCGGTAAAGCGTTTGTTTGATGGCCAGCACATTCGGGTCTGCCGCCGCCTGTTTCAGAAATTGCACGACTGTGTCGAAGGTTTCATAGGGGTGGTGCAGCAGCATATCTTTTTGTTTGATCGCGGCAAAAATATCACCGTCAAAATCCAGCACCCGTTCGGGCACCCGGGGCGAAAACGGTTTCCACAACAAATCGGGGCGATCTTTAATCACCAGCTCGGTCAGATCGGTCATGCCAATTAGCCCGTCAACCTCGATCACCTCGTCCAGCATAACGCCGGTTTCCTGAATGATTGTCTGGCGCAATCCATCGGGGGCATTGCCCGAGATTTTCAGCCGGATCACCTGCCCCCGTTTGCGGCGTTTCAGGGCGGTTTCAAATTCACGCACCAGATCTTCGGCCTCGTCCTCGACCTCCAGATCGCTGTCGCGCAGCACGCGGAACGCACAATTGCCTTGTAATTTATAGCCCGGAAAAAGCTGGGTAAAAAACATTTCCAGCAGGCTTTCCAATGGTAAAAACCGGATGGTGCCATCGGGTAAATCCGCCAGCCGGTAAAACCGCGGAATTTGCGCAGGCACCGGCAACAGCGCCTCCAGTTTTGGTTTGTCGCCTTTGCGTTTTAGCTGCAAGGCCAGCGCAAAACCGCCCGAGGCAATGAACGGAAACGGATGCGCGGGATCAATCGCGATCGGGGTTAGAATCGGAAACACCTGTTCAAGAAACAGTTTTTCCAGCGCCTCGTGGTCTGTATCAGGAATATCACCCGCCGACAGGATCTGGATTTTTTCGTCCGCCAGTTCAGCCCGCAATTTGCGCCAGCTGATTTGTTGGCGCAGCATCAGGGCATGGGCGTCAATGTTGATGGCCTCAACCTGTTGCGCCGCGGTCTGGCCATCATTGCTAAGCTTGGCTACAGATTCGCGCAATAATTGCCGCAAGCCTGCCACCCGAACCGTATAAAACTCATCAAGATTGGTAGCGGAAATTGCCAGAAACCGCACCCTTTCCAGCAAGGGCACTTTGGGGTTTTCCGATTCCTCCAGCACCCGCCAGTTAAATGCCAGCCACGACATTTCACGATTGAAAAACCGTTTTGGATCGGTAATTTCAATCGCCGGGCAATCACAAACCCCGTCAACCGGATTATTTAGAAAATCAGCGTTCATGTAACCCTGCCAATATCTGTTTTGCCAAAGGCACCGTTAGCGGGCGTTTGGCTGAAAATGCGGCCTTGTCTAATTCATTTACCAACATCACCGCCGCCCCGTAAGAGCGGTCCATATGTTTTAGCAAATAAGCAATCAGCTCTGGCCCAACCGAGACCTGCCGGTCGGAAAACAACTTTACCATCATCATCCCCAGCAAGCTATCATCAGGGGTTTCCAGATGCACCAGCGGAATGGCGGATAGCCGCGACACCAAATCGGGCAACACGATATTCCAGCGTGCGGGGGCATTGCGGCCGGTTAACAGCAAGGGGCGTTTGCTGGCATTCATGGCATTATGAAGATGAAACAACTGTTCTTGCGCAGCAGGATTACCGCAGATATTTTCGCCCCCCTCCACCACCACAGCCGGCGCATTTTCAAGCCGGGCAAGATCAATGTTTTTCGCATCAATGATCTCTGCGCTGCTTTGGGTGGCCCAGACATGGGCCAGATGGGTTTTGCCAGCACCGGTTGGCCCGATCAAGGCCAGTTTGTGACGGGGCCAATTTTGCCATGCATCCAGCTGATGCACCGCCATGGCATTGCAAGGCGCAATAAAGAAATCATCGCGCCCCAATGCGGCGCGCACCGGCAAGGGCAAAACAAGCTGTTGGGCAGATTTGTTCATTCTTCGGGGGGTTGCGGGCCGCGATACAGCCCGCTCTCCATATATCTAGCCATAAAATACCGTCCCAACACCCCGATGCTGGCCGCCACCGGCACCGCAATCAACATGCCGGCAAACCCCATCAGAACTGCAAATGCCGAAAGCGAAAAGATCAACCATACAGGGTGCAACCCGACCGAGCCACCCACCAGTTTGGGGGTTAGAAAATTGCCCTCGACCATCTGGCCAACAACAAAAACCAGCGCCACAGCCCCGATCCAGACCGGATTATCCCAAAACTGGTATATCGCCAGCCCGATCGACAATGTCCCGCCAACCATGGTGCCTACATAAGGAATAAACGTCAGAATACCGGCGATAAGCCCAACCACCAACCCGTATTGCAAACCGATCAGCATCAGGCTGATCGCATAGAAACTGCCAAGAATCATGCTGACGGTTAGCTGCCCGCGCACGAACCCCGCCAGAACCCCATCAATATCACGGCTGATTTTGCGAATTTCCTCAATATGCTGGCGCGGCATCCAGCTATCAACCGTGGCCACCAGTTTGTCCCAGTCCAGCAGCAGATAAAACGCCACAACCGGCGTGATAAACAGGATCAGCATAAAATCGAACACCGCCAGCGAACTGCTAAGCACCCCGTTGATAAACACCGCGCCCTGATCTTTCAAAATCCCTTCAAGACTGGCCAAAGATTGGCGGATACGGGAATCCTCAATGAAAAGCCCCGGGAATTTTTCTGCCAGATAAGCCTGTAATCTGGCAACATAATCGGGCGCGGATTGAAACAGCCCCACCAGCTGTTCGGCAATAAGCGGCACGATCAGCAATAGAATAAAAATTACGACCAAAACCGCAATCAGCGAAATAATGGATGTTGCCATGGCGCGTGGCATGCCCATACGTTCCAGCCTGTCCGCCACCGGATCAAGGAAATAGGCAATCGCCGCGCCAGCAATAAACGGCAGTAAAACGCTGCTGAACAGCCAGAAAAACGCCACCAGAACCACGGCAAACAGGCCCCACCATTTTAACTGATTTCCTGCACTAAGTCCCATGGTATCCCCTAAACAAATTGTTCGCGTAACAAGCGTTCTTCCAGACCATGGCCGGGATCAAACAATAATTTATGTGTAATATGTGGTTCTGACCTGATTTCAACCCGCAACACGCCGCGCACTTCGGTTGAATCGGCCACCGCCGAAACCGGACGTTTATCGGGTTCCAGCACATCGATACGGATGTTTGCATCCATAGGCAGCAAAGCCCCCCGCCAGCGGCGCGGGCGAAACGCGGCCACGGCTGTTAGCGCCAATATATTGGCATCGATCGGCAAAATCGGCCCGTGGGCAGAATAATTATAGGCAGTTGAACCGGCAGGGGTTGAAACAAGCGCGCCGTCACAAACCAGTTCTTGCATGCGCACTTGGCCATTGATAGTGATTTGCAACTTTGCCGCCTGCGGGCCTGCACGCAACAAGGAAACCTCGTTAATCGCCAAAGCTGTGGTTTTGCTGCCATCCAGACAGGTGGTGGTCATGTGCAAGGGGTGAATCTGCGCTATTTCAGCCGCATTGATACGTTTTAACAGATTTTCTTCGGCATAATCATTCATCAAAAACCCGACCGTGCCCTGATGCATGCCATAAACCGGCGCGGGCAGGTTTTGGGTTTTGTGCAAAGTAGACAACATAAACCCGTCCCCGCCAAGCGGCACGATCACATCGGCATTATCCAAATCAGCCTGACCATAAAGCCCAACCAGCCGTGCCATTGCTGCCTCGGCCTTGTCCGCCCTGCTTGCGGTGAAATGGATTTTGCTGATTGTCATTTTGATATTCCCGAACCTTATATCCTATGTGGCAATCTTTGGCGCGCAACTCAAGCCCATTAAAATACCGGATGAATGTCGGGCGAAACGTCGCGAGCATCGCTTTTATATTGCCCAAACCGGCATTATGCCCCTACAAGGGCGCGAATCTAGCTAGGAGCGCATCATGGCCACCCCTTTTGTCACCGGTTTCTTTACCGAAAAGCTTGCAACCCGCGACCCCGCTATCAAAGCCGCCATTACCGGCGAGCTGGGCCGTCAGCGCGACGAGATCGAGCTGATCGCCAGCGAAAACATTGTTTCGGCGGCAGTAATGGAAGCCCAAGGTAGCGTGCTAACCAATAAATACGCCGAGGGCTATGTCGGGCGGCGTTATTATGGTGGCTGTGAACATGTCGATGTGGTCGAAGCCCTTGCCATTAGCCGCGCCAAGGAAATATTTGGCTGTGAATATATCAATGTGCAGCCCCATTCCGGCAGTCAGGCCAATCAGGCGGTGTTTATGGCCCTGATCAAACCGGGTGATACCATTTTGGGTATGAATCTGGCATCGGGCGGGCATTTGACCCATGGCGCAAAACCAAACCAGTCGGGCAAATGGTTTAACGCGGTGCAATACGGGGTGCGGCGCGCGGATAACCTGCTGGATTATGACGAAATGCGCGCATTGGCGCTGGAACATAAGCCGGCACTTATCATTGCCGGTGGCTCAGCTATTCCGCGCCAGATTGATTTTGCCAAATTCCGCGCTGTGGCTGACGAGGTCGGGGCGAAGTTACTGGTCGATATGGCGCATTTTGCCGGGCTTGTGGCAACCGGCGCCCACCCTTCGCCGTTTCCCCATGCGGATGTGGTCACCACCACCACCCATAAAACCCTGCGCGGCCCGCGCGGCGGCATGATTTTGACCAATGATGCGGATATTGCCAAAAAAGTGAATTCAGCGATTTTCCCCGGCATTCAGGGCGGGCCGTTGATGCATGTGATCGCCGCCAAGGCGGTTGCCTTTGGCGAGGCACTGCAGCCCGAATTCAAAACCTATATCGATGCAGTTGTTACCAATGCCGATGTGCTGGCCAAAACCCTGATGCAGGGCGGGCTGGATATTGTATCAAATGGCACCGACACCCACCTGTTGCTGGTTGACCTGCGCCCCAAAGGCGTCAAAGGCAACGCCACCGAGGCCGCATTGGGGCGCGCCCAAATCACCTGCAACAAAAACGGCATTCCGTTTGATCCTGAAAAACCCTCGATTACTTCGGGCATCCGGCTTGGGTCTCCGGCGGGGACAACACGGGGATTCAGTGTGAAAGAATTTACCCAAATTGGCGATATGATTCTGGAAGTGGTTAACGGGTTGGCCATAAATGGCGAAGACGGAAATGCTGAAATAGAGGCCAAAGTTGCTGCCAAGGCTCAGGAATTATGTGATAAATTCCCTATGTATCCCGACTTGTAGAACCACTAGATGATGTAGAAAACCACAAATTTATCATGATTTCCCCCTGTTTTGGTAACCTTACGGTAATCTTTCTGAGCGATAAATTAAATCGAGCAGCAACAAAAACCCGGAGGACAAAATGGGGCTACAAGCACTCATCTTCAACGTTGATGGCACATTGGCCGAAACAGCTGAAATTCATCGCGCCGCGTTCAATCAGGCATTTGACGAATTCAATACCGGCTGGTGTTGGGACCGCGCCACCTATAGCTATTTAATGGACATGCCCGGTGATGCGGAAATGCTGGGCGCCTATAACGCCATATCGGCTGCAAAAAATGCTCAAAAACCGCTGACACGCGAGGTATTACAACGGATTGCCTTGCGCAAAATGCAGATATATCTGGCAATGCTGGCCAGTGGCGCGGCCTATTTTCGCCCCGGGGTTTGCCGCCTGATGGAAGAGGCACGGCGCGACGGAATTGCGATTGGCATTGTTTCCACCCGCAGCCGGATCGAATTTGAAATGCTGGTGACAAATACGCTTGGCTTTGATGCGCTGAATATGTTTAACGCGATCCGCACGTCCGATAATGGCGGGCGCAGCGCCCTTGCCGGTTATCAAAATATCATTGCCGATCTTGGCATCAACCCCAACAAATCCGTGGCCATTGATGACACCGAAACCGGCATCCGCGATGCGGTGATTTGCGGGCTGAAAACCATTGCCACCCCCGGGATTTACACCTCGTCGGGGCGGTTTGATGCGGCTGAAATTGTGGTCAGCGATCTGGGCCGGCCCAGCCAGCCTTTTGATGTAATTTTGGGAAATGCCCATGGAACGGGGTATATTTCGTCAGCTTTCTTGCGCCAGATGGTTGGGGCTAATCTGGCTGCGGCCTAGATTTACAGCAAACAATGCCCAAAACCATGTCCAGATAAATGTCTTCGACACTGGTGCTGGCCAGACGGCCCTCATTGCGAAACCAGGTGTTGATACCGGTCAACATGGCAATGATCGAAAACGTGGCCAGTTTCGGGTCAGCCAGATTGAATTTACCGCTTTCGACACCGGATTTCAAAATGGCTTTTAGCTGATTTTCATAGGCTTGCCGCTGATTGGCTATGCTGGCAAAATTATCTTCCGACAGGTTTCGCAGCTCCATATAGGCAATAAAAACCTCGTCAACGCGTTTTAGATGAAACCGGATATGAAAGCGCACAAAACCAACCAGTTGCGATTTTGGATCATTGGGCAGGTTGCCCGATTCAACCTGCCACGCGTCCAGCAATTCCTGCATATGGCGGTGCATCAGATCAAACAAAAGCGATTGTTTATCGGGCGTATAAAGATAAAGCGCACCGGCCTGCACGCCGACCTCAGCCGCGATCTGGCGCATGGAAACTGCTGCATAGCCATGGCGCGCAAACAGCTTTGTTGCCGCCAATTGCAGATCACTTGCGGTTTTTTCGCCGCTGGAACCGGTTTTCCGTGCCATGATTACCCCTTTGGATCAAAGCTAACTGAACAAGTGTTCAATAGAAAGGGCTTATGCGTCAAACCGTTTTTTCACAAAACTGCCCGGCGCGTCTTCAATACAGCCATTCACTTTGCCGGGGGGGCGTTTGGCGATCTTTTTGCCGGAACGTTTTTTCAGCCAGCCATCCCAGTCCGGCCACCAGCTGCCTTTGGTTTCGCTGGCAGCATCCAGCCATTCGGGCAGGGTTTTGGCCGAAATATCTTTGTTGGTCCAATACTGGTATTTGTCTTTGGCAGGCGGATTCACCACCCCCGCGACATGCCCCGATCCGGTCAGAACAAACCGCACATCTGCGTTTTCCATCATTTTGGCCCCGATATAAACCGACCCCGCCGGTGCGATATGGTCTTCTTTTGTGGCCACATGATAAACCGGAACCTTGATATCAGACACCAGAATCGGGGTATCCTGCACCACCAGATTGCCAGTTGAAAACGCATTTTGGGTATAAAATGTTTCCAGATAAAAATGGTGCACCTTGGCGGGCATCGCGGTGCTGTCGGAATTCCAATATAGCAAATCAAACGGAAACGGATCTTTACCCAGCATATAATTATTAACAATATAACCCCAGATCAAATCGCTGGAGCGCAGCATATTAAACGCGCTAGCCATGGTCTGGGCTGGCAAAAACCCGTCTTCCATTTGCGCATCTACCATGGCGATGGTTTTATCATCCACAAAAACCTGCAAGTCGCCCGCATCGACAAAATCCATCAAGGCAGTAAAAAACGTGGCCGAGGCCACCCGTTTATCGCCGGTTTTGCCAAGCTTTGCCAGCAATGTGCCGGTAAGCGTGCCGCCAATACAATACGACCCGAGATGCAGTTTTTTCTGTCCGGTCTCAACCAAGCAAACATCCATCGCATCGGAAACCGCCTGCAAATAGGTATCCCAAGTTTCGTCTTTTTGGGCAGCATCTGGATTGACCCATGAAATCATAAACACCGTATACCCCTGCCCCACCAGATATTTCATCAAGGATTTCTGCGGATTAAGGTCCAGCACATAATATTTGTTGATCCATGGCGGAATAAACAAAAGCGGTTTTGAATACACCATATCGGTGCTTGGCGCATATTGAATAAGCTGCAAGATATTGTTTTGCCAGATGACTTTGCCGGGGGTTACGGCCATATCGCGGCCGACCTTAAAAGCGTCCATATCGGTCTGGCGGATCAATAATTCGCCTTTGCCGCGCTCCATGTCTTCCAGCATCATATGCAAGCCGCGCACCAGATTTTCACCGTTTGAATTGGCGGTGGCTTCCAGCACCTCGGGGTTGAGCGCAAAAAAGTTGGCCGGATTCATCGATTCCGAAAACAGGCGCGTGTAAAATGCCGCCTTTTTCTGTTCCGGACCGCTAAACCCGTCAACATGTTCAACCGTGTCCTGCATCCAGCCCGAGGTCAGCAGATAGGTTTGTTTCAGATATTCAAAAACCGCATTTTCCGACCAGTCTTTATGGGCAAATCTTTTGCCGCCTTCGGGGATTTCGGGCAGATCCGCCGCATGATCCGCGCCAAGCATTTTTGCCATTGCATGTTGCCATATTTCAGCCTGACCTTGCCATAATTGCAAGGCGGAATCGGCCATTTCTTGTGGGTTTTCCAAAAATGCCTGCATCATATCGGTGATAACAGGGCCTAAATTTAGCGGATCAGGGGTCTCGGACCTATCCTGTTTGTGCTTTTCCAGATAAATTTCCCAGATTTTTGCAGAAAGACTGGCAATTTCGACCATATTCGCGGCGGTTTCTTGCCCTTGTCGGGCTATGGCGTCGGTATCTGCTTTGTGATCTGGCATTTAGGCTTCCTGCTGCTTGCCCCGTGACATTTGCCGCGGTAAACACAATTAAACCCGAAACGGGCAACTTTAGGCGCAGTATACGTGAAATTTATTTCTTTTCCAACGGGATGTTTTAAGCTGATTGCAGTTTTGCTTACGCTGTCAGCCTGCTCAATTGACACAGAGCTGCAACAGTTTCGCGACACACTGCCCAGACAGATCGAAGGGCTAGGCTGGCCCAGCCTTTCCCCGATCAGGGATTTTGCCCCATCACGCAATATTGCCCCCATCCCTGATCCGCGCACATTGGCGCAGCGCGCCGCCGATTTGCGCCAACGGGCAAACGCCTTGCGCGGGCCGGTGCTGGACCCTGCCAGAAAACGCGCCATGCGCGCGGCTTTGGCGCAGTATTATCAGGGTTGATCTTGCCGGTTTCTGCCCCCATAACCCCAACGTTACCAATTAAACCGGAGCGCCGCATGACCAGCACAGAATGGGATTTTGACAGCCAACAAGCCGCCACCCGTTATACGGTGGCACAGCTGATCTCTGATAAAAATGTACCGGAAAATGCCAAAATCACGCTGGAGCTGTTTTTTATTCCAGCTGACAACGCTGATGCGGATGCACTGCTGAAAGCCCTGAAAACATTTGGTTATACGGTTGAACCCGAACAAGAAACGCTGGAGGGCGGCGGCACCCGTATTGCCATTCTGGTATCCATCGAAAACCTTGAACTATCAGCTGACAATATCTGGCTGAATGAAGAACGCACCACCAAAATCGCCCTGACCCGTGGTTATACGCCCGATGGCTGGGGCTTTGTTGAACCATGAAAGATATGTTATGACCCAACCCCTTAGAATTGCGATTGCCGGTCTTGGAACCGTGGGCGGCGGCATTGTTAAAATGGTGCAAAAACATGGGCACCTGCTGGAAAAGCGTGCCGGAAGACCCGTTGTAATCACCGCAATTTCAGCCCGTTCGCGCAACAAGGACCGTGGCGTTGATCTATCGGCTTATGCATGGGAAGACGACCCCGTAGCACTGGCACGGCGCGATGATGTCGATTTGGTGATCGAGGTCATGGGCGGCGAAGACGGTCCCGCCAAAGCCTGCGTTGAAACCGCATTGCAAAACGGCAAACATGTGGTTACCGCCAACAAGGCCATGCTGGCAATGCACGGCCAAGCCATGGCTGAAATGGCCGAAAACGCTGGCGTTGCCCTGCGCTACGAGGCCGCGGTGGCGGGAGGCATTCCGATTGTCAAAGCCCTGACCGAAGGGCTGGCCGGAAACGGTATTTTGCGCATCATGGGTGTGATGAACGGCACCTGTAATTACATCCTGACCGAAATGGAAAACACCGGCGCGGCATATGGCGATGTGCTGAAAGACGCCCAAGAACTGGGTTACGCCGAGGCCGACCCGACCGTGGATGTGGGCGGCATTGATGCGGCCCATAAACTTGCGCTGTTATCCTCGGTTGCATTTGGCACAAAGGTTGATTTTGCATCGGTGCAGATCGAGGGTATCGAACGTGTTACGCTGGATGACATCAAAAATGCCCGCGATATGGGCTATAGCATTAAATTGTTGGGGGTTGCGCGCATGAACCCCGACGGGCTGGAACAACGCATGCAGCCTTGCCTTGTGCCATCAAATTCGCCGCTGGGCCAGTTGAGCGGGGTTAGCAATATGGTGGTGGTTGACGGTGATTTTATCGGCCAAACCGTTTATCAAGGCCCGGGTGCGGGCGAAGGCCCCACCGCCAGCGCCATTATGGCTGATGTCATGGATATCGCGCGCGGCTTGATCATTCCGGTATTTGGTCAGCCAGCGGCCGGGCTGGTAAAATCGGATGCCTCCGGAACCGGTTCGGACGCGGCCTATTATTTACGGTTTTCCTTGCAGGATCAGGCCGGTGTTTTGGCCACGCTTGCCAGCATTCTGGGCAATTATGGCGTGTCCATCAATCGCATGCACCAATATGGCCATGATGGCAAAACCGCACCTTTGGTAATTGTCACCCACACCACCAGCCGCGCCGCGCTTGATAATGCATTGGCAAAGATCAGCGCATTAGCCGCCAGTTTGGCCGCGCCGGTGGCTTTACGCATCGAGACCATATAAAATCTGCAAAATCATAGCAAAGGATAGATTCATGAAAAAAATTATGCTCATCGCTGCATTCACCACCCTTTCCGGATTTGCCAATGCGCAAATGGCCGAAGTCGACGCCGAGGTCGCGCAAAACCTGCAAATGGCGATCACCGTAAAAGGCTTTGATTGCGCACAAGTGGTTAATGTCGAACCGATCGGAACCGAAGGCGCAAAAATCACCTGCATCAAAGTTGAAGGGGATGACGCCACCGGTACCTATTTGTTTGGCGTTAATGCTGACGGATTATCCATCACAGAAGAATAAATTCACCTAATTACCCGGGAAAGGCCCAATATGCCCGACAATTCTATCTACTCCGACCGGATGCTTTCGCTCGGTCTTGCACGTGTTTCCGAACAAGCCGCGATTGCCGCTGCCAAACTGGTGGGGTCGGGCGATGAAAAAGCCGCCGATCAGGCCGCCGTGGATGCCATGCGCACCCAGCTTAACAAGCTGGATATCAAGGGCCGTGTGGTTATTGGCGAGGGCGAACGCGACGAAGCCCCGATGTTATATATCGGCGAAGAAGTCGGCACTGGTGATGGCCCCGAAGTAGACATCGCGCTGGACCCGCTGGAAGGGACAACATTATGCGCCAAAGACATGCCCAATTCACTGGCGGTTATTGCCATGGGACCACGGGGGTCGATGCTCTATGCGCCTGATACCTATATGGAAAAACTGGCGATTGGCCCGGGATATAAAACCGATGTGGTGACGCTGGACATGTCCCCGACCGAGCGGGTGCTGGCGCTGGCCAAAGCCAAAAACTGCGCACCAAACGAAATTATGGTCTGTGTGCTGGAACGCCCTAGGCACGAGGAAATGATCCGCGAATTGCGCGAGACCGGCGCCCGTATCAGCCTGATTACCGATGGCGATGTGGCTGGCATTATCCATTGCGCAGAAACCGAAAAAACCGGCATCGACATGTATATGGGTGCAGGGGGCGCGCCCGAAGGCGTGTTGGCCGCAGCGGCGCTGAAATGTATGGGCGGGCAAATGTATGGCCAGCTTATATTTCGCAATGATGATGAAAAACAGCGCGCTGCTAAAACCGGTATTACCGATCTGAACAAAATTTATTCCCTGCATCAACTGGTAACAGATGACGTGATTTTTGCAGCCACAGGTGTTACAGATGGTTCTGTGGTTTCAGGCGCGCGCCGTGTTGGTGGTGCATTGGAAACCGAAACCATCCTGATGCGGTCTCGCACCGGATCAGTGCGGCGGTTGTTTTACCGGCAGCGCAACCAATAAGGGGGAAGCATGGTCAGACGGATAGGATTTGGGGATAGTAACGCTCGGAATCGGCTAAAATCAAAGTCGCGCCGGGCGCATAAAATCCAGAAATTCCATCTTGAGGGTGCCGATGACGACAGTGCCCCTACGCCAAAACCCCGATGAATAGCTTTCTTGATGTATCCCGCTCCCTGATCGGTCGAAAATGGATCGGCCCGACCGCCGATACCGACCGGCTGGCCGAGGCCATTTCCCAGCAATCCGGCCTGCCCGATATGCTGGCGCGGGTGCTGGCGGCGCGGGGTGTTACCCCCCCCGAGGCCGAGGCATATCTGTCACCATCGCTGCGCGATCTTATGCCTGATCCGTCAGGTTTTCTGGATATGGACAAAGCCGCAAAACGGCTGGTTGCTGCGGTAACCAACAACGAGACCATCGCAATTTTTGCCGATTACGATGTTGATGGCGGCAGTTCAGCCGCGCTGATACTGGCTTGGCTTGACACGCTTGGTAAAACCGCCACGCTTTATGTGCCTGACCGCATAACCGAGGGGTATGGCCCCAATGACACAGCAATGCAAAAACTGGGCGCGTCCCATGATCTGGTGATCTGTGTTGATTGCGGTGCCGTATCCATCGGACCCATTGAAATTGCAAATGCAGCGGGCGCAGATGTCATTATCCTTGACCACCATTTGGGCGGCGAGGAACTGCCACCAGCGCTGGCAGTGGTAAACCCCAATCGACAAGATGAAACCGGCGATTACCATTATCTTTGCGCGGCGGCGGTGGTGTTTCTGGCGCTTGTGGCCAGCAATAAATTACTGCGCGAGGCTGGAAAGCCACAACCGCCCCTGTTGCCGATGCTGGATCTGGTGGCGCTGGCCACCGTGGCCGATGTGGCACCGCTTATCGGGTTTAACCGTGCGCTGGTGCGTCAGGGGTTAACGGTTTTGGCCGGGCGCGAACGCCCGGGATTGATGGCATTGGCCGATGTGGCAAAAATGAATACCGCGCCCAAGGCATACCATCTGGGGTATCTTCTTGGCCCCCGCCTGAATGCAGGGGGGCGTGTCGGACAGGCTGATCTGGGCGCACGCCTGCTGGCCAGCACTGATCCGCATCAAGCCCGCGCCATGGCTGAAAAACTGGATATGTTGAATGTTGATCGCCGCGAAATTGAGGCATCGGTGCAGGTTGCAGCCATGGAACAAGCGATCGAGCGCGGCGTTGAAGGCCCGCTGGTCTGGGCCGCAGGTGCCGGCTGGCACCCCGGCGTGGTAGGGATTGTAGCATCGCGGTTAAAAGAAAAATTCAACCGGCCCGCCATTGTAATTGGCATTGATGACGGGGTTGGCAAGGGTTCAGGCCGCTCGGTTTCGGGCATTGATCTGGGCGCAGCGATATCGGCGTTGAAACGCAGCGATATATTGCTGTCGGGCGGGGGCCACAAAATGGCAGCCGGGCTTTCGGTGGCAGAAAACCGCATTGATGAAGCCATGGAAAGCCTATCAGAAATGCTGGAAAAACAAGGCGCTGCATCGCTTGGCCCCGCCGATTTACGCATTGACGGTATGTTAGGCAGCGGTGCTGCAACCGTGGATCTTTTGGAAATGCTGGACAAAGCCGGACCATTTGGCGCATCGGCTCCTGCACCTCGGTTTGTTATACCTTCAGCCAATATCACATTTGCCAAACGCGCTGGGGAATCGCACCTGCGTCTGACAATCAACAATGGTGGCGGGCGGCTGGATGCCATTGCATTTCGTGCGTTCGAAACCGATCTAGGCCCGGCTTTAAGCGCGCATAATGGCGCGCCATTCCATTTGGCCGGGCGGCTGGAAATTGATGATTGGGGCGGGCGGCGAAAGGTGAAATTGCAACTGGAAGACGCGGCCCCCGCAGGGTAACATGGCAAAAAGGTGGTGATATATGCAACGCATTCTTGTTCTGAACGGACCAAATCTGAACTTGCTGGGCAAGCGCCAGCCCAATATCTATGGCAAGTTAACACTGGACGATATTGAGGGAAATTGCGCGGAAATCTCCAAGTCCCTTGGTGTTACGGTAAAATTTTCCCAAAGCAACCATGAGGGCGAGCTGATCGACCAGATCCAGAACGCCTCGGAAAACTTTGACGGCATTATTTTGAACGCGGGCGCATTCACCCATACATCGGTAGCAATCATGGATGCCATCAGCGGCGTTGAAACCCCTGTGCTGGAATTGCACCTTTCCAACATCCACAAACGTGAGGAATTTCGCCATAATTCTTTTGTTGCCAAAGTAGCAATCGGTATGATTTGCGGGCTGGGCGCCAATGGATACCCGCTGGCATTGCGCGCAATGCGCGACTATCTGGACGCGCAAAACCCGGGCTGAAAAATTCTGCCTTTATGGCAATAATTCTGCTTGCATCCATCCTCTGCCCCGCATAAATAGACGCCACAGAGAGCGATGCGCCCTTCGTCTATCGGTTAGGACGTCAGGTTTTCAACCTGAAAAGAGGGGTTCGATTCCCCTAGGGCGTACCACTCTCTGTTAATTATCCCCTTGAAATTATTGGAAACCGGCCTATCAATAGGCAGCGCGTTAACCAGAAGAAATCATCATGTCCCCCATTCACCAAAACTATGTAAACCTTGTCTATGCGCTTTTGTTTGGTCTGCTGATCAGCATTTCATGGGTGGTCTGGCAAGGGCCGGATCTGTTGTTGCGCATGGGGTT
>Ga0256839_1003632_pt1 | contig 15768 bp, 13 predicted proteins | sample 354166metaG_FD_185968 | JGI IMG/M metagenome (GOLD analysis project Ga0256839, IMG submission 185968) | Hydrothermal vent microbial communities from Mid Atlantic Ridge, Atlantic Ocean - 354-166 | ecosystem: Environmental > Aquatic > Marine > Hydrothermal vents | place: Atlantic Ocean: Mid... | reverse complement strand
CCGCAGTACATTCAGAGAAAAACACCTTCTGAAGGACTCAATATATTACAAATCGCTGAAACATTTTCCAGGGCAGGTTCACATCCCCTTTTATTACAAAAAGGAAATGATCCGTCAAACTTTATCAGGAATGTATTTTCTTATATTGAATCAGGCATTCCGATTATCGGATGTATGACCAGGAAAGAACATGCTGTTGCCATTATCGGGCATGGTACACTGGACTATACAGTATTAGACTCTTTCGGAGCTAATTATATTAGCTCCCATAATTTAATTGACAGCCTGGTCATATGTGACGACAACCACCTTCCTTACACAGAAATATCTCAAAGACACGGCAGTGCGAGTTATACATTCAACGACCTTGATTACGTTATTGTCCCACTGTATGAAAAAATGTTTTTAAGCGCAGACATAGTAAATAAAAGAGTTAATGCCTTATTAAAAACAAATAATCTGGATTTAATTCCTCCTCTTGTTTTGAGAACATATATGACATCATCAAAATCACTGAAAGAAGAATTCCTGAATGATGAGAGTATAGATAAAAAACTGGTTGATATTGTTCTCAAGACACCTATGCCAAGGTTTGTCTGGTGTGTTGATGTTTCTACCAAAGAAGAATTTAAATCCTCATTAATGTCAGGCAAGATCATCATAGATATAACGGCAGGGACATATGAACAGGAACCGTGGATATTGTTCCATGATTCTAATAATATAAAGTATTACGACCCCCAATCCGATACAATAAAAGTTATTGAAAATTGTACAATAAAGCCTTATTCTATTTACAGAAACAATTTAAAGGAGGTAAAAGATGACACTTGATGATTTAATCAATGAATCTACTTCTGGAAAATCAATTGATTCTTTTACAAATGAAGAGTACAAAAAGGTCAGTGCCGAAGAAACCGATGCTGAGATAAAAGAAATTCTGAAGGATTATTCAAAGGCAATTAAAGATGCGAGTAATTATTTTATAAGATAGTTTTCCATTCATGAAGAATGAAGCCATTATTCCACAATCTTTTTCATGCCTCCACCGAAGAAGCTGTCAACGAAATTATCCGAGATAACCCAATCTTCCACGATCCAAATAATTGCCCCCCTCCGGGAAGCAGGTCTGTTATTTCAAGGGACCTGAACCAGAGCATCAATGAATACCTGCATAAACCGGCGCTTCCAATATATATAGTTGACCGGAAGGAACGATATCCGAAAGACGTTGCCCTTGAGCGTGTAATGTTCGGCTTAACAAACAGGCTTCAGTTTCAGAGGGACAAATATGTAGACAGACAATTGACCCTTGATATAAAAGGCAATAAAGAGACAGGCGACTTTAAGGTTTATGCAACATTATTTAAGGTCAAAAACGATGATAAAACAGCCAAAGAGTTTAAGAGCACTATTCAAAATGAGTTCTTCAAAAATAATATGAGCGTTGCTTTCAGCCTAAACGGCCAGGTTCATGGATACTATACATCGGAATTTATAACGAGGGCATGCAAGTGGCCGTTGTTCAAAGATTATTTGCTTCTGCATGTTGATTGCACTACTTTAACGCTACACTATAGAAACAATCTCTTCATGGCCTCAAGAGACAGGCTGAAGAATGGGAAAGAGGCTGAAACCATAAGAAGGCTGCTGGCTGATCAACTTAAAAAAAGCGAGCTTGGTGAAATATATAAACAGAGGAAAGAATCTTTCTCAGCCGATACCGGAGAAGCACAGGATTTACTTAAAACTTTCTCCAGAAATTTGCCGTTAAATCCGGAGATGCTTAAACTTCTGAAGCAGACGTTTAAGCTTGATGACATTAGCACTACGAAAAAAGATAACACCCGGAAGAAAAAACAAAAGAACAAAAGCAAAGCAAAACCTTCCGAGCCGTTCGTATCAAAAAGATTCCCCTCAATATTCACTATAGACGGCAAACCGTCAAAAGACGGGAAGGTACTGAAGGGAATTCCTCTTGGCGGCAACAAGACGATAAAGTTCAGCACTGACGTTGAGAATGAATACTTCGATAGAATTAAGGATAAGGGTGATTTGAAGTTGTTTGTATTGGATCACGGCCCGAACGAAGCAGAGGGAGGAGATGCACCTGGAGCGCCTAAAGAAATCGAGGACTATTTCCAGGTCGTGAAATCAAGCCCTCAGGACGGCACGATCAGAGTAAACCTGCAGCCGAAAAATATATTAAACGTTGGAGATGAATTAAAAATGCAGGCTGATTTGACTACAGTTGAAAAACCGGACGAGCCATTGCAGGTTGTATTTTATGTGAAGATAGAGAAACTGATGGAAAAGGACCCTAAGCCCAAAGAGCCTGAGGTACCTCAAATCGGCCTGCCCAGAATGGAACTGGTTTATAAGGACGGAAGTGATGGAGTTATGACATGGAAAAGGATGGAAGATAATGGAATTCCATTTGATGGAGAAGATATCATGGCTACGCTGACAGATGATGAAACCGGCGAACTCGAAACAATATTTATTAATATGGACAGCTATCTCCTTAAATCATATAAATCAAAATTCGGCAGTGAAGAACAATTAAAGCTTGCAGATAATAAATATGCATCTCAGGTATACTTCCATACTTTATTTTTGTATTCAATTTTAAAGCAGAAAAACTATAACATCTCTGTAACTTCTGATGGACATGAAGAAAAGACTTTGGAAATTGAAGACGTCCTTAAAGAACTTTTCAAGTCAAGTTACGGGGAGTTCCTTCTGAAATTCGGCGGCACAGAAGAATTAATGTCTGTAATAGAGTGAAAAAAGTAGCAAAGCATATGAAATTTTCAATACCTTACAATGCTGACAAAAATCTTTTAGCAAGCTTGTTTAATTCCAAGTTAGCAGGCCACATTAAAGAGATTTATTTTGCTGGAAATCCGTTAAAAGTGCCTTCCGGCAGAAGACCTAAAATAAAAGACTTCATCCATGAAAATGGGAATGGTTATTATTTTGATCATGTTAATTATGATAAGGATATCGAGAAGATGATTTCTTTATGCAGAAGTCGAGGAGTAGAGTGTAATTTATTGCTGAATTTTGCGGGTACGTTAACTCGCGAAGCGACCAAGTATGTTGGAGAGCTGATTGAAAAGGGTGTCAGCATTCTAACAATAGGCAACAAACAGCTTTTATTGCAAGTTCAAAGCGAACTGAAATTTAATTATAAAATACAAAATTCAGTTTATCTGAAAATAAGCAATACCAAAGATATTATAAACCTAGTCAAATCAGGCATTTCAATATTACTCTTGCCACCTGAGAAAAATCACAATTTACACTACATAGGTGAGATAAAGGAAATATTAAAGGAATTTGACATAGAATATATGCTTATGGTTAATGAGGGTTGCTTAATTGATTGTGAACATAGGGCAGTTGATCAAGTCCTGTCTCAAAAATATTCGATCAGTTCGACAATTCGCGATTACCTTGATAATCCTGACGAAGTGCGAGCATTAAATCAACCATGCAGGGCATATATGAACGAATATGGTATCATGAAGACAAATTTTATTCATCCAGGGAATATTAGTGAGTATGAACATTTCGATCTTATATATAAAATTGTCGGTAGATCTTTCCATTCAAGACGAATTTTAAAGGCTGTTCAGTCTTATGTTGAAGGAACATATTTGGGAGATCTGAGAGATATCGTCGAGAATTTCAAGCATTCGCGAGATCCGGTATACTTCGGCAAAAATCAAAAGACCCGGTTTGTATTGGAGGGTGAAAATGGCGCTGGATAATTCAAAAAACAAAATTGATCCTGCTTTTATCAGCCATTTACGGGAAGAAAAGTTGATGCAGCAAGACCGGAGATCTGCATATATCAGAGCGAAATTTACATTTGTTATAGGATTATTTGGCTTTGTAGCGGCATTAAATTCCGGCAAACAAGACGAGTTGTCTTGGTTAAGTAGATTGGTTTATTTAATTCCGTTTGTTGCTGTGCTTTTCGATCTCTATATTTTAGGTGGAGAGTTTGCCGTAAAGAGAATAAGAGGATTTTTAAGTGCATATGATGAAAATATGGAAAGTGAAAAACTTTGGGATAAACATTTAAAAGACTGGCCAAAAGGCTTTATGAGAAAAAATCGTTTCTGGGTAACTAACGGCATTTATATTGTTTCAATATTTTTTGTTGTAGCAAATCTGAAAAATGGCAATACTTCAATCTTTGAATGGATTTGGTTTGGAGTGTGGCTTATTACAATAGTTGGATTAGCGCTATATTTAGTTTCAATTGAAAAAATGATTGATAAAGCAAGAGGTTTATAAATAAGCGTAAAATAAACCACTTTCCCAAAAGAGACTGGCAATCATGCCATGGACAAATCCATCAAGGAAGAAGGGCCTAAACAATAGCGAAAGCCTCTTGCAAAATCAGACTCTGCGGGAAGGTAAGAGGTAAAGAGAGACTGCAATGAAACAGCATATATGCATACACGGCCATTTTTACCAGCCGCCGAGGGAGAACTCCTGGCTTGAAAGGGTCGAGGGCCAGGAGTCTGCATATCCCTATCACGACTGGAACGAGAGGATCAATGCCGAATGCTATGAACCCAACACGGTCACGAGGATACTGGACGGAAGCGGCAGAATCCTCAGCATTGTCAATAATTATGAAAGGCTGAGCTTTAATTTCGGCCCCACGCTCATGAGCTGGATGCAGGCCTATGCACCTCACGTGTATGAGGCCATTATAGAGGCCGACAGGGTCAGCGCCGAAAGATGCTCGGGCCACGGCAATGCAATAGCGCAGGTGTACAACCACATGATAATGCCGCTTGCAAACAGGCAGGACAAGATCACGCAGGTGGTCTGGGGCATAGCGGATTTCAGGAAGAGGTTCGGCCGCTTTCCCGAGGGCATGTGGCTTCCTGAGACGGCGGTGGACCTGGAGACGCTTGACATATTGAGTGAGCAGGGCATCAGGTTCACAATACTGTCCCCGCACCAGGCCCGGAAGGTCAGCCCCCTGGGCGGGAACAAATGGCACGACGTATCGGGCGGCTCCGTGGATACCACCAGGCCTTACCTGCTCAGGTTGCCGTCGGGAAGGGAGATAAGCATATTTTTCTACAACGGCGGCATATCCCACAACATTGCCTTCGGCGACCTGCTGAACAGCGGCGAGAACCTTGCAAACGCCCTCCTTGAAGCGACCAACGGCGGCAGGGACTTCCCCCATCTTGTCAACATCGCCACTGACGGCGAGACATACGGACATCACCACAAATTCGCTGAAATGGCCCTTGCGTACTGCCTGCATCATATTGAGTCCAACAACCTTGCGAGGATAACCAACTACGGCGAATATCTCGGGAAATACCCCCCGTCCGATGAGGTCGAGATCATCGAGAATTCATCCTGGAGCTGCATCCACGGCGTGGAGAGGTGGAGGGACGACTGCGGTTGCAATTCAGGCGCGCAGCCCGGCTGGACACAGGCATGGAGGAAACCGCTGAGGGAGTCGATGGACTGGCTGAGAGACACCCTTCTGCCGCTCTTTGAGAACAGGGCGGCGGAGTACCTGTCGAATCCCTGGGAAGCAAGAAACGCCTACATTGAAGCGATACTGGACAGGTCGGCCGACAATGTGGAGGCGTTCCTGGAAAAGCACGCTGCAAGGGAACTCTCAAGGGAGGAAAAGGTGAATGTTCTGAAACTGCTCGAAATGCAGAGACACACCATGCTCATGTACACAAGCTGCGGCTGGTTCTTTGACGATATCTCGGGTGTCGAGACCATACAGATCATGCAGTATGCATCAAGGGCCATCAAGTATGCGGAAGAGATCGGGGACCTCTCGCTGGAGGCGGAATATATGAAACACCTTGAAAAGGCCCCGAGCAATAAATTCGGCAACGGAGCCGCGGTCTACGAGAAGTATGTAAAGCCCGCGGAGTGCGACCTCCTGCGGGTGGGCGCGCATTACTGCATATCCTCCGTGTTTGAGGAATACCCGGAGAAGATAGACATCGGCTGTTACAGCGCGAAAAGCGATATATACGAAAAAACAGAGGCCGGGAAGCTGAAGCTTGTAATCGGCAAGGCGCATATTACGTCAAACATCACCTGGGACAGCAAACTGATCAGTTTCACCGTCCTGCATTTCGGGGACCAGAATATAAACGCGGGGGTCAGGGATTTCACGGGGGACGATGAATTCTCCGCCATGCACGACGAGATCAGGAAGGCATTTGACAGCGGTGATATACCCGAGGTGGTCAGGCTCATGGACAAACACTTTGAAAGCAATATATACTCTCTGTGGCATCTCTTCAAGGACGAGCAGAAGGATGTGCTGGACCAGATACTGCAGTTGACCTATGAGGGCGTTGAGGCGGCATACCGGCAGATATATGAAAACAACTTCACTATCATGAATTTCTACTACAGCCTCCAGCACAGGCTGCCGAGGCCTTTTCTGGCTGCAGCCGAATATATCATCAATTACGACCTCAAGAGAATCTTTGAAGAGGAGGAGGGCATTGACGCGGTCAAGCTGAAAAGATTGATAGACGAGACCGAGAGATGGTCGGTCAACATTGATACCACGACCATCGGATTCAAGGCCGCTTCATGGGTTAATTCCCACATGGAAAGGCTGCGCGAAACCCCGGAAGACATAAACATTATTGAACGGGTCGTCGACATGCTGGAGACCATAACCCCCCTGTCGCTGTCACTGAACCTGTGGAAGGCCCAGAACACCTACTTCCTGATATGGAAGGATTTCCACGGCGCAATGAAGGAAAAGGCGGACGGGGGCGATGAATCCGCCGGCAAGTGGATTGAATCCTTTATGAAACTTGGCGATTATCTGCACGTGAAAATTTAAGAGGGGGGGATATTTGGAAAAAAGAGGCAGCGGCATACTCCTGCATATCACGTCGCTCCCGTCTCCGTACGGGATCGGCGACCTGGGTCCTGACGCGTACAGGTTTGTCGACTTTCTTGCAGAGACCCACCAGAGTTTCTGGCAGATACTGCCCCTGACGCGCACATGCCCTGCATACGGCAATTCGCCGTACAGCAGTTTCTCGGCTCTCGCGGGCAATCCACTGCTGATCAGCCCGCGGCGGATGGCCAGGGAGGGTTTCATACAGGAATCGGACATCCTGGATCACCCCCCGTTTTCGGCAACGAGGGTGGATTACAAAGCAGTAGCCGAATACAAAGAGAGGATATTCACCATAGCCTACAAAAGGATCAGGGACCGGCTGGCCGACCACCACGACTTCCGGAGATTCTGCAATGAAAACGGTCACTGGCTTGATGATTACAGCCTGTTCATCTCCATAAAACAGCACCTGAACGGGATCGAGTGGGGCAGGTGGCCGGAGGAGTTGAGGGATAAAAAGGAAGAGGCGGTAAGAGAATGGACTGAAAAGCTGAGCGACGACATACTGAAGGAGAAGTTCCTCCAGTATATCTTTTTCAACCAGTGGTACTCTCTTAAAAACTACTGCGACAGCAAGGGCATACGGATATTCGGCGACATCCCCATTTATGTGAACTACGACAGCTCGGACGTGTGGGCGAATCCCGGGATATTCCGCCTCGATGAAGAGAAGAAACCGGCCTTTGTTGCGGGGGTGCCTCCCGACTATTTCAGCTCCACCGGCCAGTTGTGGGGGCATCCTGTCTATAACTGGGACGTCCTGAAGGAGACCCGGTATGCATGGTGGATAAACCGTATAGAGCACAACCTCAGGCTTTTCCACCTGTTCAGGCTTGACCACTTCAGGGGGTTTGTGGCTTACTGGGAAGTTCATGCAAGCGAGAAAACCGCCATAAACGGCAAATGGGTGACGGCCCCTGCCGAGGACTTTTTCACCACGCTTCTGAAACATTTCCCCGATATATTCATTATCGCCGAAGACCTGGGGGTCATCACGCCGGATGTAAAGGAGATCATGGAACGCTTCGGGTTTCCCGGCATGAAGGTCCTGCTCTTCGCCTTCGGCGAGGACCTCCCGGCCAATCCGTACGCACCGCACAACCATATAAAAAACTGCGTGGTATATACCGGCACTCATGACAACAACACCATCAGGGGGTGGTTCAGAAAAGAGACGGGCCCGGAGGACAAAAAGAGGATATCCGAATACATCGGCCGCGATGTCACGGAAAACACGATCCACCGCGAGATTATAAGGCTTGCCATGATGTCAGTGGCGGACATGGTGATCATCCCCATGCAGGACATTCTCGGGCTCGGGGAAAAATACAGGATGAACCTGCCGGCGAGTTCCACCGGAAACTGGGAATGGAGGCTCACCCCGGAACAGTTGTCCCCGCGCATTATAAAGGAACTGAAGGCCATGACCCGCATATTCGGCAGGGGGGGTTAACAGCGGTTTATTTCGTCTATCAGCGCCCTGAGCCTTCCGAAATCCCGGTAGTTGAAATCCGCCACGAGCCTCGGCAGGTTCATGATATGCGGCTCGTCCGTCTCCTCCGGCAATGCACCGGAGGGGCCGATCTTTCCACCGGGCTCAAGGATGTCGGAAAAACGCCTGTTGAGTTCCTCAACGGATGATGCGTCCAGGGGGGAGGAAAGCCGGATAACCAGCTTGCGGTTGACGTACCTGATGCTGTGGTAACGGCTGTAGAAGCGGTTTATCCTCTCAACCGCAGTGTCGATGGAATCAACGGCCTCGAACAGATTGAAGTCGCTCTCGGCTATATAGCCCTGTGATAAAAGCTCCTCCCTGAAAAACCTGAGCCAGTGATCCCAGTAGGTGCCCCTTTCAGGGTCTTCGATAAGGATGAGCGGAAGGGGGTTGCGCTTGCCGTTCTGCAGAAGCGTGAGTGTCTCCATGGCCTCGTCGAGGGTGCCGAATCCCCCGGGAAACAGGGCCACTGCATCGGCCTCCTTTAGAAAGGCCACCTTCCTGTTGAAAAAATACTTGTACGTGATAAGGCGCGGATTGCCGGCAAGCACGGGATTGGGTTTCTGCTCGAAGGGCAGCAGGATGTTCACGCCGAAGGACTTTTCCTCGCCCGCGCCCTCATTTGCAGCCTGCATGATCCCGCCGCCCCCGCCGGTTATGACCATGTATCCCGAGTCGGCAAGCTTTCTGCCGAAGGTGCGGGCCATTTTGTAGACGGGCTCATCAGGCCGGGTGCGTGCGGAGCCGAACACCGTAACCTTGCGTACATGGCGGTAGGGCCCGAACATTTTTCCCGTGAACCGCATCTCCTTCATTGTCGTGTTCATGAGTTTCAGGTCCGCCCTGTCGTTTTTCTCCTGGCCTGCCTTGAGCGCGGCAAGAATCATCTCGCGCACGAGCTCCCGTTCTTCAATGCCCCCCACCAGGTCCATCAGCCGTTCGATGGCCTCATCCGCAGGGCCGTTCGTCCTTGTAAAGTGAAGTTCGATCATAAATATTACCTGCAAGCAGGAATTCCGCTTTATGTATATTAACAGTTCCGGAGGCTTTGTTGAAAGAAACGGGTGATTTCAAAAAAATCCTCCGGAATTCGGGGAATTCTGTTATAATGGTGAATAGCAAAACACACTTTTATAACCATCATTTCACGGGGAATAATACAAGAGACGTTTGTTGTCGGATACGGTCCCGGCTCTTATCTCAGGATACGGCGGCCATGCAGACACTCAGCTACCATAAAAGGCTGACGATATGCTTATTGCTTATTTCAGCATTTCTTGTTGTAACCGGAGTTGCGCTGTTTGCCGCTTCATACCTGCCCTTTGAAATTGTAAAGCCCAGGATCGACTCTTATGCCTTAAGCGGAAGCGCGGACAGGTTTACCATCGGATTGTTCAGGCGGATAGCCTTCAACCTGAGAATCACTGCAATTGTGGCCGTCATCGCTGGAGGTCTGCTTCTCAGGGGCAGAAAACGCTCCGCGCAATACATCTTCACTCTTTTCACCCGGTCAATTGATCTCCTGAAGTGGTTTCTGCGGCATATCCGGGAGGCGGTAAGGAAGGAAGACAAGTCACATCGTTACGCCTTTTTGATTATACTGCTGACAGCCGTTGCGGCCAGGCTTCACTTCCTGCTATTCAAACCGATGACCGCCGATGAGGCCGTTACTTTTTATGCATACGCATTAAAGCCGTTATTCATCGGTCTTACAAATTATTCTTCACCGAACAATCACATCTTTCATACATTCCTTGTCCACATATCACACATGCTTTTCGGTAGCCACCCGTGGGCGGTCCGTATGCCCGCGTTTGTCGCCGGCGTACTCGTGGTCCCGGCATCCTACGTTGTCATACGTATCTTTTACAACAAACACGCGGCCCTTCTGACCGCCGCCTTTACCGCCTCTTCCATGGTGCTCATAGAGTATTCCACCCTGGCCCGCGGGTATACACTGATCTGCCTGATTTTCCTGTTTATCCTGGCCCTTGCGGCATATCTCAAGCATGGTGGGGATCCTGCCGTGTGGCTTTTTTTTGCGGTATCCTCAGCAATCGGTTTCTACACAATCCCGATCATGCTATATCCCTTCGGGATAGTCGTAACCTGGCTTTTTCTGTCGGCTGTGTTTGAGACCGCAGGGGTGAGTCGACGCCGCTTGCTGAGGGACCTGTCTGTTTACGTAAGTGTCACGGGTGTTTTAACATTGATACTGTATGCCCCTGTTTTTGCGGTGTCCGGCATTAAATCGATTGTAGCCAACCCATGGGTGATTTCAAAGCCATGGTCTTATTTCATTACCGAGTTCCCGCTTTCCCTGCAGTCGCTGTGGAATGAGTGGAATACTGATGTCCCCTACGTGATAAGCCTTCTCATGGCATCCGCTTTTTTTGTTGCACTGGTGTTTCATAAACGGTTGAGCGTTTATCCCGTGCCGATAGCGGCGGCAACGCTTATCTGGTGCATCCCTGTGCTGACAGCACAGCGGGTGACTCCTTATAACCGCGTCTGGCTGTTTTTATTCCCCATATACGCAGGGTATGCATCTGCGGGCATAGTTTTTCTTCTGAGCCGGGTAAAACCGTGGAAACAAGTTCTCAACACGGTTGTATATCCGATACTGGCCGTTACACTGGCGGCCGGTTTAAGCTTGAATGTTAAACTGCCTTTTTATTCAGGCAAGGTAATAGACAACGAGCCCATCGCCCTTTTTCTTAAAGGTTATCTCAGGCCCGGCGACAGGGTTGTGGACTTTGCCGGCAATGAAGACCCGGACCCCTCCATGATATATTACTTCAAACTGCATAAAGTTCCCCTTAAGTATCTGATTTCCGATATAGATTCCTGCAGCCGCATCCTTGTGATAATCAATGAGAAAAAAGATACACTGAAAGGCCGTCTGGAGGAACAGGGGATACAGCTTTCGGAATACACGTCTCCCAGGCTGATAAAACGGTACAGGGTTATGAGCCTGTACGAGATGGACAGACTGAATGGCGAAAGGAAAAGGCTCACCGCGGCAGAATGAATCGCATAACCCGGCAGAAAGCCCGCCCCCCGGCGGTATTTCATACCACTGCAAGGTCAACCTTGCGGCATGCTCAGAGTTTTTTAAGCGCCTGCAGCTTCTTTTTCCGTCTCCTCGAAGGTTTCCGCGGATTGCCTTTCCGGCGGGCTGACAGGTATTGGCCCTCATCCTGACCGTATTTCAAATATATTTCGTCACCGTTCAGCGGATCACCGGCCGGATCCTCGCCGGTCTCCTTCAGTGCCGAATAAAGCTTGTATTCAAACTCATCGGATCTTACGGCGGCCAAATCTCTTCCCGCCGCATAACCGGACACTTCACGGTCGGTGCTGACAACGATCCACGGTTTTGTCGAGGATGAGAGAATTCTCCTGATCGTCAGGTCGGCCTTTTCCCCGAGCCTGGAATAGATAACCGTCAGGCTCTTTGTCGTTGTCTTTGTTTCGTACGGCTGCCCGTTTTTCCACCCGTCAAAGACAACGGTGACATGGTGTTTTTTTATCTCCGAGTATTTCAGGAGCTTCCGTATGAGGTCGTTGCGCGCTTTCTCGAGGTCGCCGTGGGCAATGCCGATCAGGTTGTATCCGTCGATAAGGATGTAAGCCATAATCTTAAAAATAAAAGATGGGAGACGATAATGTCAAAAGCCGGAAGTTCCGGGTGCAGGGCGCAGAATGAAATACTGTTCCCCCGCTCCCCCGCCCGCGGCGATGTTTTTATGCCGCTGTAATGCAGAAAAACTTCAGCGGGGTTTGAATTGTATGCCGGAAAGATGCTATTTTCTCATTAAGGTTATCCTTAATGTTGCATAAGCCGGCAGGAGATGTTTTTTTATGCAACTGTATGGTTATGTCTGATAGTTTTAACGCGCGGGAGAACCTCCGGAAGCGCCGCTCAGCCGCATGATAAGACACGGAGAGACAGCCGATAACGGACCAGCAAGCCTTGTCATCCCGGCGGCAGGCCTTGGCACAAGAATGCGGATTGTGGACCCGGCCGTGCCCAAGGAAATGCTCCCCGTGGGCCACAAGCCGGCTATCCAGTATGCAGTCGAGGAAGGCATATCGGCCGGCATAGAGAAGATCATTATCATCATAAGCCGACAGAAAGAGATAATCCGGCGGTATTTTGAGGATAAAAGATTTGCAGAAAAAATGTTTCCCCGGGCTGTTGGGGAAGTTGAAAGAATCAACAGGCAATGCCGTGTCATATTCCGCTGTCAGGGAAAACCCCTCGGTGAAGCCGATGCCATAAGTTATGCCCGCGATATTGCAGGCGGAGGAGCCGTTGCCGTAATCTATCCCGACAACGTGTATGTCCCGGCTCCGGGGGCGCTTAAAATCCTGAAACAGGTTTACGGGAGGTATAAAAAAGATGTCATCGCCCTTGTACGGACAGGCAGTGACGATACCGCGGGGACAGGCAATTCAGGCAGGGTCGACACCGAACCGGTTGACGGCGTCCTGTTCCGCATAAAGAGATTTCATCCAAAGGGCGAAGGCCGTTTTATACCGCGCTTCAAAGGAGAACTCCGCGCCTGCGGGATCTATGTTTCAGGGCCTTATCTTTTTGAGTATATTGAAATGCTGAGGGATTCGGTCAAGGAAAAGGAATTTACCGATCTTCCGGTGCGGAGCCTTATTCTCACGGAAAGGGGAACCTTCGGGCACCTGATGCCCGGCAGGGTTTTTGACATCGGAAACCCCGACGGCTACAGACAATGCCTTGAATACACCTTAATGTTGCAGAAGCGGGCAGGAGAGTCCGCCGGGCAACATCTATAAAGCGATGAGATATCGGGAATATGCCTCTGTTGCGGGAAGTAACGGAAAGTGAAGTTAGAAAAGACGTCGATATGCGGTGCGGGATATGTCCCGAAGGAATCGCATATAAAGCTTTTCCGCCGGACTCTCCTGCCTGCAGGCGGTGTTTTTATGCAACTGTAAGATTTACATACATACCGGAAAGGAGGAAGATATGTCGAAGACAGGTGTTATCGGGGGAAGCGGGCTTTATGAGATTGAGGGGTTTGTTTTAAAGAACAGGAGAAATATCTCCACCCCGTATGGGAAACCGTCGGACCGGTATCTTGGCGGCAGGATCGGCGGAACAGAGGTGTTTTTCCTGCCGCGTCACGGCGCTCATCACGACATCCCCCCGCACATGATCAACTACAGGGCGAATATGTGGGGCTTCAGGAAGCTGGGGGTTGACAGGGTCTTGTCCATAAGCGCAGTGGGCGGCATCAGGAGTGGGCTGAAGCCGGGGGACATAGTCGTCCTTGAGCAGGTTCTGGATATGACGAAAAACCGGAAATCCACATATTACGACGGAAAGGACGGTGTGGTCCACATAGATTTTACAGAGCCTTACTGCCCCGAACTCGGCCGTATAATCCTGAAGGCCGGAAGGCGCAGCAGGGTTGCCCTCAAGAAGGGTGCGACATATGTGGCGGTGGAAGGCCCGAGACTCGAGACCGCCTCGGAAATAAAAAGCTTCGGTATACTCGGCGGGGATGTCGTGGGCATGACCGGAATGCCCGAGGCTGCCCTTGCGAGGGAGCTGGAGATATGCTATGCCGGAGTGTCGGTGGTCGCCAACTACGCAGCCGGTATGAGCGGCACGAAACTTACCGTAGCCGAGGTGATGGATGCCATGAAGGGCTCAACGGAGAAGATCAAGCGCCTCCTGAAGGCGGTCTTTTCTCTCATGCCCGCGGAGAGAAACTGCCCGTGCAAAGACGCCCTTAAAGATGCGAGGATATAAACCCGGATACAAGGCGGCAAGGCCTGTTCCCACCTTACAGGGGCATAACTGCGCCGGGAGGGCAGGGGGGAGCCGGAGGTTTTACGCCTGGCCCTCCGGCCGGCTTATGCAACATTAAGGTTCCTTTTCCATTTCCATGGTATCTATAATTTCCGTTATCTTATCTGCAATCAGTTGAATCGCCTTTTCACCCTTTTCCCTGCTCGCCTTTGCGGGATTGCCCCATACACCGCCGGGCCAGCACCTGAGCTTGTCCTTTACCACAAACGGGCTGGTCTGTACCGGATACTCCTCCGGGGAGGTGCCTTTCACCAGCCCGGGCGCAATGGCGAGGATGATGGATGTCTCTATCTCCCCTGCATGCAGATCCCCCGGCGTTTCCGCAAGCCCGGCAAGCTCCTTGTTCAGGATGTAATACGGAGATACAACCGCCATCTTGATCCCCTCGAGTTCCTGGACCAGAATCTCCGCTGCTTCCCTTAAGGCGGACATGTGAATGCCGCCTCCGTGGCCTGATATCAGAATAAAGTTTCTCAGGCCCTTCCTGTAGGCGTCTATTACCAGGTCGGATGTCAGTCTCCTGAGTGTTTCCGCGCTTATGCTGATCGTGCCGGGGTGCTGATACGTGGTGGTGCATACACCGTAGTATAAAGGCGGTGCAAGGAATATATCCCTTTTCCCTGTCGCACGCTTGAGAACCTCATATACAATCAGGGTGTCCGTGCCCAGCGGAAGATGACGGCCGTGCTCCTCAACCGTGCCGAACGGAAAAACGATCGTCTTTGTTTTTTCAAGGTGTTTTTTAAAGTCGGCCATTGTGATGTTTTCAAGAATCATACCCCGCCCTCCTGAAAGTATTTGTTGGATTATTTTACCTTACAGCGGCGTAAAAATGCCGCCTGCGGGCAGGGGAGTGTGCGGCGGGTTTTACGGCGGACTCTCCTGCCTGCTTATGCAACACTAAGGTTTATACCCGAATCCAGAAAAGAGCTGCCCGGACCGGAAATATTTTATTGACAGGACACGGATTCTCTGATAGGATTTTTCTAACATTACACTCAAAACACTCAAAAAGGAGGAGGCAATGGCTGCAAAGAGCAAATCAATGAAAAACAAGGTCACAGTGAAAAATGTCAAGCAGAAAAAGACGGACAACGCATTCATGAAGCCGGTGCAGATCAGCGATGCCCTCGCAAAGGTGGTCGGCAGCAAACCCCTTCCAAGAACGGAGGTCACCAGAAAGCTCTGGATGTACATCAAGGAGCATGACCTGCAGGACAAGGCGAACAGGAGAAACATCATCGCCGACGCCAACCTGAAGGCCGTATTCGGGGGCAAGAAGAAGGTCTCGATGTTTGAGATGACAAAACTCGTCAGCAAAAACCTGACGGCGATCCAGTAGCAGGCTCAGGCCGTAACTCATTGATAAGTAAGCCACTGGTTTGACCAGTGAGACTTGAAAAGGTTTGACCTTAGATGATTTAGTAAAATAAACCTCCAGAGAGGCTTGACGGTAAAGAAAGGCAAACTGGAGGTTTA
>Ga0256839_1003631_pt1 | contig 15770 bp, 17 predicted proteins | sample 354166metaG_FD_185968 | JGI IMG/M metagenome (GOLD analysis project Ga0256839, IMG submission 185968) | Hydrothermal vent microbial communities from Mid Atlantic Ridge, Atlantic Ocean - 354-166 | ecosystem: Environmental > Aquatic > Marine > Hydrothermal vents | place: Atlantic Ocean: Mid... | reverse complement strand
CAATTCCGTGCTGAATTCGCTGGCGATGGGGATTGCCAGTATTTTTGTGCTGGTATGCTCCAATGCACTGGTTTCTGCCTTGCGCAATTTTATTCCCAAACAAGTGCGTATTACCACTTACATCATCATCATTGCGACTTTTGTCACCTTAGTTGATTACATTATTCAAGCCATCAGTTTAGATTTATACAATAAACTCGGTGCTTTTATTCAGTTAATCGTAGTGAATTGTTTAATTTTAGGTCGCGCCGAAGCCTATGCCTCTAAAAACTCATTTACCAAATCCGTTATCAGTGCTTTAGGCATGGGCTTAGGCTTTACTCTCGCCTTAGTCATGCTGGGCGGAGTGCGTGAATTATTAGGCGCAGGGCAATTATTAGGCTACCAAATATTCAGTACCAACTTTGAGCCATGGGTGGTGATGATTTTACCCCCTGGGGGATTTATTGTCTTAGGCGCGTGGTTATTGCTGATTAACTATGTCAGCCAACGCAAAACCAATAAGTCCATTGCTTCGGCAGCGGCATCGCATTGCACCGTCAGGAGCCCCTCATGAACCCGGAATCACTCAGTTTTATCTTTCTCAGTGCCTTTCTAATTAATAACTTCGTTTTGGCGATGTTCTTAGGTTTATGCCCCTTTGTGGGCGTATCCGCCAAACGCGACACTGCATTCAATATGAGCCTCGCCACCACCTTTGTGATGTTTGTCAGCTCGACCTGTGCTTATGGCATCAATCAAGTATTAATCGCTTTTGATATTGAGTTTCTGCGCCTGATTAGCTATATCGCTTTAATTGCCTCTTCGGTGCAATTAGTAGAAATGATTTTAAAGAAATTTAGCCCCAGTTTATTTCGTGCTTTAGGTATTTTCTTACCGCTGATTACCACTAATTGTGCCATTTTAGGAGTTGCGCTATTTCAAACGTCACGGGGTTATGATTTTTTGCAATCCGTCTCGTTTAGCTTAGGTGCTGGCGCAGGCTTTGGTTTAGCGATTATATTAATGGCAGGCTTACGTGAAAAACTAGAGCTGTCCAATTTACCGAATATTACCCAAGCCGCCGCATTAAGCATGATGCTGGCAGGAATATTATCATTAACCTTTATGGGCTTTGCAGGTTTAGGTACAACGACTGCTTAACAAAAGTCCTAATAAATAAAACATAAGGAGTCAATATGTTTAATTTTCTAATTGCCATGGCTGTTATTTTTGGGCTGATGATGGCATGGATTTATATCCAACAAGCGGCACGCAACTATGCCGCCAAACACCCTGAATTTGGTGCCGCTAAAGAAGAAGGTTTGGGCTGTGGTAAGAATTGTGGCTGTAAAGGCGGAGTTTGTGAGAAATAAACCTTAACTTATAAACCACTCGAATACGACAATCTCTAAATACTTAGGGCGCAGGCTAAAGTCCTGCGCCCCATCTAGTACCAGTAACACATCAATTTAAGGCTTAAAGCGTATATACTGCCGATAAGGCGAGCCACCCTTCCAAGTAAACGCCTCAGTGTAATAGTGCATCAAAGAAAAATAACCTATCAAACCTAACGTAATCGCTTTATAAATTTCCACGCCAAACAAATATTCAGTCAGCACATTAAACCATTGGTCGCCATAAACTTGTAGCACATAAGTCAATGCGAAAGAAGCTAAGGGCAAGACAATAAACACATTTAATTTAACCTTACTGGTCCAGCGATATAAGAAATTTTGCGGATGGCCTCTATGTTTATTGACATCATGAGTGACATAAAAAATATAAGCCGTGGCATCATGCACTAATCGTGGGATGAGTATTGCCAAGAAATAATATTCCTGCATATAAAAGTAAAAGCTCATAATCACCAAGCCAGAATTGGCCCACATAAAAACTTTACCAAAGCCGGTTTGCACATAACGCTGACACCAAGCGGTGATGAATATCAAACAAACAACTAAACTTGCCGCTGCTTGCAATACCCATTCGGCCTGCTGTGCCGTTAAGGTATTTTTTAAAAAGATGCCCAAATAAACCGCTAGCCCTGCACTAATACTCAGCCATAGCAACGTATAAAATGCCCAATTAGGCAATTGATAAATACCGCGCCCTATTCCATGCTGTTGCTTTAAGACATGATACACCGTCCACGCTGTGACCAGCACATAAAGCACATAGTAGGAAAGCACTTGATTGGCAATCGCAAAAAATACAATGATGGCCAATGTCATCCATAACACCTTTTTATGATAAAAATGCCAATATTCTTGATTAGTCGTTAATAAAATATTGCTGGCTAAAATATGCGGCGTGCCAAATAAAATCTGAAACAAAATAAAATGGCTGGGGCTACTGGGTAAATAGTGCAATAAAGCCCCCTCAAAAAAGAAGCGATCGCTCAGTTGTACTAAAAAACAGAGCGGGATAATCGCATACAAGGCCAATAGCAGCTTAAAAGAAACCGCCAATGGCGTTTTTTCCTGTGCGGTATGCAGTGTCAGTGTTGTCATAAAGCATTCATTATTATTGTTATTATTTTCTGCTAACGGTACACTGTTTTTACCTTATATTTCAAGTGCTATCATTACCGTAACCATGACATTTAGCTTACACCCTCAATTACAAAAAGATTGCATCGACCTTGGCAAATTAGATTTATGTCAGGTATTGCTTATGAATGACAGCCGATTCCCTTGGCTGATTTTAGTGCCGCAACGCAACAATATCAGCGAAATATACCAGCTTTCTACCGATGAACAGCATCAGCTAATCAATGAGTCCAGCCATATTGCCACGCAACTCAAAATCCGCTTGCAAGCCGATAAAATCAATATTGCCGCATTAGGGAATCAAGTCGCACAATTACATATCCACCATGTCGTGCGCTATCAAACAGATGCAGCTTGGCCTGCCCCTATTTGGGGGAAATTTGATACACTTGCCTATACGGAAAAAGAATTACACGGCATACAAAACAAACTACATAACCTATTGCAACGATAATATTTACAACACCTGCCCCGGCTTTAGGTTTTATTTCATTCTTAGCCTTGATTTTAAGATAAAATAGACGCAATTTTTCTATTTTATCTGCGACAAAAACATGAATGCTCCGACCGCTTTATTTGAATCTTCTCTTTCTAATCTAACCTTACGTGCGCGCGGTAAAGTACGTGATATTTATGATGTCGATGATGAGCATTTATTAATTGTCACCACTGATCGCATGTCTGCTTTTGACGTAGTATTGCCCGACCCGATACCAGGCAAAGGCTTGGTATTGACTGCAGTATCTAATTTTTGGTTTGCAAAAATGCAAGCGATTATCCCCAATCATTTAGCAACGCTACCTCTGAAGGAAGTTGTTCCTGATGCCAAGGAACGCGCCCAAATCGAAGGCCGCGCCATTGTCGTAAAAAAGTTGACCCCCTTACCGGTAGAAGCCATTGTGCGAGGTTATTTAATTGGCTCCGGCTGGGCAGATTACCAAAAAACGGGGCGTATTTGCGGCATTGAATTACCGCAAAACTTACAACAAGCGCAGCAATTACCTGAGGCGATTTTTACACCGTCCACAAAAGCGGCCGTTGGCGATCATGATGAAAATATAGCCTTTGCAGAAACCCTCCCCTTATTAGGCGAGACCATAGCCACGCAAGTGCGTGATATTAGCCTGCGCCTCTACACCCAAGCGGCTGAATATGCCAAAGCGCGCGGTATTATTATTGCAGACACCAAATTTGAATTTGGTTTGGACAAACAAGGGAAGCTCTATTTAATTGATGAGGCATTAACCCCCGACTCCTCACGCTTTTGGCCAGCGGATCAATACCAAGTCGGCATCAGCCCGCCGAGTTTTGATAAGCAATTTATACGCGATTATTTAGAAACACTGGATTGGGATAAAACCGCACCCGGCCCCACATTGCCCGATGATATAGTGCGCATTAGCAGCGCAAAATATCATGAAGCAATGCATAAATTAACAGGGCTATAACAAGCCATGCTCTGCAAAAGAATAAGGCTGGCCATCCCCGATAATAAAATGATCCAACACGCGAATATCCATTAAATTTAAAGCTTGCGTTAATTTATCGGTTATCAACTTATCGGCTTGGCTAGGCTCTATCATGCCCGATGGGTGGTTATGTGCAAAAATGATGGCCGCCGCATTATGTGCCAATGCTCTTTTAACAACCTCACGCGGGTAAACGCTCGCGCCATCAATGGTGCCTCTAAATAGCTCTTCAAATTCCAGAATATGGTGCTGATTATCCAAAAACAGGCAAGCAAAGACTTCATACGGATAGTGTCTGAGCTTTTGGCTTAAATACGTGCGTGTCGCTTCAGGGCTATTTAATACATCACCTCGCTCAAGCTCCTCAAAGGTATGCCGACGCGCCATTTCCAAAACGGCCTGTAGTTGTGCATATTTGGCAGCACCTAAGCCTTTTGCTTGCGTAAATTCGGCATAATTAGCCTGCATTAACGCCTGCAAAGAACCAAAATCGGTTAATAAATCTTGCGCTAAATCAACGGCTGTTTTGCCTTGAATACCGATACGCAAAAAAATCGCTAATAATTCGGCATCAGAGAGCGCGGCCGCACCATGTGCCAATAACTTCTCTCGTGGCCGCTCATCGGCTGGCCAATCAGTAATACGCATACGATGCAATCCTTTTAGCAAACAATAAATTTATGTGCCTACTTGCGACACAACTAGGAAAAAACAATTTAACCCCACCTTTCCAGTCAGCGACTAAGCCCAGCATTTCTAGTTTTTTTAGTTTAAGCATAGAAGAAACAAAGAACTCTTGCCATAATATCTATTTAGCGTGAATTTTTAGGGCAGAATATTGAAGCAGATACTTCTTGGCATTACCGGCGGCATTGCAGCATATAAATCAGCTGAACTTATTAGATTATTGCGTAAAGATAACTATGAGGTTCGAGTGGTGATGACTCAATCAGCTTTGCAATTTATGACCAAACTCACTCTGCAAGCCTTATCGGGCAACCCTGTCCACAGCGAATTATTAGATGCCGGCCAAGAAAATTCAATGGGGCATATTAATCTAGCGCGCTGGGCAGATAGCTTACTGATTGCACCGGCTAGTGCGCATTGCATTGCTAAATTAAGCTATGGACTAGCGGATGATTTGCTTAGCACCTTATATTTAGCGGCCGAATGTCCTGTCTATCTTGCCCCCGCCATGAATCAAAGCATGTGGCATAAAGCCATAACGCAAACCAATATAGACCGCCTAAAACAACAAGGCGTACACATCATAGGGCCGGAGTCGGGCAGTCAAGCCTGTGGAGAGTATGGCTTAGGGCGCATGTCAGAACCGGAGGCTATTGCAAACTACCTTAACGCGCAACATACGCCGACACCATTAAAGCATAAAAAAATACTGATTACGGCAGGCCCTACACGCGAAGCTTTAGACCCTGTGCGTTATATTACCAATCGAAGTTCCGGTAAAATGGGGTATGCCTTAGCCACGCAAGCTAAATTAATGGGTGCAGAGGTTATTTTGGTTAGCGGCCCCACACAACTTCCCATACCTCATGGCGTGCATTTAGTCGCAGTTGAAAGTGCCGCTGATATGCACACGGCCGTCATGCAACACATTCAGGGGCAAGATATTATGATTGCAGCGGCGGCAGTAGCGGACTACACCCCTACCAGCATTGCAACTGAAAAAATCAAAAAAGAGGGAACGCATACTGAGTTAAGTTTACGCAAAACAAAAGATATTGTGGCCGATGTAGCCAATTTAAACAATAAACCCTTTACCGTTGGCTTTGCAGCAGAAACGCATAACCTACAACATTATGCACAAGATAAGTTAGCACGTAAAAAATTAGATATGATTGCCGCAAACTGGGTAGGCCAAGCAGAAGGTGGCTTTGATTCGGCCGTCAATGCCTTACAAGTTTACTGGCCAAATGGCTCACAATCCTTGCCACTGACAGATAAAACACAGCTAGCAAAACAATTATTGATATTAATAGCAGAGATATATCATGCAAAAAATACAGCTTAAAATACTAGACCCGCGCTTAGGCAAATCCATTCCTATGCCCGCTTATGCCACGACGGGTTCAGCCGGCATTGACTTACGTGCTTGCCTGGACAATGACACCACCTTAGCCCCTGGCGATACGATACTCATTCCAACTGGCATTGCCATCCATATTAATGATACACAACTGGCAGCCGTCTTATTACCTCGTTCAGGTTTGGGTCATAAGCATGGAATCGTACTGGGCAATTTGGTCGGTTTAATTGACTCTGATTATCAAGGGCAAATCTTTGTTTCCTGCTGGAACAGAGGCAAAGAAAGCTTTACTGTTCAAGTAGCAGAGCGCATTGCACAAATGGTATTTGTTCCCATTGTGCAAGCTGAGTTTGAACAAGTAACAGACTTTGACCAAACCGAGCGCGGTACCGGTGGCTTTGGTCATACGGGGCAACACTAATTCCTTTCAAGAAGGGGCAAACATGAAACAATTTTTTATCATCATGGCCGTTGTTGCCACCCTAATGACCGCCTTAACAGGTGTTAGTACTTTCTATTTATCGCAAGCAGAAATAGAAAAAGCACAGCGCGAATCTGCCATTACCTTAGCCAAAGGGGCAGCCAATATTATGTCTGCTCGGGTTGCTTTATTAGATAACACCTTGCAAAAAATGGTGCGCTCCCCTGAATTGATTGCCGCCATTAGCCAAGCGGATTTAGTGCGCGCCAAACAAATTGTGCAACAAATGGGTTCCTACTTTCCTGATGCGATGGCTTTTAGACTATTGCTTCCCGGAGATCATAAACCGGATACATCCATAGAGCCTCATATGGGGTATGCTGACCTAGACCTGGTACAAAGCACCTTTCTAAAGCCGCAACTCCCCCTTATTCAAGGTATTAAGGGTAAAAATAGACACCTCGCCATGACCCGCGCAGTACAAAACGATACACAGAATATCGCCGTCATTCTCGCCAGCATTGATTTTAATAAAATCATCAATAGCCTGCATACCATACAAGATAGCCGTTTATTAGTTGAACTAAGCCAAACCGACCTCGTTATTGCCTCCCAAGGTAATGCAACGTTAAAAGAAGCAACAGCCATCGGCATCATACCCGTAGCGCATACCCCGTGGACGATAAGCTATTGGTATGACACAAGTTATGACTTTTCTTTTTTGAGTCTGATATTAAGCATTATCCTCATACCTGCCTTTATTGCGGCTCTGGTTTGTTATATTTATTATCGAAAACTGGAGATGTATTTAATAGAAGACCAGCGCGTTCTTTTAAAAGTAGCCAAAGATTTATTATTAAATAAAAGACCAGGGAGCTACCCTGTCAACTTACAGGAAATGAATCACTTTATCTCAGCCATTATTCAATTCAAGCGCGTTATTGACAGCGGCGACCTGGAGCAAGAAGACCCTGAACTGCATGCCCAACAACAAAAACAAGACTTAGAATTACAACTCGGTACAGATAGCATGTTTTCTGAAACCAGCGAAATGAACCCTTCGAGCTTTTTTGCAGCACAGGATACGCCTAATGCGCAACCTGAAAAAGAAATGGGGTTTGCTATTGCCTTAGATGACAATGAAACAGACACACCGACTGACACGACAAACAGCACAAACGACTTAACTAAGTCAAGTACTGAGCAATCCACAAACTCTGTGTTTCGTGCCTATGATATTCGGGGCATAGTCGATGCTGTTCTCACGAAAGAGCTTATATTTGATATTGGTCGTGCTATTGGTAGCGAAGCCGTGGAGCGCGATATTAAGAGCATTGCGCTAGCGCGTGATGGACGCATTTCCAGTCCCACACTTAGTACCGCGCTGGCAGAAGGCATTCTAACAACGGGGGTTGATATTATAGATATAGGCATGGTGCCGACCCCTGTATTATATTTTGCAGCACAGCACTGCGATAGCCGCTCTGGTGTCATGTTAACAGCAAGCCATAATCCTGCCAATTATAACGGCGTAAAAGTCGTACTTGACGGTGAAACCTTAGCGGGCGAACAAATTCAATCCTTAAGAAAACGTATTGCAGCACAGCATTTCCAAAATAATCCAGCCGGCAGCCTAACCGAAAACAAACTACTTAGTAATGAATATATTGGCACCTTAACCGATAATATGCGTATTGCGCGGCCGATGAAAATTGTGATTGATGCAGGTAATGGTGTTGCTGGCGAATTAGCCCCAATTGTACTCAAAACCCTAGGTTGTGAAGTTATCGAACTATTTTGTGATATTGACGGCACTTTTCCCAATCATGCCCCCGATCCAAGCCAACCTGAAAACTATACCGATTTAATTGCAGCAGTCGGGCATTTTCAAGCTGATGTAGGACTTTGTTTTGATGGCGATGGCGATCGCTTAGGGATTGTGGATTCTAGCGGCAAAATCATTTGGCCAGACCGGCAAATGATGCTATTTAGCACTCATATCTTAGCTGGCAACCCTGGGTCAGAAATCATCTATGATGTAAAATGCACGCGCTTGTTAGCAGAGCATATTCAAAAATTAGGCGGACGGGCAAGCATTTGGAAAACCGGACACTCTTTTATGAAAGCCCGGCTGAAAGAAACGGGTGCGATATTTGCCGGTGAAATGAGTGGACACTTATTCTTTAATGATCGTTGGTACGGTTTTGATGACGGTATTTATGCTGCCGCCAGATTAATGGAAATACTCTCCGAAGACTCGCGTACCAGTGCCGAAGTCTTTGCCGATTTCCCAGATAGCATCAATACACCTGAAATCAATATTCCTTTAGATGAAGGCGTTAATATGGCCTTGATAAAACAACTGCTCAATAAAGCGAATTTTCCTGATGGCCGCATTACCGATATTGATGGCTTACGTGTTGATTTTGCAGATGGCTTTGGTTTGGTAAGAGCCTCTAACACAACACCCGCATTAGTCGTACGTTTTGAAGGCGACAACCAAGCAGCCTTAACACGTATTCAAACGCAATTTCGCCAGCTTCTTTTAGAAGTCAAAGCGGATTTATCTCTTCCTTTTTAATACCCCCATAATATGAAAGCAACAACGGCGAATGGCATTGCCCATGTCTTAATTGAATCCCTACCTTATATTCAAAAATTTAAAGGCAAAACGGTTGTCATTAAATACGGCGGTAACGCCATGATTGATGAAAATTTAAAAGCCTGTTTTGCCCGCGATATTGTGCTAATGAAATTAGTCGGTATCAACCCTATTGTCGTGCATGGCGGCGGCCCGCAAATTGGCAGTTTACTCCAGCGTTTAAATATTAGCTCCGAATTTGTCAATGGCATGCGGGTCACCAATAGTGAGACCATGGATGTGGTAGAAATGGTGCTTGGCGGTCAAGTCAATAAAGATATTGTAAACCTTATCAACATGGCCGGCGGCAAAGCCATTGGCTTAACCGGTAAAGACGGTAACTTTATTTGTGCGCGTAAAATTGCAATGAAACAATTCAATAAAGAAACGCAAGCATCAGAAATTATTGATATTGGTCATGTCGGGGAAGTCAGTCATATAGACCCGAGTATTGTCGACATGCTTTGCCATAGTGACTTTATTCCCGTGATTGCTCCAATTGGCGTAGGCAAAGATGGGCGCTCTTATAATATCAACGCCGACTTAGTCGCGGGTAAAGTCGCCGAAGAATTAAATGCAGAAAAGTTAATCCTGCTGACCAATATCCCAGGGATTTTAGATAAAGACAGTCATTTACTGACAGGGCTAACACTGACAGATATAGATAACTTAATTGCTGACGGCACCATCTCCGGTGGTATGATTCCCAAAACACGCTGTGGTACCGATGCATTGCAAGGCGGCGTAAATAGCGTGCATATCATTGATGGCCGCGTTGAACACGCAGTATTATTGGAATTATTTACCGACCAAGGCGTAGGCACTTTGCTGATTAACAAGCATTAAGCACGCAACTTAAAAATGGATTCTGGCCTATTATGTCCGATTGCCATATACTCGGTTGAATATTTTAGACAGAATAAAAATAATAAATTTAGCTAGGGGATAAACATGATATCAGATGTTTTTTTTGTATTAACGGTAATTTATGTTGCCTATGTGGTTTATATCATTACAGATACCGATAAAAATTCAGCAACTAATGCGACTGCTAGCCGTAAAGTCCCCCCTCTTATCGCGGCCAAAAAATCGCAAGTACCTAAACTAGAACCAAAAACCACAACAAAAGCCAAAAAAGCCACCGCCCAAACTCATCAACCTGCAGCGACGGCTAAAGTTGAACTGCGTACGGTAATGATGAAAAACCCTAAAACAGGGGAAGAAGCTAAAATTGCCAGTAATTATAGAATGGTCAAACGCTGGGTAAAAGAGGCGATGGTAGAAGAAGGTTTATTGCCCAAAATTTATAAAACCAATGAGATGGACGAAAAAGCAAAGGCAGAAGTTGCCAAAGCACTGTCTATTATTAAAGCAATGGACAAATATAAGCCCTAATAATTTCTTATTGAAGCATAATCTATGCTGACACCAACATAGATTATGCTTACCTTTTTTATTTACAAACCAAACAACTCACGCATCTTTGCACCAGGCTGCTCTGCACGCATAAAGGCTTCGCCCACCAAGAAAGTATAAACACCGTTATCCAGCATTAACTGCACATCTTCTGGCGTATGAATACCACTTTCAGTAATGACTAAGCGGTCGCTCGGTACCATTTCTTTTAAATCTAAGGTGGTTTGCAATGAGGTCTCAAAAGTGCGTAAGTTGCGATTATTAATGCCCATCAGCGGCGTATCTAATTGCAAAGCACGTTCCATCTCGGCTTTATCATGCACTTCCACTAAAATATCCATACCTAGCTGTTGTGTTGTATCAGCCAACTCATGCATTTGCGTATCGGATAATGCGGCGACAATCAACAAAATACAATCAGCCCCTAGTGCTCGCGATTCATGGATTTGATACGGATCAATCATAAAATCTTTACGTAGTGCCGGTAAAGGGCAGGCTTGACGCGCCATTTGTAAATTGACTTCGCCACCTTTAAAATATTCCTTATCCGTTAAGACAGACAAGCAACTCGCACCACTCATCGCATAATCCATTGCAATCTCAACAGGTTTAAAATCTTCTCGGATAATCCCTTTACTTGGCGAGGCTTTTTTAATTTCGGCAATAATGGCTGGCGTTTGAGTGAGTGCCTTTGCTTGCAGAGTACGTGCGAAGCCGCGCGGTGCTTCCGTATCATCTATAATCCCTTGCAAATCTGCAAGGCTCATCCGTAATTTACGTTTCGCAACTTCTTCTACTTTAGTAGCAAGGATCTTTTTTAAAATATCGGGAGTATCAGTCATGAGTTATTAGGTCTTAAGAAAACAATAGGTAAGGTATTTCGTAGCAAAGGTTAATGGATTGCTTTGGTGGGTTTATAATTAACTAAGGCTTGTAGTTTTTGTTTGGCGGCACCTGATGCGATGACCTCCTGAGCTTTGCTAACCCCTGCCGTTAATGAACTAACGAGATTAGCCGCATAAATAGCGGCACCAGCATTAAGCGCTACAATATCAAGTGCAGGACCTGGCTGGTTATCTAGCACTGACTGCACAATAGCCAAGCTTTCGGCCGCATCATGTACAGCCAAAGCACCTAAATCAGCACGTTGTAAGCCAAATTGTTCGGGGTTGATACGATACTGGGTAATATTGCCATTTTTCAATTCGGCAACCGAGGTATCACTTGCGATACTGATTTCATCTAGGCCATCATCGGCATTTACCACCAACACATGATGACTGCCAAGTGCCTTTAAAACATGTGCAAGCGGCTCAAGCCATTGCTTAGCAAATACGCCAATCAGCTGATTTGGAGCAGAAGCAGGATTTACTAATGGTCCTAATAAATTAAATAAGGTGCGCACTCCCATTTCTTTACGTGCCGGCGCAACATGTCGCATAGCGCCGTGGTGCTTTTGTGCAAATAAAAAGCCAACGCCAATACGATTCACACAGCTAAGCACTTGCTCCGGTGATAAGTTTAAATCCACCCCTGCCGCTTCCAATACATCAGCACTGCCCGAACGGCTGGATATAGAGCGATTGCCATGTTTGGCAACCGTTGCACCGGCGGCGGCTACCACAAAAGCACAAGTTGTTGAAATATTAAAGGTATTTGCCCCGTCGCCACCTGTTCCACAAGTATCAATGATGTGCTCGCCTTGTAGTTCAATTTTATTGCCTAACCGGCGCATCACTTCTGCTGCGGCAGTTATTTCCGTTATGGTTTCCCCTTTACAACGCAAAGCAATCAGAAAGCCGGCGATTTGCGCATCGCTTGCCGCACCGCTCATAATCATTTCCATGACAGTGCGCATTTGTGCATGGCTTAAATCCTGCTTATCTAAAGCAAGCTGTATGGCATCTTGTATATTCATTGCATTACTCATTAGCGCAGGCCGGCCGGTTTAGAAAATGTCGCAACATATCATGGCCATGTTCGGTCAAAATAGACTCCGGGTGAAACTGCACCCCTTCAATATCTAACTCTTTATGCCGCACACCCATAATTTCTTCCATATCGCCTTGTGCATTTTGCGTCCAAGCGGTAATTTCCAGGCAATCCGGCAGTGTGTTTTGGTCAATCACCAAAGAATGATAACGTGTTGCCGTAAAAGGATTATTTAAATCTTTAAATACGCCAATATTATGATGATAAACAGGCGATACTTTACCGTGCATAATACTTTTAGCATGCACAATATGGCCACCAAAAGCATGGCCAATACTTTGATGCCCCAAGCAAACCCCTAAAATGGGTAATTTGCCGGCAAATGTTAAAATGGTTTGCACAGAAATGCCGGCTTCTTTAGGCGTACAAGGCCCCGGCGAAATCACAATTTTATCAGGGTTTAGCTGTTCAATATCGGCTACACTCACTTCATCATTACGCACAACCGTTACATCTGCGCCGAGTTCGCCAAAATATTGCACCAAGTTATATGTGAATGAGTCGTAATTATCCACCATAACTACTTTACACTGGCTCATGCATCCTCTCCATTTAAACCGGCTTCTGCCATCGTCACTGCACGAAAAATTGCGCGGCCTTTATTCATGGTTTCATCCCATTCATTACGCGGCACAGAATCATGCACAATCCCTGCCCCCGCTTGTATATGTAAGGTATTATCTTTAATCACCGCCGTACGAATGGCAATGGCGGTATCTAAATTGCCCGACCATGAAATATACCCTACAGCCCCTGAATAAACGCCACGTTTTACAGGTTCAAATTCATCAATAATTTCCATGGCTCGAATTTTAGGGGCGCCACTGACCGTCCCGGCAGGAAAAGTTGCCGCTAAAACATCAAATGCATTTTTATCTGCCTGCAACTCCCCCGTTACATTCGATACAATATGCATCACATGCGAATAACGCTCAATAATCATTTTATCAGTTAATTCCACCGTACCGATTTTAGCCACACGCCCAGCATCATTGCGGCCTAAATCAATCAACATTAAATGCTCGGCCAACTCTTTCGGGTCTGCCAATAAATCCTGCTCTAATTGCAAGTCTTCTGCAGGTGTTTTACCACGCGGACGCGTTCCCGCAATGGGTCTTACCGTTACCGTATCATCTTCTAAGCGCACCAAAATTTCAGGTGATGAACCCACGATATGAAAATCGTCCAAATTAAGATAATACATATATGGCGAAGGGTTTAAACAACGTAAGGCACGATATAAATCTAAAGGAGCCGCCGAAAAAGGAATGGATAAACGCTGCGATAGCACCACCTGCATAATATCGCCGGCAACAATGTATTCTTTTGCTTTGAGTACTGCCTCTTCATAACCGGCCTGCGTAAAACCGGAGACAAAATCTGCTTCATCAACACGCTTTGACGTATGCTTAGGCGTTGTTTTGGCTTGTACATCGCGTAATTTTATCACCAGCGCATCTAAGCGCATTTGTGCTTGTGCATACGCATCATCTTGCTCAGGATTGGCATGCGTGAGTAAAATCATTTTGCCCGATAAATTATCGAATACCAAAATATCTTCAGAAACCATTAATAAAATATCAGGGCAAGCTAAAGGGTCATCTTTACCCGTTGACTTTAAGCGAGGTTCAATATAAGCAATTGTTTCATAACCAAAGTACCCCACCAAACCACCGTTAAAACGCGGCAACGAGGCTATATCAGGGACTTTAAAACGCGCTTTAAACTCTTCAATCCATACTAACGGCTGCGCATGGGTAAATGTCTCAACTACTTCACCCGCTTTCTCGATACGAATTTCATTCGCAAATATTTTAATAACCAACTGACAAGGTAAGCCGATGATGGAGTAACGTCCCCACTGCTCACCGCCATGCACGGATTCAAATAAATAAGAGTAAGAACCATCTGCAAGTTTTAAATAGGCACTTAATGGCGTATCTAAATCTGCCAGCACTTCACGTGCAATGGGAATCCGATTATAGCCTTGCTCGGCATATTGCTTAAATTGTTCTGGTGTCATGAGAGGTTTTCTTATTGTGGTGACACGGTAGCTTTACCATAAAGCCGTCCCTAGAAATACGCTGTCTATTTTAAACGAATGCAAGAGGATTTAATAATCATATTGAATTATATCAATAACCTTATAGGCATGAAAAATGCTTTGACTGCCAATTTATCTAGCTATCGCCCCACCTTTCTAAAAAACGATTCTTATTTTGAGACGTACTTCAAAATTTAATAGTCACCCTTTTGCTATCGTGGAAAAGGTCGTTGACATAATAGAAAAAACAGCATTATTTTCTATCTCTAAATTTTATATTTAACAGTACGGTAGAGTGCCATGAAAAAAAAACAATTACTATACTTACTAGCATGTAACCTACTCATCGCAGGAACAACACAAGCGGAAAGCCTCGATAAACAAAGCACACCTGTCGCTACAATACAAAATATCTCTGTGACCAATGAACTCAATACCGATATAAGCTCTCCAACCTCAAGCTTAATCATCCTCATTATTGCAGGACTTGCCGGTGGCTTTTTTGCTAAAAAACACCATGATCTTGCCAAAAAACACCAAGATTTCGTTAATAGACATTAAGCAACAGACAAAAGAAGCATGCCTGCTTAAATTATTTTTTAGTGATGATGCTCTGCGCTTTGCTGAGTAACTAAATCAGGAAAACGCTGGCTTGCAAACTCAGTATGACATTCAACACAAGCTGTCATTAGTTTATAAACATAAAAATTAACAATGTCAGGATGCCCCATCTCGGCCGCATGCGCCAACATACCGGCATCATGATGAAAGGCTTTATCTCGCCGAATAAAGTCAGCCGGCAAAGCATTGTGTAAAGCATGACGTTGCCGTGTTGTTAATTTTTGCTTTAAGATATAACTCCCTTGCATCTGTGCACCGATACTCGCCACCTTATCCCAGTCCCCCGTCGCAATCGCCGGCACCAAAGATACCATCGCCGCTTGTATTGCTTGCATTTCTTCGCGTAGTAATTGCTGCAAATCCGCCTCAAGCTGCAAGCCTTTGCCTTGTTGTTGATGAATGGCATGGCTCTGCTCAGCAGCCTCTTGATGCACCCGATGTACATCAGCACAACCGACCAGGAAACCGGCTAACATAAAAAGGATAAGTTTTGATATTTTTTTCATTTGTTCAGTTTAATCTTTTAAAAAATAATAGCGGCCTGTAAGCTTTTAAATAATTAACTTACAGGCCATTGGGACTCACACC